>Ga0116231_10001864_pt1 | contig 43815 bp, 37 predicted proteins | sample S1TSphgellanicum_2_FD_89695 | JGI IMG/M metagenome (GOLD analysis project Ga0116231, IMG submission 89695) | Host-associated microbial communities from peat moss isolated from Minnesota, USA - S1T2_Fd - Sphagnum magellanicum MG | ecosystem: Host-associated > Plants > Peat moss > Unclassified... | reverse complement strand
GAGGCTTGTATCCTCCCCCCTTATTCCGCCCTTTCTTAAATTTTGTTAAATAAATAATTTGGTGATTGGAAAAAAAAAAAAAAACCAAAATTATTTGAATTTACACTTGGAAAGAAAAATCCCGATTACAAGTTAAACAACTCATAAGTGAACAATTCACATTTAACACATTTACTGAGACATTATTTGATATATTTAATATTGTTTAGAAGGATGTCTAAAGTCATGATTGTGCCATAGAACTTATGGAGATAATGAGGGGAAGTAAACTTTGACATGTGTTTCTACAGGCATCCTTAACTTCTGTACCCTGGAATGCAGTATTATCAGCTGTTCAGGGCATCCAAGTCCCAGTGCCTTCAGTCACCAATAGTAAGCTCATACTATCCCAAATTCACAATTTTATATTTACCTATGGTTCTTTGCTCAAAAAATACCACCAAGGCAATTAGTCACGTATTTCAACACGAGTGTTCTTATTATAATGTAACCAATTAAATGTTCATAGGTTGCAATCAAGGTTTTTCTCCCAATCTTGTCATGTAATTTTTTGGGCTCTTCTTTCCCCAAAAAAAGAAAAATGAGTCAATTTCCAGGAAAAAAAAATCCCAATTTATTTATTAAAAATTGAAAAAAATTGAAAAAAATGTTGGTCACAATCATTTTTAGTGTTGTAACATAAAATGGTGTATGTATGGAAATACCTAATTTAACAAGCAAGCATTGTGCAAGCTACTGACAGACCGAATTGAAAGTAGTCCTATTGAAAACTAATTCAACATTGAATACATGCAGTGGTGATAGTGTGGGTGTCAGCGACAGTATTGATAGTACTATTCATGGCACAAAAATATGGAACTGACAAGGTTTCCTTCCTCTTCTCCCCAATCATGGTTGTATGGTTCCTTGCCACTCCCATGGTTGGGGTTTACAACATTGCAAAACATTATCCATATGTTTTCAAAGCACTTTCACCCCGATATATCTTTCTTTTCTTCAAGAACAACGGAAAACATGGTTGGCTTATGCTTGGTGGCATTGTGCTATGTATCACAGGTGCACATATATCGCCCTTTTCCTAGTCAAGTATTTCCATGCATAACTATAATACAATTTTACTTTACACTTGGCAAAGCCCCTATGAATTGGTTATTGACCTTTCAACCTCCAATGTAGGAAGAGGCTTTCAGTCTGACAACTCTAATTAGATAGTAAAGCTGTATATGCTCACACCAAATCTAATATTTTGAGTCATGTTTTGGATGAACTTTGATGTTAATGTGTATTATACTTCATTCTATTACCTTCTGAAGCTTCATGAAAAGATAAAAATTCTCCTTTCCATTAGGTAACAAGATCATTGGAAATTAATCTTGTTGTTTGGAAAATGTAGTAAGATAATAAAGTTATCTTTAAAGTGAGGATCAAGATCACTTTGCAGATAATTTTAATGGACGAGGTAAATAAATATAAAACTTTATCTTCCTTTTGGGTGAATGAAGCCATCTGCTATGAAGACATATCAACTAGTTTTTACTATGTATGTACAGACAAGGGTTCTAGTGTTATTATATAAAGTACACACAACTGTGGAGGGCCTTGGAATATGCATGTTGCTAGGTGTGCAGAAAAAATATTTTTGGCCAATGAAATTGTTAAAATTGGGGGCTTGGATTCCTTTAATGAGCTATCTTGAGTGAACTGGTAGCTTTGTGGTTAAGTGTGAAGAAGAAAGTTTGGCCAATGGCATTGTTGGAATTGGTGGCTTCAATTGTTTTGAAAAGTTTTCTTCAATGAATAAGCAATTTAATGTTTTGATTGAAAAGAGAGATTATTGGCTCTGCCAAGGGAAAAAGATTAGGCATTGGTGCAGGATTTGGGCAAGAAATTTGGCTCAAGCTTGCCGCAATGTGTGATTGACATGTGCATGTAATGGATAGACATGTTCCATAGAAGTGCATGCATCTACATGAAAAATTCTAGATCCATTAAGGCAGTTATTAGTTTGAAGTTTGAATTTGAACATGCCATAAAGGGCTGAGTGAACACCTGATACGCTAATTTTTTTCAAGCTTTTCATGTCTAAGTTGGACAGGAGCAGAAGCCATGTTTGCAGATATGGGCCACTTCAATCGACTTTCAATTCAGGTGACTAAACAATTAGACGTTGAACACACATAGACTTGAGATTTATTAAAGTGTTTAAAGAAAATTGAAAGAGAAAATTTATTGGGAAAGAGAAAAAGGCAAACAAAAGTGTTGATCAGTGTTGGGCTGTTCTTTCACGCAGCATTGGTTCTTTATGGGTAATTAGACCAGATATATAGGTATCTCACTGGTGGTTCCCATTTTGTGAAACCCCTGCCCTTGGAACTGAGCTGGCAAATAAAATTTTCATGGCCCAGAAACCAACCAAGAAAAAAATTTAAAAATCAAAGAACTGGGAAAGAATCGGTGGTTCCATCATGAAAATTGATGGTTCTTTGAGGGTTTTGAAATACCCAGAACTAGCGTTCTTTGATTTATTTTAATTTTTTTTCAAATTCCTGGAAGTGACCAGTTCTTTGATTCTGAATTATTTTCAAACACCCAGAACCAGCTGCTCTCTCAAAAGTCAAAGAATCACCCAACACTGGTATTGACCTGAAAAATGGAAGATTTTAACTACATATATTACAAACCACATGCTCCAATTGAAAATTGAAGGAAGCAAATTAAGTTCATCTTGCTTCAACTAAGGTTGCAACAAATTAAATAGGCAAAAAATGTTTACCTAATCCCTCTAAAACCCCAAAGAGGTGTAAATCAAGTCGGTAAACATTATATGGGATGTGTGTGCCAAACCTCCTAGGTCATGGTGATACTATTGACATTAAGAAAAATCTGCCAATTATGCCAGACTCACCTAACGTCAAAGTTTTTAAAATCTAGATTTGTTTAATATTGTCTTAGTTTAGACAGTACTTTGTTTGTTATAGATTAAGCAATCATAAATCCAATCAGGTTTTATTAACATTATTTTGTTTGGATCATGTCCAACAAAAAGTTTCATACATATTCACTTAACTAAGACCCAAGGTAAGCCATTTGGCAGCTAAAATTGATTGCTAAACAAGTTTCCATTTTCAGAGATCTGCTTCTGCCTATGTTGTGGATGTGTAGTTTGAATGTTTGGACTACACTTCTGATAGGTATATAAAGTCCTCCCCCCCAAAAAACTTCATTAGAATGTAACATAAAGGAATAAATCCATGTCCTGATATACGGTAATCTTCAGAGAGATTAAACCAAATTCCTTTCTTAAATTGATGCATTTGCTCAAATGGTGCAACATGTGTGTGTACATACATATATATGTATAACATAGTTGTGAATGTGTAAGCTGTTGTGCCATTTTCAAACAAAATGAATTTGGGACAATGTATTTCATGATTTTTTTATAATGTTCATCATTTTGATGTGATGATTGTGAAAAAAATTATATTAGTTCAAGCACAGATCCCATCAAGACTTATTCATTATGTAGGTAAATTGCCATTTTAGAGATGGTCACGGTCTATCTACTCTATTTGGGCAATGCAATAACATTGTCCTGCCCCCAGGTAACAATGTAGGTTTTTGGTGATTAGTTGACACTGAATGATATTGTACTTGGATTAGCTGTAATATGTGACATCTGGGATGGCCTATGGTGAATTAAACCCACAATCAATTGCAGAGTGGCCATGAGTCCCAACAATTTAGGTGATGTCTTTGATGCATGCTCTAGTGTTGAAGCGTGGTGAACATACATTTACTAGGATCTATTCCTTGCATATTAAAATAGTTTACCCCCAACAATGGTCCTCTTACCATAGGCTATAAAGTGTATATTATGTTAGTGTATATAATTCACCACAATACTATAAAATTTAGTCATTTGAATTAAGTATTCGCTGATCCAAAAATGTTTAACCTACCAAGATCTATCAATGAGAGACATTTTGTAACCCATTCAATAACTCTAATTTAACATGATTCTTGATGTTAGCATTGCCAAGTAAAGAAATGAAGACGATTTTAAAGTGTCAAAACGCCTCGTATGGTTGGAAAGAAACTTCAACCTAAGGATTCAGCTTGAACAAACCTAGGAATAATAATTTTCAATTACTAATGTTTTATCAATTTCCAAAGCTTTGAAAAAATACAGATTCGTGTGCACAAAGTAAATACTGATACTCATAGCAATCACGTTGCAGAAGAATCTGGTTTGAAAGTACACTCTGAACTCGTTATACCGTAAACTAATGACAGTACCTTAATCTCCTCATCAATCATCAGCAATAAATTTTCAGTAATTGGGTAGGACATCTTAGAGCCTTAGAGGGACTTGTGAGGTCGAACTTTTCTCATCCTCGAAAGTCCTGCAGGACTCCTGTCCTCTTGGGCAGCTCAATGTTTTTCTGGTCAATTTTTTGGCTACCTACTTGAACCATGTACAGAAATCTGGAGAGATTTCTTAAAATTTGGTCGAATTCTGGCTGTTGAAAATCTCTAAAGACACTATTTTAGCACCTTTAGTTTTTAAATTTTCTTTTTGTATGTAGCCAGAAAAAAAAGACTGCAACTTGGGCTATTGGCTTGATGCACATCACAAACACATTTGTTGGTAGGAATGATATTCTTGAATCTTTACCACTCCAAACTGCCATGTACCTTGAGAGAAGTTAATTCAAAATATGGTACCAACTAGGAGTAATGGATTTTAGAGTGTTACTGGATGTAGATGTATGTGTGTTCTTGGCAAAACTGTGGTGCGAGGGTGTTTGATAAAGCAAAATTTGCACTTATCTTAACTGATTGGTAACAAGACAAGGCCCTAAAACATACCATGCACATAGGCATTGGATTATAAAGAACTGACTAACTATCCTAGTAACTAGGCTGGTTAGGAACTAATTATTTTTTTGTGGATTTGCCAAAATTTCTGAAAAACACCTACCTACCATGCCCCAAATCTGAAAGAATCTCTAAAGCACACTAGCTTCATTGTTTACTATACAGCCTAATTGTAAAATACTATTATTTTCACTGCCGAAAGTAAATGAATATATATATATATAAGGCACCTTGCTGTCAAACTAGCGCTGGTATTACAGTAATTGTCATTCAAATACATAAGTTGTAACACTTGGAGCATTATCATGATACATAGAAGTTATGAGTGCCACCAATGCAGGGAGAATGTATAATCCTTTATTTAAAACTAAACCAATTGACAAGGGGAAAAGGACTTGGGCAATTGATCTGTCAATTGCAGCTGGCATTTTGTTTTGTGGTGTACCCTTCAGTGATCCTTACATATGCTGGGCAAGCAGCTTATTTGATCGTCCATCCCAACGACTACATGCAAGGCTTTTACAAGATGGTGCCCACACCCATATTTTGGCCCATGTTCCTCGTTGCAACTTTGGCAGCCATAGTAGCAAGCCAAAGTCTTATAACAGCCACATTTTCAGTAATCAGACAATCAATGGCTTTGGACTATTTTCCACGTGTGAAAGTTGTCCATACATCAGAAGACAAAGAGGGCCAAATCTACTCTCCTGAAGTCAATTACATTCTGATGGTGTTATGTCTAGTTGTCCTATTTGGATTTCGCAATGCAACAGATATTGGCAATGCCTTTGGTACGATACAAAACTGTTAACAACAATAAACAATTAAGGTGTCAAGGATGAACACAATTATGCGCTTGGCACATACAACACATTTCCCAATTCAAAAATCTTTGTACTTTAGATGGCTACTAAATAGAAAACCATGTTCTAACTTCTACTAGCAACAATTATAACCTTCCCAATTGTGGAGATCTTAGGGCCAGGGCCCCCAGTACACTAGATTTGGGGCACATAGCCATGAAGATTTTGAGAGCCCTTCAAACGCATCCACAAGTTGTCCTGTTGAAACTCCATAATCATCTTTTTCAAAGCTCAGGCTCTGAAACGTAGTGTATGTGTGATAATGGGTGAGCAAATGACCTTCCTTTGTTACTATAGTGTAATTTAGGGTAAGAAAATTTGGAGGGAAGTCATCCAAATTCCTCCCATTTTTGTTTTATTCTTTTGCTTGTTTTCTGTTTTGCACAACCAATCACTTCTTTTTGGGCTAATGGTCTAGTGGACTTCCCATCAGGTTAGGCACAAAGTTCACTACACCATGAAACAACTTACATTTCCTTGGTTTCTTAAGCTTGCACCCTTAGCAGAAAGGGAATTAGTACGTACCAATATGACCTTCTCCTACAATCAGCTATTCTCTATTTCAGTAATGAGGGCTCTTAGCTTTAGTGTAAAGGGGGCCTTAGCAAGTCCATACCTCTATCTAATTGATAAGTTGTTAACTAAGGTGGTAGGTTTTGCCAACATTGTGTCAAAATGTGCCAAATTGTATGGTCACATATTTCAAATTAAAATTGAATTTTGAATTGATGTTTACATGAAAAGACACATATTGAAGTTCATATGATCAAAAACTAAGGTTGACATTAAAAGATGGATATTGAAGTTCATGTGAAAACAAACTAGTGTCCCCCATGGGAGCATTAACACTACATGATGAGTAAATATAAACTAGGACATGTTAAGGCAATAGGGGTGGGTTTCTCATATCAAGACATGTATTTTCATGGAAATGCGTGCAATCATTGCATATGAATAACATTCTATTTATGCATGTTGTATAACAAGCCATTTGTTGGATGTTACAGGAGTGGCAGTCGTGTTTGTCATGGTCATAACAACATGTTTAGTGACAATTGTCATGCTTGTTATTTGGCAAACACCATGGCCTCTTGTGATAGTTTTTTTTTCAATATTTATCTGCGTGGAAGGACTCTATTTAACATCCGTTGTGACAAAAGTTCCACAAGGTGGTTGGCTCCCATTTGCAATCTCCATTGTAGTAGCAATAATCATGGCCTCATGGAACAATGGGCGCCAAAAGAAGTTTGACTTTGAATCCAAAAACATGCTCACCAAAGAAAACTTGGGAAAAATGTTAATTGACATTGGGAACTTTAGAGTGCCTGGGATTTGTTTCTTCTATAGTGATTTGCTTCATGGGGTGCCTCCAATTGTGAGCCATTATGTGCGAAATGTGCGAGCATTGCACAAAGTGCTCATCTTCACAACAATTCGACATATACCAGTAAAGACTGTATTGCCAACAGAACGTTTTCTGGTGGGAAGGATTGGCTTCAAAGGGGTGTATCGATGTGTTGTTCGCTATGGGTACATGGACATGATGAATGCAGAGAACACTGACTTTGTTGAACAGGTCTTGAACTAAGTATTTGTGTGTTTGTTGACTAATTACAATGTGCAACTTTGCATTCTTTAGCTGAATAAATGAGTTTCAAGTAGCTTGAATTAAAATGTGACTTGTGTATGATATGAGCTTACAAGATTTTGAAAAATCGTAGAAATTTGAAATCTTAAATCTGAAATTTTGTACAATGAGGATGCAGATAAAAAAATTGGTGCTGAATGTCATTCAAGGTTTGTCAAATTGAATAATTGCAGGTTGTGGAATCACTGATTGAGCACATTGAATCAAGTTTGCTGCCCTTGGAAGATAGGGAACTAAAAGAGGCAGGGGACTCCATAACTGAAATACGTTATATATTAGAGGCTAAAGAAGCAGGGGCAGTATATGTGCTTGGAAGGTCTGAGCTCAAGCTGGAAAAAACTAGTTCCTTTCTTGATCGTGTTCTGGCAGGCACTTTCTACCCTTTTCTTAACAACATTTGTAGGTCAGCCCATTCATCCATGAAAATTCCACCTCAAAATTTTCTTGAGGTGGGAATGTATTACAACCTTAACTAGAATTTTGAAACTTAAGGTTCTGGTAATGTGCTCTTCAATTGCACCAATTTAAGTGACTGTAGAAATGTTTCATCTTCAGTTTTTGACTTTCATACAATTATGTGAGAAAATCCAAAATGATAGTGTTCACTATCAAATCATGGTGTAAGAATATCCAAACAGACATCTTCAACTATGTTCATTGTTAAGTATGCGTAGAAAACAAGTTAGATCCCAAGAGGTTCACCATTATTGAATTGAAAAAAACTTTCTCAACTTTCAAGCACTTGATTAAAAAATTTCAATTTTCAAACAATCAATCTGGAGGAAAGAATGTGATCGAGCAAAATTTCAAAACATATTCTCTCCAAAGTAACCATGACAAAGTCCACTTGCAAGTTGAACAAAATTAACCCAAACTCCTTTCAATTATAGAAGCTCTTAAAAAGTAGTTGACGAATCTTGTTCATCTCTAATGCCAAATCATTTTGGCCACAACTGTTTTTGTGCATGTGGAAATTGTAAGACTAATTGAAGACCTATGTGTAAGGTTATAGCTGCCCCAATGTGTACATTTTATTATTGTTCCTCATGCACCCCAAAAAGTATACTTTACATAAAGTATAAGGTTATGAGCAACACCATTATTGGCTTCATATTCAAATAGGTGGAAACCAATTAATAAGGTTTAGACAACATGTGGAATTATGTTTTAAGGATATTTTAGCTATCCATAAAGTTGGCCAAAATTGAGATTGGAACCTTGAGTTTGGTCAAAAGTGATAATGAGATTGAAATCACACAACAAGACTTTTTGAAGACAAAAATTGTAGGAGGAAACTCATTTTCCCTCTCATAACTAGGATCGATTGAGTTTCCTCCTATGGCATGCATTTTGAAAGGCATGAGGTCTTGTTGTGTTTTGTATTGTCTCTCCAACTCATAGTGCAAGAGGCATTGGGAAAGAAGACTAAGCTTGCACTTTGAAGTAAAGTAGTTTCAAGGTTTTGGTTTCAAAGGAGGCAAAAATTGTGTGCGTAAGGAGTGATTTTGGTGCACATAGAGGGAGCAATTTTCACCAATGGTTCACTACAAGATAGAGAAGTAGTGTTATCCCTCCTTTTTGTTGAATGAAGTTGCAAAAAGGAATAGAAGGAGGTCACAATACCATCTCTTGTCAAGTTTTGAAATACAAGGTGACTTTAAGGATAGCTCAAACTCATTGTGAGAAAGCAAAGCCATGCCTAATGGTAGGCCCAAATACAAGTTGATTTTACAAATAACTTTAATATGTATGAATTTTTTATTAACTTTTTTTCATGACTTGAAAAATTGTAATACCTTGGCAAATTTGACATTATATAAATTATTTGCAAAAATGTTGAAATTGCAATGATAATAATTATTGAAATTGGTTTAGGTAGGATGATTACAAGGTCCCATAGCGTTTCATGCTTATCAAATCATGATCATCTTATCAAATTCCAACTTAAAATTTTTTTTGCCCATTCCCAAATAAAGCAACATGGAAAGGTGTCTTTTCATGTTTGTGATTATTTAAAATGTTTTTCCAATGCCATATTGCACTTGCAAATCTACAATACATTCTTCACCAATTTGCATCCATTTCTTTTCAATTGAAGCTTAGTTCAATTGTTGAATTAAATTTAATTAAATTGGAATTTAATTCAATTCCAATTCCAATCAATGTAATTGAATTAAATACAATTGAAGAATTTGAATCAAATTCAATCCAATTTAGATTCAAATCCAATTCAAGGTGCATGCAATGTCATTCAATATTTTTATTGGAATAAAATTTAATTTCCACAAAATCAATTTTTTTTCATCAATTGATCAATTGTTTCTTTCAATGTTAAACTTTTTCCAATAATGGTTTATTGAAAATAATGTCAGCTAACATGACTTTTTCATATCTTGAATTTTCATAAATAGAAATGTGTTTTTTTTATTATGTTAACATTATGGTATTTGACATGGATAAACAAAGGTGTTTAAAAAACCTTTGTTGTTGTTCATTGTTTATTTCACTTAAATTTCACATTTCAATTTCATAATGACATGTCAATAAACAAGAATCCAAGGCAAAAGCATTCAACATGACAAGGATCCATATGCAAAAACAATGACAACCAAATAATAATATTTTGGTACACCAAGTGTTCAAGAAAGGTGGAATCCTACTTGGCACAAACAATAGTTGAAGGTTATGTGGATAGAATGGTGAGAGATTTTTTAATGTGAAATTTCATAAAAATCTTCAATTTAGATTATAAGTTATTGACATTTCTTATTTGAAATAACACTCTTATCTTGTGTGGTTTACAACTTCCAATGTTTTTTTGTGATAATGTAATGTACACAAGTTGAATATATACAATGCTAGGGACAAAAGATCAAACACCATATATGGAAGTGACATCATTGTAACATTGTAAACCATCCACTATCAAGCATTTTTACATGTGTGCATTAGCATTTTTCTAAATAATTGAAATTTCATGAAATTATATAAAAATCTTTCATCAAATATAACATTATCCAATTATCATGATTTTTAATGTTGCCATTTTTGCACCATAGATACCTATACAACTATGAACATGTGTGATCCATAGATGTTGCCTCTTGAACAAGAGCAAATAAAGGAGAAGGAATGGTGTCCATGAAGCTGGAAAATTTGAAAATTAGATATGAATAGCAAAAAAATGACCAAACATAACTTTAGTAATAATGGTGCAATAATGTTGGAAAATTTGCATGACAACTTGAACTCCACTTGTAGAATATTTACCAATTATTCAAACTTGAAAATTAGGCCTAGATTATTATTACAATTTGATGTTTCACAACTATCTTTCAAGATAAGCTACATTCTTTTCATTTATTTTGGATTATAAGATGAAGAGTATTCTAATAACTTTCAACTCTCTTGATGTTATTGCAATGTGTTCATAAATTTTTAATACAATACTTGATATTTATTTCTTTTGTGTTCACAATGAAAAAAAGTTGGGATAGGTATGGATGTGGGGAAGGCAATCACAAAAATAATCAAGATAAAATCTCAATAATGGTTGTGAACAAAGTTCTACTTTCAACCTATCGCCCCAATTTAGATGAAAGAAAAAATGACTACATACAACAACAAATATATCATATACTTATGTATTTACAATTGATTTAAGTTTGTAAAAACTTGTCGAGCCAATATCTCCATGTTTTCTTTGAATCCCTACTTAATTGATATCATATCTTGCACAAAGTTGATATAAAATGGCATGCACACAATGCTTGTAATAAATTTCAATGCATGTGTGTTTGCAAATTGTGGATTCTCATTCCTATTCCACATTGGAGAACACACAAAAAAACATGAAATTGCTCTTCATGGACTATTGCATAACAAACCATGCTTGTGCAAAAGATGGGTTTCTTTTGGAAGCAATGAAAAAATCACCTTCAAAGGATTTTGCCAAAAAAAATTCACATTAGTTTATTGCTGATTTATTTTCAAGTATGATGTAGGATTATTGTTTCTATTTTTTTAAAAATGTGAGCATTGTTTCTATTTCTGAATTTTTGTGCCTCTAAGTGTATGGGACAAAAGTATAACATTTAGAGGTAATTTTAAAGCAATTTGTGATTTTGTCATGGTGATAGGTGTTGGTTTGCCCAAGGTATCGGATAACGCCTCACTGATAATTTCTTTTACAATAACATACCAATGTTCATCATTGGTAATGCAAAGTAATGTAGAGCCCAAGTTTTTAAGGAACAAAATTTTGTGAAGGAAAATAGAGAATCTATAAAAAAATCTTATATTTCAACATGTAATCTTCAAATGTAATTAATTGTTCAATAGACACGTGTTGAAGCTACCCTTGTATTATGATACTTAAAATGGATGTTAAGGCCACAATAAATGTACCAAGGTAAGTTCACCTAGTTATTTCGATTATAAATTCTTTGATGAACTTTAATGATATTCCATCATTGAAAATATCCAAATCCATGTAAAGAATATGGTACAATTTTATATAACCCAAGAAAGTCAGTGTTTTGTTTGTTATTGTTATAATTGAAATATTCAAATGATTAAATGTAATTAATGGATGTGACTTCTTGGATAAATTTTCAAGGATGAAAATAAATAGAGATAGATGGATTTCATGTGATCCCATTGCACCAATCTTGTATGAAATGAGATCAAATTAAATTAATAGGGATGTCATGTGACCCATGGTTAGCCTTCTTTTTATTGGAAATTTTTTCCAAAAAAATTCAATAAAAATAAATATTACTTAATGGTTTCATCACCAGAAATGATTATTAAAAATTAGAATCTCCAAACTTCTACATTTGGTTTTCCACAAATAACCAAAAATATAAAAATATTCTTGTTTCATATTTTGTTTATAGTCACATTTGGTTAAATCTTCCTAGGTATGGTTAACATTCTTTCTACATGTGTTATCATGGATGATCCCCACTTTGGTTACATAAAACAAATCCTTAGAAAAATATTGCACATGATATGAATGTACACGAGTGAATGTACTGAAGTGTTTAATTTTGATGATTCATGTGATCCCATTGAATGAACTTTGATAGATGAAGGAAAGTAATTGAAATCATGTTGAAAATAAAAGACCAATATCAAATTTTCATTGAGAAAAAAAAAAAACTAATTTCTAGGATGTGCAATACTAAATCATGTATTAATAAGTAAAAGCATTTAAATTTAAAATTTTAATAATTAAAAATGTCAAAAAAAAATCCAACCATGTAAATTCATAAAGAAAAGTATTAATGAAATTTATGAACAACAAAACTCAGATTATATTCCTTTATTCAACACATAAAACTTACATAATGTTCCACAATTTATTTCTATATAAAAATTTTACTTTAAAAACCATTAGTTTTCACGAATCTCATCCTCATGAGCACTGTTTTCCCTAGATTTTTTTGAGATTTCTATGGGTGGCTATTTGCATAAAAAAAATGATTTTTTTTGGTGATTTTTTTTTTTTTTACACATGAACAATGAAAGTAGTCAATTGTTTTTAGATACTTCTAGTTAAAATGGCCTTTTCATTTTTGAGTGCATGTGGCAATGGTTGTTGCACCAAAATAACAAATAGTGGCTATGAAAAATATGAATATGAATTTAGTGAATGTATGTTGCAAAAAACATTTTGCCCCCAAGTTTCAAGACCAACAATAACATGCAACTTGAAACTTCAAATGAAGCTGAAAACTTAAAAAAGTGAAATAAGAAGCAAAATTAACTCACACATGAAATAGTGTTTCAATTTATTACAATTCTATAATCGCATTTAGGATTTGAACCAAAGCTAGTGAAAAAAAAGAATTCAATGAAAACGACATACAAAACGTGTTCTCATAAAGAAAGAAGTACAAAAAATAATTACAATCATTTTCCAAAGGACATCCTAAAAATCTTGTGAAATCACACAACATAAAAAGAGATAATGCAAGTTCATCCCAAGAATGATAATGTGACTACATGCACATTTGATTGATGTAGTGGTGGTGAAACCTTTAACATTTTAATGATAAATGAGCAAAGTGGCAAATCTATCCAAACCACTTAAATTTTTGTGTGGCAATCTAGACTATCATTATATTGTGTAATGGCTATCATGGCATGAAAAGTAGATAAATCTTGCAATAATTTTATTTCTACCTCACTTTTTTTCCTTATTACTTGTAGCATCTTTTTTTATTGTTGCATTTGGCTATTTTTAACCACCAAAATAAAGGTTGTCCATGAGTAATGGATGGATGGAGGCCTATTAATGATTATACATGTCATTAACAAATTATAAACATCATGATGATTTAATGGAATTAAGACATCAAGCTAGGTACATAATGAATGTAAACTATGTTATAGTTGTTAAACAAAACATAAATAAACTTTTAACAACAAGATTTGTACAACCTATAAAGGAAGCCACTTCGTTGTCACCAACAATGATAGTACTTAAGAAGAATGGAAAGCTTTAAATTGGTGTAGACTTCAAAAAACTCAATGCAATTACAAAGAAATATCCATATCCATTACCTTTTACAAATGAGGTTTTGCACATAGTTGCAAGGCATGATGCATATTTTTAAAGATGAATACTCTTGATACCACTAGATATCCATAGCACCAAAGGATAGATATAAAACAACATTTGCAATAGATTTGAGAGCTTTTATTTGGGAAGTTATGCCATTTGGAATGAAGAATGGGCCTCCTACATACCAAAGGGTAGTGAGTAAAGCCTTCAAAGATTATCTAGATAAATTCATGAAGATCATTCTAGATGATTTCACTATGTATAGTGACATGGATATTCATTTCGTTAAAGTCAAACTATGTTTTCATAAGTGCAAAGAATTTGGGATTAACTTGAACCTAGATAAGTGTGCATTCCTAGTATTTTCAAGGATGATATTGGAATTTATAGTTTCCAAGGAGGGTAAATTACCAAATTCTAAAAAAATCCAAGCCATAGTTCAAATGCATGTTCCCACAAATTCATTATAGATCCAAATATTCAACATAATGGTTCAATTCTATAAATGTTTCATCAAGAATTTTGCATTTGTAATGGCCTCAATTACAAAAATCATGAAGAAAATAAAACAATAACTATGGACCCTAGAATGTTAGGTAGCTTAGGAGTATATAAAAACACTTATTCTCATATCTCCCTATTGGAATATAGAGTTTCATGTCCATATAGATGCATAATTGTTAACTATAGGTGCCATGTTAACACATAACCTAATAGGAGAACGTGATCAACTTGTAGTTTATGCTTATAAACTAATAAACAACTGAGAAAGAAATTATAGTACCATAGAACATGAAACTTTAGCCTTGGTATTTGCATTTCATAAGTTCAAAATTACCTATTACATAATAAATTTTTGTTTTATGTTGACCATATGGCTCTAGTTTATCTAATGAAAAAACCATATGTTTCAAGTCATATTGCTAAATGGTTATTTTTATTCGTGGAATATGAATTTATAATAGTAGATACACCATGGTGTACCCATGTATAGTAATAAACGCGTTATCTAGGCTACCAAATATAACAAAATTGATAGGTGTGCATAATCAAACCACATATGTAGCTATGTTTCATGTAGGCAAAACTAGTGATGACTACTCTACCAAAAGAACCTTTCATGAAGTGGGCTAAACTTGATTTGACTGATTAAACCAACAAAGAAATTTATAGGTAATAAGTACATTTTAGTAGCTACAAATTATGCTATGATATGGGTGGAGGCAAAAGCACTCCGAACAAATACCATAGTTGTGACAACTAAACTTCTATACAAACACATCTTGACTAGGTTTAATTGTCCACCTTAGTGACAAATCAAGGAGTTCATTCCATAAATGATGTTATAAAACATTTACTAAATCATTTCCTTCAAAAACATGAACTAGTTCCACTACCTATTATCCATAGGGAAATGGGCAGTAGAGTCAACTAACAAGTTCATTGTGAATTTCATCATTAAGTTAGTTAGTAAGAAGAAGAAAAATTGGGATGAACCACTTCCCATTGTACTTTCTCAATTATGTGTAAAGTAACCATAAGGTACATTCCATATCAATTAGTTTACGGACTACATCTTTTAATACCTAATAATATGTTCTCCCCACATTCAGTAAAGGCCATGGAGATGCAAATCCTATTAAGGTACTCACAAATAGATTCACAAATTTGGAAAAACAATAGATTAATAATTACAAGCACAAAAAATGATTGGAAATCAATAGTGGAATTGTGTGTTTTAGAGTCAATAGAGGTATCTAGAAAAGAAATTTAAGTTTGGAGATCATGGTTATGGTTTCCAAAAGGATAAAAAACACACATTGGAAAATTCACCAAGAAATGGTTTCATTCATACATAGTACAATTTTGCTTACCAAATAATATTCATTTGCCAATAGTCATTATCACTTACATGTGCCATTTTTCATCTTTTTCAACAAAGCAAAATGAATGCCAACAATTTTGTTAAAAAGTTGAAGAGAATAGTAAGAGAGAAGGAACAAGCAAGAAGAAACATTATGTGTGAACGAGAAAGAGTGCTACAATGTGAAGAAACAATTATTACAAAAGATGAAAAGTGGAGAGAAGAACAAGTTCCACAGTTGAGATTTGTAAATCCACAATTTTTTAAAGTTCGCTCTCCATCTTCTTTTCCATGCTACAACCCTGGAAGGCAAATTGAGGAGAGTTTGCATCATTTGGCAAAAACAAGGAGTGAAGCTTAAAAGTGGTTGCATTTTTTTCGAGAGCAAGGGATTTCTTTTCCTCAAGGTGCACCTAAAATAATGGTGCTATTGAACTTTGAAGACAAGGATGACTTGCGTTTCTTTCAAGAATTGAAACAATCATAAATGCCAACGTTGTCGTCATCTACAATTCCTGTTGTAAAACATTCTTCATTAGTTTTTTCAAACCCCAATTGTTCAATTGATTTGTCCAACCTAAAAAACAGAAAAGGATGTTTCATTAAAGTAGGTTCCAGTATAACTTTCACCAAAACTAAAGATATTGATATTTACACCCATAAAGCAATCATATATTCAAGAGTTAGAAAGAATCAATACTTGGGTGAAGATGGGAGAAGTAGAAAAAAGATGGGCAAACAACATTGGATTGGTAGGTTTGTTAAAGATTGATTGGAGAACACCACACCATGATCTATTGGTGGAGTTTCTCAATAGTTGGCAAAAGTGAAAGGAAACAATTTATACTTAGGTAAGGGAAAGGGTATTTGTTATGGAGAAACATGTCATCATAGATGTGTTTAAATTTTTTAGCATTGGTTGGAAAGACCAAAAAAAGCAGACAAGCAAATTGCAAAAGTTGTGTTTCAAGGCATTGTTTTGCTTAGGGTTTATATAAACCCAAAATAATGTAGTGTTGATAAGATGAAATCATCCTATGATGTTCATTTTCTTTTGCTTCTTCATATATTCTACCAAAGGGATAAAGTTTCTTATTTCAATAACGTGAATGTTATCTCCATGATGATGGCAAATCAAGGAAAATCTATAGATTTAGGTAGATACCATGTTCATACAGTTGCACAAAGATTTAGTTAGGTGGACAACATATCACAACAAGATGCTCATGGGCATAGTGAAAATTGATGTAAAAAAGGATGTATGCCATTTTGCATTGGCAATTAAAGTGTTGATGCAATATTTTTTCCTAGAGAAGAATCCACAATATCAACAATGTTAGAGCCTAGTGAAGCACAACAAGCTTCAACATCCATGCAATGTATTCTAGTAGTTTACTTAGAAAACAAGGGTGGTGTTTCAGAATTGAAGGATAGGTTGTAAAAGAACAAACACTTGTTAAGGTCATCGAGTAGATCTTCGAACACGAATCTAGAATTGGAAAAACGTAGACAAGGAATAAGGCAACCGATTATACTAAAGTTTGATGACGAAGAAAATGAAAAAACTCCTTTGGCTTTCAAGAAGAGATGACATATGAGAAGAGTTCTACATCAAACTCAAAAGTAACAATAACCTTTATTGTTTCAAGGCAACAACCTTGAGACGCAATAGAGAGACTGAAGTCACCAAGCTACACCTAGGGTAAAGTTACATGTTAAGTAGGAGATGTATGTTTTAGGCCCTAGTGCACAATAGGCCTCATAGCCTAAGTTTCATGTGGAACCACAACAAGAGCATAAGAGACAGTCTCTGTCTCTAAAACTAGAACTTGGTGGGTGGTCCCACCTAGATCACAATCATTAGCACCATAGGAACAAATACATCTTGAAATTGTGCATGTTACATAGTAGGAGGACAAGCCATCATCATCAACAAGTTTTTATGAAATAGGAGCTCAATATGGAACCTACAAAAGTGTAGTACCATTTGTTAAGACATCTAGAGGAGGTATTCTAGGTTTTCAATCACCATAGATGCTTGGATTTTTAAGTCAAAAGTTGGAGGAACATTTAAAGGTTATTAGAATGTTCCAACACTTGACACATTACAACAAGAAGATGGAGCAAATGATGATTGAAATATAAGGATTCAAGCTACTATAAGATAAACATGAAGTAAAAAAGTTGGATTTGGAAACCAAACTTGAATTTGCAATACAAGAATTGGAATCTTTGAAACATAAGATCATGATTCATGAAGTTCAAACAAAAAAAATGTTATAGACCAAGGAATAACAACTAAACAAGGTAAAAATGGATTTATTTTAAATGAATTATAGGAAGCACAATGTGGAGCAAAAACTATAATCTATGGACAAAAAAATAAAGAAAGAGATATGTTGAACTAGAATAGGAAAAAGAGGATTAGTGATATTGGGCTTTAAAGAAACAAGTAGATGAGTTTGAAATTCAATCTACAACATTGTAAATAAACAACAACAATCTAGATTATACTATAAAAGAATAGGACATATATATTTTCAAGCTAAAACATGATATTCAAATTATTATACACCACAAGAATGAAGCAATACTTACAAAGGAGCAAATTCAGGTTTCTTGTAATAGGACAATATAATCACTTTAACATGATGTTCGACATATATAGATCGCTATAGGCAAGTTGACAAGCATGGAGCTATAACTTTCCAAGCATTGACTTGGGGAGTATGACGATTTGTTAATGCAAAAATACTATCCTTAGGATTAAACAAAAATCCATGGATCTAGAACTCCATTAGACATTGATGTCTAGTGGAATCTACTGTGGGATATTTTATAGAAGGATGTACATGGGCTATTCGATGAACATAAAATAAATGAAGCAAGTTATAAAAGGAAACTTAAGGCATACAAGGAACCATATTTAGAGTTTGTTTATGGACCTCCTTCTATAATTCCAAAAGATAGTTTTACAAAATTAGACATGGACTAGTTTCAAGGCATGCATAAGTGGGGTCAAAACATGTAATTAGGAGTCAAAAAGGGCATAGGATGTTAGACGTAATCAGTCAAAATCAAACATTTATTTGTTTATTACCATTTAAAACTATAGTATTCACGACAAGTTAGTCTTTTTCCCCTCATATGAATGTCAAGGAACTTAGAGTAAAAATTCATTTGATCCAAGTTACAAAAAATTTCATTTGCATGTAAAAACTATTTTTGGGAAAAAGGACTTGCAGTTCTTTTCCAAAGTAGTCCTTTTGGCTCCTAGTTATTGGTTTTGACCCAAGTGGAAAAGTAGTAAAGGTGTAATCAACATTGCTTGAGAAAATGAAGGGAGGAGCTACAATGGAGGATGTTCAATAAAAAAAGGTCCAACTAGTGGAACAAACTACATTTGTATCCATAGAAATATCAGGATAGTTGCAACAATGGATACATGAAATTATAGATTTCACTAAATATATGATAATGCATATTGCATCTCAATTTACTATTTTATGGTATAACTACTGCAATAAGGAATGCACCTCCAAAGGAAGGAGATAATGGTCATACAAAGACCATTGAAGATGTACAATAGGAGTGATGCACCCCCAAACTCCTTGGTAGACTCAACTTTGAGTCTAAATGTGAAAACAACAAAAGGATAAGGAGTTGGGGCATGTTCCGTGGCTCACATCACTTTGGGGGTAGAAGGGCATGCTGGAACTCCATAATGGGGACTAAGAAGAGTGACAAGAAATTCAATTACTCACATGGACATGCACAAACCAAACAACAAGTTGGTTAGTGCATAGTTGGAACACTTTTGGTGCACGAATGAGCCACAAGCAAACACAGACTCATAAGACTCACCACAGCCTGAACTTGGGGGAAGCCACCACCTTCCCCCCTTATAGTTTACTCTGTGCTTGGCCATAGGACCAAGACCCAAATGTCATTTTGTCTCGGGACTCCCAAGTGGAAATCCCGAAATTCCCAAAATTGGGACTCGTGCAACTTTGGGGGCCATAACTTTGTTTTTAAACCTTGGATTGAGGTGAAGTCTAAAGCAAAGTTGTAGCTTTTGTTGAAAGCTTTCCAACGGTATATGGCACGCCACCTACACGCAAGGAAATCAGGGTGATTCCTGACTTTTAGTGGTCAAGAGTCAAATTGACAATTTGACTCTCGGCCTTTCTTTTGGCCATAACTTGTGTTTTAAGTGTCCAAATGGGTCATGTGAGCCCATTTTAGACATCTACATTCCAAGAGATTTCCAATGATATAAGGAAATTTTTCATCCAATGGGTTTTGACCCTTGCAATCGTTCTCTGAAAATTCAAAAGTCCATCGTGACTCCAACTCCCAAAGTGGCAGCTCACTTGGGAGTGTGAGGGTTCATTCCTTCACATTCTCCCACACTCCCAAGAGCATGAAATGTGACTCCCGAGCTTCATTCTTGTCCCGCACCTTTGCAAGCCCTTGCCTTGGTCGCAAGCTCAAGGCTAGGGTTGTGACAAAAAGTTACATCAACATATTTCCTAAATTCAACCTTAGAAAGAAAGGTTATTTGTAGCAGAAGCAGAACCATCCTTAACTCAAAATGTGAGTAGTGTAACACAAGAGGTTATAATGGTACCTTAGGAGGAACATTTAATTCATTCAAAAAATATAAAATGATTTTATAATTGTTCTTTGACAATGCATATATGTTCTTTGTAATTCACAAGATTTCAAGGATGGAATCCAAAATACAAGGGGGGTAATGTTAAGGGCAAAATTGTACTATCATTATTGCACAAAATGGACATAAGTGTAGTGTCACCATGGGACATAGTGGAGAGAAGGAAGTGTCACTATAGGATAAAATAGGTAGCATGAGGATAATTGAAATTAGGAATGGATAAAAAACAATTTGAATTGATGTTCATGGTAGGAAACTAAAAAGGACTATTCCAAGAGTTTTGAGTTGGGTGATCATGAAAAATTGAGTAGTTTTGATGAAGAGAAAAAGCTCATGAGAGAAATTAAAGGAAGATTTTGATGGAGAAGAACATTTGTGATGTTTTTGTACTTGTTGTTTTTGTTTTCAGATTTCAATTCCATATGGTTGAAAATCTATTTTCAAATTATTATAGATGTAATACTGGTGCATATATGGATTTTGAAATACCATTTTCTTGGGTTTTATTTTTAAATTTTTATAGTTTGTTATGATTATAGATCGTGAATGTTTAGAAAGTATGTTAAAATATAGAATAAAAGAACAAAATAATGTCAAAAGATTAACATTTACCAACACAAAATGTAAAATTCTTACCTAACATAAAAACGAAAGACACAAAACACTATAAACAACGATAAAAGACACTTAGGACATTGAAAACATAAAAATACAAAACACTTAGGACACTTAAGACATTTAGGACTTAGGATAGAAGACACAAAAACAAAAGACATTTAGGACATGACTACCATTGCAAATTTTAGACAACTATGGAACGTTCACATAATGGAATGGAATCATATAAGAGTTGCCCAAAACCCGCAACCTAATAAATGTTCCATTCATCATTTTCAACCAAACAGGAAAATAGACAAACCACCTCCACATAGGAAACATTGAAAGAAGAATCATGGAGTCCAAAAAATATTCATTGTTGATTTAATTTTCAAATCTTCCAATTTTGCCATCAAATTAGATTCCATTTCATATGTAGATGCAAAATTAGTGGGTCTCAAAAAGCTAATCTATGGATTGAATGGCTAAATATTGTGGACAAATATCAACTTGTCCATTTTTTTGTTTGAAAACATCTCCAAAGTGCAGTCAAAATGCCAACAATAGAAAAAATGTGTTATGTCTCTATTTGGTTGGCTAGGATGCCAAGTATATGTCATGCTAATATAACAAGGGTTGGAAACTTGTTTTTTTTTAATGCCACCAAAATAAGGCACATTTGCAATTTTTAACATCAATAAAATATTGACAACAATAAGCTCTTTTGACATGAGGTCCTTGTAAATGTTTGCATTTTTTGATGTGGTCTGAATAAAATCTTTAACATTGCCTTTTGATTGTAGATCTTCATTTTCTTCAACACTAGTAGGCATTAATAACTTGGTTGCTTCTGTTAGTAAAGGCAACTTGAGTTCTTGATCATATTTGGCAATAATAGAATCCCAAATTACCACTTGCATGTACATGTTTGCAAGTTGAACCCTTCATCTTTAACAAAATAAATAAAAAATTGGGTTAAGGAAAACCTATCTAGTAGTTTTTGTAATTTAGGAGCCATGGTTGCACTGCTTGTGTTTGAAACCTTGAACAACTTAATGGTGACATGTTTTGACTCCTAGTCCTTTGAAATAAAATTCATCACAATAGCAAAGACATCTCATGCTCCTTTTGACATCCATAAGTCAAAAGTGTAGGTGGCTAATAAACAATCAACCAATTCAGGTTGCACATAAATAGTCATTGTTTTTTCAACCAAGCCCAACAAATCGTCTTCAACAATAGTCTTCCTAGGTGGGAACACAAGCCGTGAACATAACTTGTATGTTAATTTTTGGAGCAAAATTGATTCAACAATCTTCATAAACATCAACCTTTTAATCACAAACAACATTACATTTTCCAAAAAACCAACATGAGTTGCATCATTCTTCTTGAACTTATTGGAAGTAGAAAGAAAACCAAAACTTGTACAAGGAGATACATGTGCCCTCTTTTTACTAGGCTCACAATTGAGTGGAGATCTTGGGGTAAGGTTTGTTGCATCTTCTAGATTTCTTTTTAGCAAAGCAGAATGGTTAGATTCCAAGTCAATTTCTCCCCCACAGAGAAGGCAAACTTTGACCCTTGGCTCTTATTTTCATCATAATTTTTCATTCATATCCCCAAATTGAAAATACAAGATCATTTTAGATATCTAAATTTCAAGAACTTTCCAATAGTATAAAAAAGTTTGATTTGAACAAGTTTCACTCCCTATATTTTATTGTCAAACATTCAGGAACTTGCTCTTGGGGGGAAATTGTTCCATGGGGCAACTTAATCCACTTTTCCTTCTAAGGGAGAAGGCAACTTGAAAGATTTGACCCATGACTTTTCTTTTCATCATAACTTTTAACTCATAGCTTCAAATCAAGAATGCAAGATCATTTTAGATATGTAAGTTTCGAAAGCTTTTCAATGGTATAAATAATGTTTGATTTGGATAACATTTACCTCATGTATTTTCTTGTCAAACATTCTAGAACTTGTTCCCTACAAGAAATTGCTCCTTGGGGCAACTTAATCCACTTTTCCTTCTAGGGGAAAAGGCAACTTGAAAACTTTGACCCACAACTTTTCTTTTCATCACTTTTAGCCCATAGCTTCAAATCAAGAATGCAAGATCATTTTAGATATGTAAGTTTCAAAAGTTGTCCAATGGTATAAATAATGTTTGATTTGGATAACATTTTCGTCTTGTATTTTCTTGTCAAACATTCAAGAACTTGTTCCATGGGGAAGTTGTTTCTCAAGGCAATTGAATCCCTTTCCCCAAAGAAGTTGCTCTTTGAGTGAGGGTGCTCCTTAGGGAAACATGGTTGGGGCTACCATTTTGTTTTTGCATTTAATTCGTTATTCTTATTTAGTGTTTGCCACACACAAACAACGTGTAATGAGCTTCCCTAACCCTAATTGCAACCCCTCTAGGTATGAAAATGTTATTGATCCCAACTTTTTAGAGGAACCTCGCATTATTATTCTCCCCAAGCTGGATCCAATTATGAATATTTAAAATAAAAAATTCGTTGGTTATGAAATGGAGGTGGGTGTTAACATTTAGAAAATGTTGAATACGAAGGGGGTTTGGATTTTTGAAAAAGAAAAAACTGATGGACATATATGCATATATCTGATATGATACTTGGGTAATGTTCAATGCAAAAAGTACCTGCCTCACATTGATCAACACCCAAGAAGCTTCAATTCCATATTCCATTTAAATACACATACCATGATCATAGATACCTTGTAACAAAAATACATACATATCGTATATGCCATTACATACATACATACATACATATAATGTATGTCCAAACTTGAAACCAGTGTTTGGTTGTTCTTTGATTTTGTTGGAGCCTTAGATTCTGGGCTTTTGAAAAAAATTAAACTAAAAGAATCTCCAGTTTGGCATTTTCAAGCAAAATGCACAAGTATAATGTGCTAGAACCCTGTCTGTAAATAAACGACCATAACACATAGAACTGTTAGTTCACTCAAAATACCAAATAAAAGAAATTCAAACCACCAAATCCTTTAATCCCATTGACCAAGTAAAAAAGATCTTCCGGCCTACACATAATGTTATTTTGCTGAACATTGAAAATAACAATCTGTTTCTAGCTTTTTGATTGGTCTTTTAAAAATCTCACACATACCAAACCCTGTTTACACATTTAACTGTTAATTCACTCAAGGCAACTAAAAAAAATTCAAACCACCCAATCTGACAATTTCATTGGCCAGAAATTTTTTTCTCCACAACTACACACAAGCCTATTCCACACCCTCTGTATATTACCAGTACCCTAATAATAGGGTTCATTTGTTTTCAAAGAATCTGTCATAAGAACTAGGGTCGAAAGAGCATAGTTTCACCTATATTTCACCCATTCCACCAATGTAAAGCACTTCCAGAGACCCACAAGTGATACACTTCAAATACAAAAGAAATCACTCTTTCCACAATGCCTGAACCTATACCAGTCGTCTATAGCATGTTCTATGCTGGGAGGTTCAAATTTCTAGTCCGCTCAGCTGCAAGCAATGCAATTTTCTTAAATTAAAAGAACTTTGGTCAGTTTTTTGCAGAATAGAAAAAACATGGAGAACCATGCTGCGTGGTTTTACCCAGAACCATGCAGGGCCGAAAAACAATCACACAGACAGAGCTCGATGGGAGGTATTTAGGGTCCATGTGCAAGCAGACAAAAAACCAAACAACGGGACACAGCTTGATTGGGGGGGGTGAGGGTATGTAACATCCATGTGCAAGTAGACGAAAAACAAGCGCCCAGACAGAGCTTGTTGGGGGCATTTTCCAGCTCACTTGATTTTGTCTTAGGATGCGTATTTACCATGGTCAAAGGCACTTCAAGAAAATTCAAGATTTTTACCATGGTACTGGTTGTAAACCAACGCCTTTTGACCTATGAAGGGGTCAGAGCGAACCAAGAGCCACAAGCTCCGCATTCAGTGGAAGCCTACTATGACTCAGTCATGTGCATGAACCCCAGCTGAATTGATGTCAGGTTCCACCTTAGTAAGGATATCAGGGATAGAGTCTTGTAGTAGGGATAATAGGTAAATACTGCGTCAGATGCATCAAGATGGTCTGTACATAGACAAGGGCTAATGGGTTATTAGTATGTAGCTGTCAAAACAGAAACTGAACAAAACCATCATCATGGCTATTAACTTAAACCCAATGGAAAAGTGTTTCCTGTTGTCACACAATACATCCCTCATTGCACACTGGTGGCTGTTGGTTCACTCTGGCCATAGGAAAGACAGTCAGGCCCACCCCCCACCCCGCAGGGGAGCAAGCATTCCATAAGGTGACAATTGCACTACAATGGTCTAATCCAGAGTGCAATCTATGACTGCACCATTGATGTGCAATACCAAAAGCTCTGTATTCTCAGACCAAAATCACAGCCATTCCATGCTATCCACATCAGCACTGTCACTGCCAACCTTGCATAAAAAAATATGGATGATGCCATTTTTGCAGCATTGGTAAGCAACTTCAAAGATCAAAAGAAGTGGGATATGACATTCAACTCCTTTCTAGCATGACTTTCCTTCTTGCCAAATAAAACAAGTCATAGAAATATATTTTAGGACCTTGTGAGGAACTCTTGCATTCTCAGTGCCTTGGGCTGGAAAGGGAAAGCCCACACACAGAATACAGAATGTTGGGAAAACATTTGCTAACATGGGCCTTTCCTACTCTTTTGCAAGTTTGTCGACCATTGGGAGTGGAGGATGTTGAGCAGGAAAACCTCACACCAAAATGACACTCAATACTGAACACAGTTTCTGGAACTGCCTCTAGAGAGATTCGCAGCCTAAAACTGAGTACATCTAAAGAGGTGCACAAGCTAGCCATAATGGCTATTACATAAAGACTTGCCTGCACCTGCACACACTGAAACAAACCGTCGCCATAGAGATCTGCAAAAGATGCCGGCTCCCATGATCTGCAGCTTTCATGTCTGAGTCCAGATGCACTCAACTGCCATAAAACCTGGCAAGATCAAAATCTCCCCTTTTGCTTGCACCCCCACTGCATGTAATTCACCTTCACCTGTCAGTCCAAAGGCCGTGTCAACTTTCAACCTCTGCGTCTAACCCGCAGAGCAGGAATTCCTGCAACCTGCAGGTACAACTTGGACACAACTGTGAGCTTGCTTACCAGATACTTTTGACAAATGCACCTTCGTTCCTACATTACTGCTCACATCAGAAATGGATTCCTGTACCACCAGAGAAGTAGCAAAAATGCTCCCATTACAGCTGACAACTCAAAGGATGTTCATTTCAATGGCAGCCTAGAATGCCGTCTGCAGCAATGCAGCAGTGCTGTACATTGCATCTATACCTGAGACCTGCGCACATGCTCAGGCTTATGTCAGTAACCCGATAGGGACTTCTCACATTGTGATGGCCTTTGCCATTCAGGTCTAGAGTAAACCAGAACATTTGTCATCAGGGAAATCAGGTGAGTTTTGGAATACAAACCACATCATATGGCTACTAATCCTCCGGTTCGGGTGCAGCATCTCGTGGCGCAGGCCCTGGAGAACCAGTTTCAACTGCTTCACGCTCCTCCCTTTCACGATTCCACTGTTCAATTCTTGCCCGTCTCTCTGCAGAGCCTTCGCGAGCAGGACTCCGGCCTCGTTTTTGACCAGGGCTTCGACTCCTGTCTCTTCTCCTGTTCCTGCTGTCATCAAATCTGCGTTCATCCCTGTCTTCATACCGACGACCACCACCACGGTGTCGCCCTCCCCGTCCTCGACGTGATTCAAAAAACTCCCTGCACACAACATATATAAAATAAAACAAGCATTACTTCATTCCATAGGTTATATTGTGCTCAAAGACCACACTCAAAACACCTGCTTTGAAGGTTCATATGAACAATAATACTGTTAGACAAAGCAATTAACTGTTTAAGAGTCACATCGATGCCAATAATCTCACAGCCAAACAAAATGAACATGATGACTACTCATGAAGTGATGGGAATTAACAACAAAAAATGAGACCCTAAGCTGAATTACACCAACACAAAAGCAATGATGATCACAGAGATGAGAGAAGTGGGCATACAAAAGATTGTTCATGCTCAAAATAACAGTTAAAAAGGCAAACACATGGTTGCTCAAAACAGGAGACTATAAAAAGTGCTAAACCTGATAAAAACCTACCTGTCACCATATCTTCGAGGACTTGCTGGCCCACGAGCTTGTCCACGACCATAAGGTGAGTGACTACGACTTCGGCTCCGCCTCCTGTAGCTTCCAAAGAGCTTTCTTCGCAATTCCCTGTCATCACATCAAAGAATCATGAAATTTCTGTAACAAAGCCAAAAGTACAAACAATAACAAAACACAACATAACAATGAAAAGGCAGAACTACCTTGAAATTTTCTTCAAGTGCATGAAATTGCAGTAGCCTCCCCTGTTGCAAGTATTTTCTTCATACTGCCTGCATGTTGCTTCACGAAAATCCGTGACTGGTGAAAAATCCAGAATGATGGGCCGACCTGAAAAGCCAATGCATACAGCACCAATTCAATGGATGAACATGTGAAAAAATGCTCTACTACACAGTATTTGGCCAATTGCAAAGAGCATGCTCTGAGATCAAGGTAGATGGATTATAATGTTAGATTAGGCCAAGGTACCACATTTCTTTCAGCTTTTCAGATTGTATCTTCATGAATGAAGTGAAAGAGGCATTGGGTCAGAACTTGGCCTAACACTGGTTCACAACCACTTTGTTCATTGCTCCAAGTTAATTGTGTCATCTGGATATAAAAATGCAGGATGGAATGAGTATGGAATCATGAGATGACTTGTAACATATGTACCACACATGAAAATTATTTTATGAGCAGTAAAAAGTTACCCAGGAACCTGAGAAGCACACTACTCATCTCCATTGAAAACCCAAGGAATATTTAAGTTTCCAACACAAAGATGGACTAGAAAATGGCATTACTCCCAGGAAGGTGGACTCTACACACCTGCATAAAACCGTCCATTAAGTGCGTTGAGAGCAGCTGCTGCATACTCCTCCTCACGGAACTTTACAAAGACATTCCCAATCTGCACCACATCAATCCTCAAAACACTCCATCAGAAATCATTCTTGACTACATCTTTGAATGAAAAAATGCATGAAATGAAAATGTTAGCAAGAGAAATGTTCAGAAAAATGTCATTGGTAGCAACAGACAGGCATGTTCAGACACTCAGCCAACAGAAATACTTTTTTTGTTACCATGTGATCGGCAAGGTTGTCGCAGACATTTAGATTCTCAATCTCGCCATACTTGCTGAGTTCTTCAAATATGTCTTCATAAAAGTCCTGATCCAAAAACGTAAAAGTGTCATGTTACAGAGACAGAAATCTTTACATATCGATGGTGTGTCTCAAAACAAGTATGTCAGTGCAAGCATGAAAGGGCCCTCAGCCCATGCCACGGCACTGCATCACATGGTACAATCAAAGGGTTTCCGGTCATTGATATTCCTTTCTTTCAACAGATTGCAGGTAGCGGACCGGCCCGACGTAAAGCGTTAAAAGGCCCAGCACTGGGAACCCTAAGACATCTCCCGACTACCAAAACAAAAATACCAGTGTGATCAAAACTGCCTGAGTTTCGTCGGCCAGACACGAGAACTCCATCTTGTGACCATTCGGATAACTGGAGATACGAAATCCAAACGCCTGACTAAACCTGACAACAGAGAAACAAAAACACAGACCGGTATCCACGCACACATGTCCGCCGGCACATACCTCGAAATGCTCCTGGAGCTTGCGAGGGTCGGACTGCTGAATGTTACCATGCTGGTCCACGCCGCCATGGAAACCAGCATCTGGAGACTGATACATGTTAGCGAGCAGAAGCGTCTGGCTGGCCGTAGGCCGATTATGGAGACGAGAGCAGCGGTCTCCATGCCTGCACACCCCTATCTTGAAGTAGAACGGACAGTTGACGCGATCCTTCTCAGTACCGAAAATGGAGGCCAAATGCTCCGCCATAACACTTCCGTGTTCCTGTCACTGCAAACAAAAGGAAGAAACACGATTGGTGATGATGCGAGCGAGCACAACAGATACAGAGATATCGAGCAGCGCGCGGGCGAGCGACCGTAGCAACAAAAACGCGTGATCATAGAGAGCGAGAGCCAAACCAAACCCTAAAGGACACACCAAGCGCCGTCTTGATCCTACACTAGCTACCTACGTTTGGAGGCATCCTAGGGTCACTTTTCACCGTGGTTAAAGTAATAACTACTGACCTGGACTAATTCTCTGGCCAGGGTGCACCAGCAACTACCTAGACTGATAACCTCCATTACCTCCTTGAGTGAGGCCTTTTAGTGTTGGAAATGGACAGCAGATGGATGAGAGAATAGAGATGATAAAAACACTCATTTACAACAAACTGCCCACCCAACTTTAGGATCACAAAGATGTTACAAACCTGTGATTCATCCCCAAGGTCTAGGCTTCTCTCAAATAGGAGGTGAACACCCCATGCAAATGTTACTTGCCCTAGAAATGTAGGCCATGCACATGCACAAGGCCATCATATCATGTAGATGGCACCTTCCTCTCATTGGAGTGAATCATCACATGCACTGAAATATTTTCTAGTAAAACTTAAGTAGAGATATTTAAATAAACTTACCTAACATATTTCATAATCTCAAAAATATGTGCATCTAACACAAATATCTCAAGTGATTATAATTTGGTAAAAGTAACTTAAATAATTTGGTAGAAAGTTGATATTTAACCTCCCACTCAACGAGCTATCAAGTTACACATTTAACCACCCTCATAAAGTGTCAAAAATATTCATACTTATTAACAAAAAGTCCTTTGATCAAAATATCTACAAACACATTTTTTGTGTTGCAATACACCAACTTAATAAAGTCTTTAAATCAACTTTTTTTGCACTAAATGATGATGAATTTCAATATGCTTCATGCAAAATGAAAGATTGAGTTTTTTGATAAAAATAAACAATTTTGATTGTTCTCGTATATGACAATGGGTTTCATCTATGGAACACCAATGCTTCCAAAAAGTGATGAAAGTCACATTGCTTGCCTTATTGCTTGTGAAGTTGTTGTACATTCATCTTTTGTTGACTACATGGCAATATAAAATTTCCTTCTTACTATTTTAGTTAATGGCACCATTTCCCAATATAAAACCATAACTTGATGTGGATTTGTAGTCATTTATATTACTAGCCCAATCTACATCACAATAAGCACACATTTGTGTACTTCCATAAATAATATGATAATCCCCAGTATTGGAACATTGACTTTGGTAGACATTCCTTTCGGAGTGCACTTGACCCATATTGTTTTTATCAATTAATTAACTATGGTAAATGTTCTTTTCATAATGCACTTGACCTTTCATGTTCTTGTTGGAACCTTGGCTATGGCTTATGTTTCTTTCAAAACAAACTTAGTGTTAACTATGGTTTACATTCCTATCAAAATCTACCTAACCCCGACCATGGTTTACATTTCCATCAGAATGTATTTGGTGCCTTGTGTTCCTTTCCAAACGTTGGTTACGATTTACATTTTCATCAAAACATGCATGGCCCTAGCTATGGTTTATTTTCCTTTTGAAACACGTTTGGCTTTGGCTACGATTAACATCTTCGTTAGAATGCACCTTTCCCATAATAATATTTTTGATGTTTTTTCTAAAGCACAAACTAAAGTCCAAATTATGCCTTTTACATAACAAAAAATATTTTTCATTACAATCTAATGTGATTGCCCAAGATTACCCATAAATTGTTTAACAAGCCCCACTATGTGTGTAATATTAAATCTTGAGCATACCATTGTATACATGAGACTTCCAATAGCATTTTATATGGGATAGCCCACAATGCTTTCAAGTTCACATCATTTACAGGTCAAAATCAAATCATCAACATGCAAAGCTATGATCACATAGAGTTTTTTTTGGGTCTTCTTAAAATAAATATTATGGTCAACAAAACTCCTTTCAAACTTTTGAGATAAGAAATATGCATTAATCTTGTGGTTTCATTCATAAGGAAATTGCTTCAAACCATACAAGGATTTTTAAAGTTTATAAGGTATCGGTTTGCTTAAGTGTTTCAAAAATACCATCCTTTGTAGTTTTTTGGGCAATTTTTGGTACAAAATACCACCTAAGGTAATGTTAAATGTGTGATAATACAAATTTAAAATTACAAATTTGTAATATTGAATAAACACATTAAAAAAATGTGAAAATATTTCCATGGATATGAATATAAATTGTATTTTGGTGGTAGTGTATAGACACCAAAATACTTGTCTTGTATAGCAAATATTTTTTATGCATGTAAAATTATTATAGTATAACCATTTGTATAAGAAAAAAACTATAGTAAGTTTATATTTATTTTAAAATGCATTTTTTTAATACCTTATTGGCCCAATTACATATATTGATGAACCCCTATATTGTTAGGAGCATGCTAAAAATCAACAATTTGTTGTCCACGTAACAAATACTTTGATTTTTTGTGTGAATGGACAAAAATCACCTCTTAGTGTATTTAACATGATCTATTTTAATGCCCTATCTATTTGTATATTTAAAATTATTCCTTTCAAAGGTTGTAGTCATATGGTTTACAAGTGGGTCCTAGACTTTCAAAATACGCAAAAAATATGACTTATTTTCACCAAATATCAAAATTTTCTATAGATTTGATTGCAAAATGGGTAGAAAATTGTCACAAGTCATGTGGTTTGAATGTTTTATGAGCTTGACACATATTAATTATGTAATTTGTATGTATAGGTGGAAAGGTTTTAAAATGTTGTGGTCTTTTAAAATATTGAAAGATTGCAATACCTTTATCATTTTTGAGACACTCAAGCACACCCTAACCGTACATACCATATTTTCCATATCACTGACCATAAAGCCTTCTAGTTGTTGCATATATATATATATATATATTTCTGAAATATCTCCATTCAAAATGACAGTTTTAACATCCACTTGATGCACTTTGAAATCTTCAATGGTTGCAATTACAAATACAATTCAAATTGATTCCATTCATGCAACAAGATAAAAGGTTTCATTAAAATCAATGTACTTTCAACTTATGTAAATTTGTCGGCTACCAAATAAGCTTTATGCTTTGCCATAGAACCATCGACATTATATTTGATTTTGGCGATCCATTTACAACAACTCATTGGTTTATAATTAGATGGAAGAAGAATAAGCATCCAAGTTTTATTGTCTCATAAAGACTAAAATTCAAGATCCATGGTTTTTTTCCAATGTTATGAATCTTTGTTATTCAAAGCCTCCACCAAAGAATGGGGTTCATCAACATCAATAGAAAAAACACATGAAAGATTCATGTCTTTGTCGACCATTATTAAATTTTTTAACATCGATTGAGGAATTATTTCACCTTTCATTTCTAGTTATTGATTTAGAACTGCTTATCCTAATATAAAATCTAACCTTGAAACCATTATTTCCTCATTAAAGTTTTTGGATCCATCAAAGATAACATCACGACTAATGATAACATATTGGTTTATAAGGTTGTACAATTTTTACCCCTTAGTCTCTTCATAATAGTCAATGAATATGCATTTGACTCCTTTGGAATCCAATTTTGTCCTTGTTTCTTTTGGCACATGAACAAATGTAACATAGCTAAAAACATGCAAATGACTTATGGAAGATTTATATCCACATTAAACCTCGTTTGTGTCATGCTAAAATGTTTTTTGGTAAGGATTCGATTCTAGATATGTATTACAGTTGCCATTTATTTTGCCTAGAATATATGATCTAATAATTCATATTTTGCAACATATATTGCACATTTTAAACCAGTGTTCGATTATTCCTTTTAGTTACACCATTATGTTATGGTGTGTATGGAGTGGTTGTTTGCTTCACAATGCCATTCTCCTTGTAAATTGCGTTGAATTTTTTTTAATTACATTCTTAACCTCTAACACATTTCATTGCCTTGATCTTACTTCTAGTTTGATTTCCTGCCAAGTTTTTGAAAACCTTAAGCTTGTTAAACACACCAAATTTAGTCAAGTCATGGTATAAAAAAATGTTTTTTAGAGAAATCATTAACAAATGTTTAAAAACATTATGCCACTCCATGAGATGTTATTGCCATGGAACCACATAGGTCTATGTGCATAAGCCCAAGAATTTCCTTTGCATGAAAAACATCATTCAAAGGAAATGCTTAGGGTATGATGGTGTTTACCATATACACATCTATTAAAGAAATTCAACTCATGATCTCCATTGCCTTCAACAAGGTTATTTTTGTCCATGGTTGTTAAAGCCTACATAGAGACATGCCCAAATTTCTAATGTCACAAGTCATTTCTCTTAATCTTGGTGCTACATTATACAACCAAGGATTGAACAACTCCAATTAACATATATATAATATTCCTTTTTGAACATCTTTAGCATGCGATTACCTTGTTTGAATAAAAAAATTTCAATCAACATTTGGTGGTTTCAAATTTCATTTTGAACTTTGTTTTGTTAATTGACGAATTGATAATAGATTCTGTGTCAACTTTGGAACATACAACACATCTCTAATACATTTGGAAATCTCATTTGGTAAGTTGAAGACAATAATGTTTTTCCCATATACATCAAGTGTACTATTGTCTCCAAGATATATTTTGTTACTTAAAGTAAGCTCTTGAAAGGTTATAGATCCTTCCTTTTAAAATGCCAGATGTTGTGAATCTTATAATCAACAAATCATGCACCCTTGTAAGTTGCAGAAATAGATAAAGTAGTACAAGAACAATTTTGTTTATTGTGGCTAATTATGAAAGACCTTTGAATTTGTTCTTTTAATTCATTTTTCTTGTGACATTATAGATTGCAAAATGACCTTTGTTGCCACAGTTGTGCAAGTTCCTTTTTTCTTCTACTTTTCATTCTTGAATTTCTTCTAATCTACAACCTTTTGAACTTCCCAAAGACACTTTCAACGATTAGTGCTTCATGTCTTATACCATGGTTAAATTGCACTTTTCATTTACATTGTAATTCTTCTTATTACAATTGTCCACATACTAACTCCATAAACAATTGACCAATGCAAATACTAAGTGAAACCACAAGGGTATGAAAAAACAATGGTAAACTCCTTAAAACTATGAATGCAAAATCTTCATTATAAACTTAATGATCAATGTTTGTTAATTGATCTATAATCATCCAAAGCTTGTCAATATGAGCTTGCATTGAGGTGCCTTCCTCCATTTGGAGATTATAAACCTCTTGACATAATTGTAATTTGTTGCCAACATGTTTTTTTTCAAATTAATGTTGCGCAAAGATTGTCCAATGCATCTTTTGTAGTTTTTACACGTGTTACATGATGCAATAGAGAATCAACAACATTTAGGAGAATGTATACAAGTCAATTTTGTCTTGGTTCATGAATAAGTAGTGTTCATGCTTCCTTCAAGAACAATTTTTCCAAATTCAACTTCTAGTGACAATAATTTTCTTGAGGCGATTTCCCACAAATCCATCTCATGCAAGAAAAATTCCATCTTCATTTTCCATGTATGAAATTTATTGCCATTCAACTTTTCAATACTTTGAGCATAAAAAATGGACGCTATGATTATGAATAAAACAATGGCAAAAAACAAAACACTTAAAACTTTGAAACTTTTAGCAAAATGTTAAAAAAACAAAACACTTAGAGCTTTGAAAACTTTTAGCAAAATGCTCCAAAAAAAAAACACCTAGAGCTTTGAAACTTTGAGCAAAATGTTAGAAAAACAAAACACATCTAATGATTCAAAGTTTTCAAAAATTGTAGAAGAAAACTTTAATCCTTTTGGCCTTCGAAAGCGACCATGCTCTGATACCATGTTGGAGAATAAAGATGATAAAAACATCGAATTATAATGAACTTTCCACCCAACCCAACGACGTTACGAAATGAACACGTGAACATGAGCCTGTGACCCTGAACTTACGAGCAGGAATGGATATTTTTGGAATATTATGATGATGTACATAATATTTTTAAAATATCCATATACTACATAAGTATGATGTGGAAATATTTTTCCACATGTACATGGATGAAAGTCACAAATGGATGAAAAATTTGGATGAAAGTTGAACATCAATGAACTTTTTGGATGACAAATATAAGTTGATGAACAATTTGCATGAAAATTTTGATAGGTTGAAATGTATGGATGGAACTAATTCCAAAACAATTATGTCAAATGAAAAATAAATTTACATGGATGAAAGTTACAGAAAGATGAAATATTTGGATGAATGTGGAACATGAATGAACTTTTGGATGATGATTAGAAATAGACGAATTATTTGGATGAAACTTATGGTTGGTTGAATGTATGGATGAAAGTAATTCCAAAATAGTTATGATGAATGGAAATTACTTTATTCACATAATTTTTCATGTCCAATTCCATCTGAAAAAAAAGGTATCAAAGGCGAAACTCGAAGGAGTTACATTACAATGTAAAAGGGTGAAATAATAACTTGTGTAAGTTAAGTCAAGTCACATAGTAAGTCAAGGGTAGGAAATCCACATAATGATGGAATGGAAAACTGTTTGAGAAATTAATGAATAGTGCATTACACACATCATGCTAAAGTTAATTTTCATTTATGTAGCATATTAAATTCCAAAAGAATAGAAACCATAATAGTCTTATTTAACAACAATTTAATGACTTTGTAACCTAATTTACCTCCAAGACTTTAGTACGATCTAATAATCTATGAACCTAATTCCAGTTCCAGGGTGGATAGTAGATGAATGGTTCTTTGCTCCCAAAATACGTGACATATTGCAAGATGTAATACAAGTTCTTATAGGGCACCCATGGCCACCACTTGCCCAAGGATGAAACCATCATGGAAAAAAAATCCATGCAACTGCAAGCCAGGTAATCACTAATCGTTATTTCATATTACTTACAATTTTCTAATAGTCCTGAAAGGAGGTGATAAATTTGTCCATATCACGGAGGAGGAATGTTTAAGGGAGTTAATAATGTGGCTTCAAGAGTTCGTCCCACCTCCCACTTGATTTCTCACAAAATGGATAGTTTGAAAGTGTCGAGACGATGTATCTTCTTCCCATTCCTTGATTTTGGCCAAGCATATGGATCCAATGGCTTATAAGTAGGGGTAGAATTATCATCGCCAAAGAGATTCCAAAGGGCACATCCGGGAGGCTACTTCATGCATGCAGATGTGTTGTCCCCAATCGGATTAACGAAAGGACATTTTGGCTTTTCCAAAAGCAAGAAACTGGCTTCCTCTAATGCCACCACTTCAATTTGAATGAGATTTGTCCCTTTTTGCGCATGCCATAAGGAAAGCAAGGTTGGCATATTGAGTGCATATTTCTTGCTTGTCCCTCCCACACAACGCATAAGGTCATCATGACAAAATCAAAACTTATGTAGCTCAATGATACACCTTGGGTTGCAAACGAAGAACTAACATAACACAGAGTAGGAATAACATGACTTGTTTGTTATGGAATGATTTTGGTTTTGCAATAATGTTTAATGTCTTTTGGCAATATCTAACAACGATTGCTTGACTTCAAAGGACAACGTTCCATTTGCCAAATGCCATCCCCATAGAGGCATTCAAGGACCTCCACACCATTGTGGGTGACAACAAGATTAGTGTCATTGCCCTTTCCCACATCTATAATTGACGATTGGTTGATTGGAGCCATTGCATTGGCCATTTTCAGATGAGAAAAAATTCACTCAATCATGTTAGTGTGAATCTACTTTTGACCCAAATGGAAGGTCTGCCTTGTGTTTGGTTGATCCAAAAATTTCCTCACCTTCCAAGTGCGGTATTCTAGTAGAAATACCATAACTTGAGGTGTACTTGGCAATTGCAATAGCAATTTGGGTTGGGTCCCTAAATGGATTGGCCCTATGTAAGTGCAATTCATTCTTGTCCGGATTGATCCTAAATGCACCTCCTTGTAAGAAGGCATAATATAATGAAAACTACCTCAATGGTCACATGTAATTGTCAAACATTACAACAAAGAGGCAAGGACCTTTCTTGCCATATTATTACAGCCAAATGTTATGGATTATTTTAGATAAATTATAACTCGGCATATCAACTTCCTCCTCCAAAGAAAATTTCTACAAACATCTAAAAGGAATGAAGTTAGAACTCAAGAAGGACAAATGGAAAATAAAATTTGAACAAAGTAATTGGGAAGGACTTACATCTAACATGAAGCCCCCCATTGTCACACACAAAAGTGTCAAAAACTAAGCCAATTGTTAACCTCATGAATGGTGCCCCCGTTTGTAGCTCTATACGAATACCACCAAGACCAAAAGTAGCATATCAAAAGTCAGCTTCCTCCAAGGATGTGGTTTTTTTGTACTCATAATAGAGGGCTTTGTGTCGATCATGAAACTTTAGTGTGATCAGCTGCTTAGTGTGTTTGTCCAAAGATTAAGTCCAATGGAAAAAAAAGGTTTGCTATTTGTCAACCATCTTCATTATAGGATTTCTAGTCCCATAAACAATTTGAACAACATTCTAATTTACTTGTGCACCATCCACCATGAACCCCTTGAAAACAAATGTATCTAACCTTTTCTTTTCAACAACTGCGTTCAACTTCCTCCATAGAATGCAGTGAGCTTTTGCATCCTCAAATTACATGTCATAGAATGTAATTGTCATGACCTCACAATAGACTAGGTTGTAAACATGACAGGCCATGGTCATCCATCCTTGAACACGCTTTACATGATTAAATATTATCCACGGATTTTGCAAAGCATCATCCGGTTGCATTCATTAGACTAAATCAAATATGGATGCAGCTCCATCGATAGACATCTTGGACAAATAAACCTTCTGCCCTACTTGTTGATTAGGAAAACAACTATTTTAAATATAATCATAACTAGACATGCTTTCAATTTTATGATACAATCAATGGAGCCGAAGTTATTTGGACAATGTTTCAGTGAAGCAATGAGATTGTGTATGCTAGGGGAGCACAAAGGAGCAAACTTTAACAACATTTGATCTAATTTTTCACTTTTGAAAAGCTCCATAGGACCTCTTCCATCCTTGTTGAACAAGTGACGAGAAAAAAATGTCTTACTCATAGATAAAACAATGGATGAAATAATAGCAATTGGCATGTGATAGACCTCATCTACAACCATGTTTTTCATCTCTTGAAAAGATTGTCTACACTTGCCGTCTATATTCGGATGGGCATGGGTGCCCAAGTGGATTGGAGCTCTTGAAAGATTTGGAAATTTGTGAACAACATAATACATTATGCAACTGCAAGTTTATAAACATGTGGGAAAAAATTGTAAAACTTACAATTGATGGTACAAATTAGGAATTTCGCAAAACATTGCTTAGATATTAGAAGTTGCAAACTATCCCCTTGCCAAGAAACTTCATTTCGCACATAAAAACATTGAAATAAAGGATAAGAATCATTTTGACAACACAAATGTCCAAGGCATTTCGTTGTTTTGAAACCCAATCCAAATGAATTTTTAATGTTACTAATTTGTAACTTGCACCAAGTATGACCATTGACCTTTCTATCCATACCTTATAGTTGTCCGGATTGTCCCAATGGATGTCAAATAGGACAAAGCTCAAATAATATGTTACCATTGATTTTGTGGGAAAATAATTCACAAATTCAATTATGATTGCCTCGTAATTTAGGGATTTCAATTCAGAATAAATGTGCAGAGTCAAAGACATCACCTTTAGCAAATCAATAATGTTGGAGAAAGCAGCCATTTATGGCAATTCCATCCACAAAGGTTGCACCTCGTAAGCTTGCGAATTCATGAACGACACTTCCATTCGCAAAGGTTGTTATTTGTTAGCTTGTGAATTCACATGCGGCGCTTCCATTTGGAAAGCTTGCTTTTCGTTAATTCATGAATTAACAAAGATAGGGATGATAACATTGGGAGGGGAAGGGCCTTCTTCGTCAAAAGAATCACAAAAAATCGATAAATGATGACTTTATAATCGAAACATAAAATTTCGAGTCGTGAGAAACCACAATGGGTTTTTCTTCATTAAAATGCCACTTGCAACAATGTTAGCCACTGATGTAGTTGTGCCTAGTGTTACAATTGACACGCTCCCAAGTTTTTAATTAGACCCAAGATGGGTCGAAGTTACTCACATAACAAAATTGTGAAGAACTCGGGGCATGCTTCTAGCTCTCAGCACTAGAAGGGGTAGAGGGGCATGCTGAAGCTCTGGGATAGGACTAGGATGAGTGACAAGCTTTAGTTACTTACTCAAACTTGCATCAAACCACCCAACAAGTTGGTTAGTTCACTTTTTGGAGCACCTTTAGTGCTAGGACAAGCCACGGGCAACTCTGGACTCATAAGACTCACCATGGCCCGGACTTGGGGAAGCCACCACCTTCCCCCATATAATATACTTTGTGCCTCTTCATGGCACCCACATCCGAATGGCTTTTTGTCCCGGGACTCCCAAAGAGGAGTCCCAAAATTGTCCCGATTTGGACTTTCGGGACTTTGCGAGGTCATAACTCTTTGTTCAGACCTTCAATTAGGATGAGGTCTGAAGCAAACTTGTAGCTCTCCTCGAGATATTTCCAATAGTGTATCGCACTCCACCTGCACGCATTAGGGTCGGGTCGATTCTTGACTTTTAGTGGTCGGGAGTCAAACTGCCAGTTTGACTCTTGGCCCTTCTTTTTGCCATAACTTGTGTCGCAAATGTCCAAATGGCCCATGCGAGCCCATTTTCAACATCTACACTTTGATAGCTTTCCAATGATATAAAAAACACCCCAATGCAAGGTGTTTTGGCCCCTGCAATCAAACTCTAAAGTTTTGGGAGTCCCAGAGGACTCCCAAGTCCCAATTTTGGGAGTGTGAGTTTCATCGTCACATTCTTTTCAAAGTAGGGTTGCGACAACAACATTATCTTGAAGATTGTTAAGCATGTTCTCACCAATGATTTGATACCTACCATTGGTAATAGACCAAAACATCTTTCTAGGGTTCACATCCGAAACTTGGTAAATAGAACTTAAAAAAAAGTTATCATCCATGTAAGAAACATATTTATAAACATGCATAGATCCTTGTCAAAAAAAAAACATTACACAAAAGACATTTTTAATCATTTGGACAACTCCAGAATCAAAAACCAAGATGGTAAGATTTGGTTTCCCTAAAACATTAAAAGTAGCCATCGATATTAAAAGAGAAGGCAATCAATGAGATAAATCTAACAGTAGTTTCACAAGTGGACAACAAAAAACGTTGTTGCATTAGGAACTCAATTTAAGGGAAAAATGAATTAGAGATCAAGAATCCAATGTGAAAGATAGAAATATAGAATTGTATTATTAGCAAAATGCAAGGATGAATAACAATCTCCAATGAAAGACAACAATGTGAATGGAATAAGGAGACATATATTGGCAAAACGCATGTATTTTTCCCCTCACATAAATTTGAACGATATAGTTAACAATGCAACAATAAGAATAAAACTGGTGGCAAAAAGGGAAATGAAAAATACCAATACAAAGCATACAACAAACCTAACATGAAAGCAAGGGAAAATTGAAAAGTTAAATAAATATGCAAAAAAAATAGTGAACATAACAACAATAATGAAACTAGAGAATTAGGGGTGTTGTAAATTTATGTGAAGACCTATATCTTGGAGCAATACATTGTTGTTGATCAATCTGTCCTTGGATAATCCTAATAATTGAATTGCAATCACATATTCGTGTTGGGAAATAGAAACGAACTGGAGAAAATAAATTATAATTTTTTTGCTTGTAAGAACTCAAAACATTGATCCCAATTCAATCGAAAATTAGATGGTGGTGTGTGTCTAAAATTAATGGGTGTAATTTCCAACAAAATTTCAAATTATTAGACCTTTTATACATACTAGATAGTGGCCATTATATACCATTGTCCCAAGCCTAAACCATGGTCCAATGGAATCATATATTCCCATTGGTGAAGGCATAGGAATGGTCCCAAGGTATTTAAACATAGTCCAATACAAATTTGAATCAAATTAACAAAGAACATAATTGGCATGAACTAGGATTGGAAGCATGGAGAACCTACATTTAAGCTAGATTACAAGCCAATTCATTTTGTATTATTGTTTATCATTTGCCCTTATATGGGGGTGCATGATTGAGCCATGAACCATCACAAAATAAAGGACGAAGGCCAAGAATACCATAGATTGGATTATGATGAAAATTATAGAAATATGGGATTCCACAGGTAAAAACCATTAAATTCCTATTGGAAAAAGAGCTTGTGTGGTTAAAAATAAACAATAAGGAATGAATAAACCGACTTACCATAAAACTAAAGGATATCCAATAATTAGTAGAATAACAAAAACCGAAGGTTGGATTTTCAATATATGAAAAATCTAACAATGTGGAACCATAACATTAACTAGCAACAAAAGAATCCAACTAGTCCTTCTAGAGTGTCATATCAAATCAAGCAAACAAACAAATCCTGCATAAGTGATTGGATTTTGGTGGCATGGGGTTCGCATGTTAGTCAACATTAAGCCCAATTAATGATATAACAACACCGCCAACTTATTCAAGCAAGTACAAGTACATGTTAGGTTGAACATGCAATTATTCTTCAGGGAATAACTAACTATGACCAATCAAGACTTCACAAATACTTAGGAGTATGTTCATAAATTTTTGGTGTTATTGTTAACATGAAACAAACAAGGTGAAGGTATGTATATAAATTCATTAAACATTTTCAAAAAAATGTTTCTTAGGTTAGTAGTTAAAAACATTTGGTCATTTTGATAGTGTAATTTGATAAGCAATAATTCTTCACCATTGTTATCTTAATGAGTTAAATGGAAGTGTAGATGATTGATTCTTGGAATTTCATCTTTACTATCCAAAACATCCATTACCAAGTGTTTGTAATGTAATTAAATGGAGGCGGAATAATATTGAATTGTCAAAATTTCCTATAAGCAAGGACAATAACAAACTGTTAATAATTATTACATAATCCATTTAATGATTGGCATCAGGCCTAATAGACACATTGAATAATGAGTTGTCCTAACACACAAAAAACCAATTTGAATAAGTAATTGTTAGCTATACATTAGTTGAACGGTCATGGGTACAAGATGGATGTAGGAAAAGTCGAAAAAATGATTACATCCTTTAGAATAGAAAGTATAAAGGCACAAAGTGGATGCAAATGTAACATTTTTCAGATGTTGAGGGCTAGCAAACTTCTAACCATAGCCCAACATAGGAGTAGAAGAAGGCACGATAACAAGTGGACTCATATCAAAACGAAACAATGAAAGCTAACAATGGTATTGAGGAAAATAGGGAGATGCACCTTGCAAGTTCCTAGACAAGAGGTGCCATATCTTTTCTTAGAGTGGAACGAAGATGTGTTGTGTTGTATTTTAGCAACTTTCATATCTTCTAATACATTTTTTATGCAACTATGAAGGAGATAGAAGTATCAGGAAGAGGAAAGGAGCTTGATTTTTCTCAAGGGAGGAAGGAATCATTAGAGGTAAGATTTTTGCATCATAGGCCCAACTACATTGCAAAGTCAATGAAAGTACATTAACTGAAAAGATTTCATGAATTATAATTAGTGCACTATTATCATCAAAGAAGGAGGTAGAGGTGGGCTATGGCGAAGATTAAAAGGATGACGACAACAACACACAAGACACAAGTCCTCATCCTTCAATAAGTGTTAACATAATTACATTTAAAAAATGAACTTCTGCTTAACAAAAATTGTGTTCACAGTTTAGGGTTTAAGGTTTTTTCATAGATCAGTCTAATAATGTTTATACATCAATTTGTGATTACATTTGTGAAGGTTGGATAGTTCCAAACAGCTCAATATTTGTAGAATTCAATTGGAGGAATTCAAAGCATAACTAAAAAAATTTAATTTTTTCAAGCAAGGTTTCAATTAGTTCCTTAGTTTCGTACATAATTCAGTTTTGATTGAACTAATCAGTCAAAGCCCAAAAAGTATAAAGTTCTTGCTTTAGTTCATATTTGTGAGTGCAGTAACACCTTTATAAACAAATTGTTTACCTTTTTTTAGGGTTTCATCAAACAAATAGTTAAGGTTTCAGACCACACATGTATATAAATGGTCATTCTTAGAAAAATATTTCTTTGTGCATGAAGAAGGAGAAGGCTTGGAAACCCCAAGAGCTTTCAACACACCTCAAGAGGAGAGCAACACGTTCAAGGTAAGAACTTGGAACTCCAACCTTGCTTTGTTTTCAAGTTTTCATCTTTAGAAAAATTTGAGCTCAAGCTTGGATTTGAGCTCACAAAAACTTGAGCTCAAACCCAAGCTTGAGCTTGGATTCTAAGGCGATGGCAAAATCAGCCAAAAAAAAAAAAAAAAAATTAAATTTTGCTTTGGCTTCAATTTTTAGCAATAGCTTAAGTTTTGCATTGGCTTAATTTTTTAGCTTTACTCTTAGCTTTTTTTGGGTTTTATTTT
>Ga0116231_10001862_pt1 | contig 43826 bp, 34 predicted proteins | sample S1TSphgellanicum_2_FD_89695 | JGI IMG/M metagenome (GOLD analysis project Ga0116231, IMG submission 89695) | Host-associated microbial communities from peat moss isolated from Minnesota, USA - S1T2_Fd - Sphagnum magellanicum MG | ecosystem: Host-associated > Plants > Peat moss > Unclassified... | reverse complement strand
TTTGTACTTAGTTTCTTGCCTAGACAACAGGAGTGTTTTGCTCAAGTCAACTTTGTAATTGTCGTCAAATGGATCTCTCTGGTCCGGGTATTGACGTTAAATTAAAAGAAAGAAAGAAAGAAGTTGGTGTAAAAAATTGATTCAAATGACAAACGAATTGTAAATTATCACTTTCAAGGTGACCGACCAACTCACCTTAAGGTTTATAATGCTATGTATGAATTTCATCCATTGGATGAAAAAATAATGGAATTTATTTCATCCATGAATAAAAACTAAGTTAAATGAAAAATTATATTCTAAAAATTAATGACAAAAATGCTAAAATATGTTTAATGATATGAGTTGAATAATGTCATGGGATATCATTTGTGACCTCAATTCCCATTTTAACAATGATTCTTAGCCTTGGAATTGTTTAGATATCGTTGGTGAAATTTTTGCACCTTTTCAAAGGTATTTGAAATGTTTTCAACAAATTAGCTAACTCCCATGCACATTCATTCACATTGTAACATTGTAACTTCACCAATGGACAAGGTATTACAATTCACAATGTGAGATTTGTGAATTGAAAATTTCCTTCACATCATATATTAATTTAAGATTAATTTCAACTGGAGGAGGTGTTTTTTTAATTATTCTTGGGATTGTGGATGCATGGTGAGGTTCCAACAATAAAAAAATGAAAGTAATTAAAATCAATACGTTTGTCAAAAAGATTTTCAAAAATAAATATCATGTATAAAAGCCAGACACATTTAAACAAATTCAACAAAGTCAAGTTGATATATTTGTTAAAAAAAGTTTGCACAATGAGACCTCATGTTTTAAACCTAAGCAAATACATCCCATGAACAAATGGAACAAATGCACAAAGAACAAATAATTGTAAAAATAAGAAATGTTCCATCAAGTTTCCAATAAAATGAACTCACAATTCACATGATAACACACTTGGTGAACATTCCACAAAATGTGGGAACCAAACAAAAACCATAACCTATAATCAACAAGTCAGCTCATCAAATAATGGCTTCATCCCTTATGGCAAGTTCAAACTTCAAACCAACAATAATTAAAATAAAAAATGTTCCATGAACTTCACAAATGATCAACTCACATTTCAAAGTAACACATTTGGTGAACATTTGTGACAATGGGACCAAATAAAATTTACATCCCCAATCAACAATTAGCCCACCTCACTATGTAGTGGCTCTATCCCTTAGAGGAAATTCGTAGTTAAAACCTAGTTGTAACCTAAATAAAAATTCAAGATAAGAATTGTTCTATGAAATTCACCAAAAAATGAATTCAAATGTGAAAATAACACACTTGGTAAACATTTGTCATAATGTGACCAAATGAAAATTACATCATTTATATTAAAAAAACTTCATGTCATAATGTAATTACTCTAACCCTTATGGCAAGTTCAAACCAACAATACTTAAAATAGGAAATAGTTCATGCAACAAACAATAAAAGCAATCACATTTGAAAGCAATACACATATTGAATATTCATCATAACAAATGTGGTGAACATTCATTGTAGTAGACATAGTGAACATTTTCACAATGTGGGATTAAATAAGTGAATTTTTTTTTTTTTGGAGTAGTTTGGTAACAATAAATTGGCATACACAATATATTTTGGATGTAGTACACTTGTTTTATGGCAAAGAAGGTTACTAATGTTGATAAATGTGCATAGAATCTAATTCTTGTAAAAATCACTAAACATCAAAATGATTGCTCTTGATTCATTGACTATATTGATCAACCCATAGTTGCAAAAAAATATGGTTTAAAGATTTTAGAATTGAGATTTAATTGAAATTTTAAATTTTATTTATGATAAAAACTCAAGAGATTCAAGATTCCCATTGTGGCTCAACATCACCCAAGCACTATGTACCATTGAAACATTACACAACATTCAAGCACTGCATGCCACTTTTTGTAGCCATTATGCACCACAAAAACTTCACATAGTTTCAAGATTGCACCACCAAGTTTTGTGGCCATCATGCACCAACAAAGAAGCATTTTCAAGCTTTGCACACCACCAAGTGTTGTAACCACACCACTAAAGAATTATGCATTTCTCAAGTTTTTGACCTTTGCACTAATGATCCAACATGGAGTAACACCACATTCTATGGAAGAAGCAATGTCATGGATACTCAAGTAATGCATGTTAATGTTATTCTTATTCTTGTAGAATTGTTTTATTTGATGATCTAGTAATGAATGATCACAAAAGATCACAATTTTTATCACAAAAGATATGATGTGGCACCCATTCAAAATGGTAGTCATATCAACATGCAACTCAAATCAACTTTTCATCTAACTAACATGCATCCAATGTGGCATGGTCATTTACAATTAAAATGTGTAGCAACATATGCCTATGTGGCATCGTCATTTGCAACTAGTTTTATGACTATAACATGTAATGATAAATATGCTTATGTGGAACAATCATTTGCAGCTAGTTTCACAATTAAAATGTGTACTAACATATGACATAATTGGTTAGGATGTATCCACATGATGAAAATTGATTTACCAATTGGTTAAAAATTATCTATTAGATATATACACATGGCAATATAGATTAATTAAAAAAATATTTTCTATAATAAAAATATTGTGATTACATTCTAAATTGGTTTGAATGTGTACATGTGGAAAAAACATGTTCAATAATTTGTCATGGATTATCTATTAAATGATGTAAGAGTGGCAATAGATAGTAAATCAAAAATATATATTTATTTATAATTTAAAAAGTTGTAATTAAATTTTGGATTAACTAAGATGAATCCATGTGGCAAAAATATGTTCAACAATTGAAAAAAGATTATACGTTAGATTATGAACACATGACATTAGATAGTAATTTACAAATTTAATTTTTTATAATAAAATAAATTACATTTTGGATTGGTTAGGATGTATCCATGTAGCAAAACTTTGTCTATCAATCAAACACGGATTATTTGTCAAATGGACATGTGGCTATAAACAATAATTTAGCAATTAACTATTTAGAAATGATGATATTTTGATTGTTGTTTTTGCAACCATAATTTTCCATGTGGCATTATGAAATAATTAAATTTTTATTTTAAATATTTGATATCATCTATTTGCAATTATGGTAGTCACAAATGACTATGGTAGTCACATAGTATATCATGATTACAACTACATATGTGATTGAAATGATTGCACTAGTCGCAAAGTAGGATAACATTCATAACTACACTAGTTGTGGGGTAGTACACACATGCAATTCTAGTAATAATAGTTGTTCAAGGACAAGCTAATTGGACTAGATTTTCAACTATAAAATTAAAGCAAGCAGATTGAGAATGTAACTAAAATAATGCAAAACATGATAGGCCCGTGTAGACTTAAATTACTCAAATAGATTCACAAGGTGATAATCTCCAATGGATTGAATTACATAAGCATAATACAACAACTTGGAGATGAGAAATGAAAGAAAAATCAAGCTTGCAAACATAAACATGACATATATGTAGAAGTTCATGGCATTTTGAACTACACCACACTTAATTATACTAAGTCTGAAAAATAGGAACTCAAGTAGTTTTTGCATATTCACACCTTTTTAAAGTGTGAATTGACTCTTCACATTCTTCAATAGTAGTTGTGAAGGATTATTTTTAGAATTTGGAAACATCAAAATTGTTTAGGGGAACACCACACCATGCACCTCCACCATGCACACACCCTTTTCAATAACAACTCCATGAAACACATCACTAGCAAAACCATATACTATTCTAGTTGTTGCAATATGACACTTGCCAACACCAAAAACTATTCCACTTGTTGGAATATGACACTTCCTCAACAAAAACACCAAATCACCTTTGGTAAATTACACATGCAAGTTGTAACAACATAAATAACAATGCACATGGACATGTATTACCTAATGCAAAATAAGTTTTGGAATGATGATGAAAATAATAATTTGCAAAAGAAGAATTGAAATCACTAAAAACATTATGGGGACACCTTTGGCATGAACAAGGCTTTTGTAGTTATTGGTTGCAATGTTGCCAATGTCTTTGAAAGGTGAAAGCATACTAAGGTGGAGTACATAATCATATCACAGCTTGTTGGATCATGGGCCATGGAACAAAATATAAATGAATAATATGTGAAAATGATTCAAAAAAATAATATTACAAGTGATATGATCACATTATATGAATTTCATAAATATATTTTGAAATTATCATAATATATTGCACTTTTGAAGTTCCAAAAACCTAGCATCACAATCCATATCATATGATTATGGACTCATTATGTTTACTAAAATGCTTAGTTGAATGATTTTTTTTTATATAGAAAGTAATGTGATGCCATTTATACAAAAATAAATAAATAACTAAATAAAATTGAAAGATTTAAAAAATTATAAATTGAAAGTACAATGAAATATGGATTTTTTTCTAAATTCATTTATTCATTTGAATTAATAATTCAACTTCTCATTTTTTTAATGTAATTTTTTTATACAATTATCTACAATTGATAAAGTTTAGAAATACAAAAAAATTGTTTAGCCTTGCCATATGACTCATGCAACATAATTTATCCTAACTATAGTGTAAAATGAACTTTTATTTTAACACTAATATGGACTTCATAGATGCTGGAAAGTATTCCACCTTAATGTGCTTTCACCTTGAAATATTAATACTAAAAGATTTTTTCTAGTTAATTCCTTTGTCTTCTTAATCTATTGCCCACATGGAACCAAACCATGTACAAATTAATTAGGTGTGTTTGCCCATATACATGTTTGGTAAGACCTAAAATCATACATGCATGTCTCCTATCTTATGGCAATAATAAATTTTTATAGCATAAAAGGCAACAAAAATACAAAAAAACTAATTAATTAAAAATTAATTTCATTGTGATTTTTGTCACTAAATTTTCATCAAAGCCTTGTTGAATCTTTTAAAATAACATCAAATTAATTTTGAAATTTTATATCTCAAAAAAAATTATATTAAAATTGACATGTTTTATTTTAATCAATTCTTGCATTATTTTTCAAAATTTTAAAAATTCCATTTTTATAAGATTTAAAGGAATTGAAGCTAATTATTTGTATGTTTATTAAAAAAATCATTTAAAAAATTAGTCATATGAAATGTTTTTTACATTTCATAATGACATGAAACTTTGTGATACAAAAAGGCAAGTGATAACCCCAAAAAAATGATATAAAAACATGATTAAATTAGTTATCCAACATTCATATTTTCAAAACAAACCCACCAAGTAGATGGGTAGAGTTCAAAACAACCCATCAATTGGATGGGTGCACCCAAAATTTACACATGTGTGTCCATTAGCTTGGGGCAATAACCATATGTACATGGTGCTAAACCATATGTGCATTATCATGAACTTTTGACAATAAAAAAAAATACTATGAAAAATAGAAAATAACATATCAAAATAATCTAGCTTTGGTGAGCAGACATTTCCTTGTATTTAAGGAAAAACAATTCAACCAAAAGTTGCCATGTATAAACGTACATCATTGCACTAATGGTGAGACCTTACTATGGGGTTTGATTTGTTTCAATAATATTTACTTCCTTTCCATTTATTTGTGTGGACCACAATATATTAACATTTGTTGTTTATTATACTACCATGACCCATTGTTAGAACCAAAAGATAATAAAAGAACATTACAAGTAAAACTTGGAGTTTTTATTTATAATTTAAAATGTAAGCTTTTGAAGGTCACATGTACCTCAATCATTACACTAGTTAGAAAATTTTGTTGACTTGGGTTCTCTGGCATGCTCCCATGTGTTTAAATGTTTACATGAACCTCATTTGTTATTGTGACTTGCATTACATAATTGGTCCTAGTTAAACCTATTATTTGAGCTTTGCATCACTCTTGCGAATTATCATCAATCTCATAAAATTAAATTCATTGTTAAATTAAAAACTAAAATGTGGCTTGCTTGAAATAATTGTGATCAATTGAAGCATACAAAACAACTTTACCATAGAATTAAAAAAATTCAAGGTAACATATTTACAACCCATCAACCCATCATGTGCGTCATTAGCATCAAACTCTACAAACCATTTTTTTCCCTTTCCTTTCAAGCAAGGTGTTATTATCTTCCATAGGTGTTGCATTATGACCAAGTGTAGAAGCATTCCCTTTCAAACTTGGATTTCCCATAGTTGTTGGAATAAATTGGAATTGCCACATTAATTCAAAAATTGTTGATTCAAGGGATTATATGGACTTAACAATTTCTAGCAATCTTGATTCACTTGTTATCACTAGCTCATGAAAACAAACTAGTTGTTGTGCTACTCTACCATAATATGCATGCACACATTAATGTGGCAAAAAAATGCAACAAAAAAACGACTTGGATTCTAAGGTGCATGCAACCACTAACTACTTTTGCATAAAATTATTCAAACTCTTGGCCTATAGTTGCAATTTATGTGAATGAAAGGCTCTTTGTTCTTGGTTTTTTCTACATGACACATTGACACCCAACGACATGATGAACCCATCTCATATATAAACTAACAACAAAGCAAAATAGGTCCACAAATTTGTAAAGAATTTTTACCAATAATGTTTCAACAAGTGTTTTCCCACTTCATCCATACTTTGAAGGCCTCTTCTAGTTCCTTTGAGCATCAAACATGTTTCCTGCCTTGATAATCATCCTTTCATATGTCCAATAGTTTAAGGTGAATGCACTCTAAAAGGTGTGATCACGATCAAATGAGCCAACGATAACAAAGGACTTAAGGATTGTAGTCCTTTTTTTGGTCATTTTCACTTTTTCATAGAAAAGAATTTTTGGTTAAAATCTTTTACAATATGTTATTAAAATACATGTATCACTTTTTTGTGTTAACTTTTGATGAATAATTAATTTTTTTCTAAAAATATACAAATTCTACCAAATTTTGCATTTTGTTTTGAAAAATTATCCTAATTTCAAAGTGTATGAAGATATGGTAATTATTTTATGATTCTTTTTCTTATAACATAAAATAAAACTTTGCTTTAGATGTCATGTACATTATGCCCTATTTACATGTGGTAAAGGATTTTTGAAATTGATTTATTCAATAGATTTTTAATTTTTAAAATTTTAAAATTTCACAAATTTCAAATTGTGGGTGTTTTTTGAATGTGGGTAATCAATTAACATCATCTCAAATTTTTTTCTCATCAAAATTCCATTATTAAGAGAGTCTTTAACATAGTAATTTACAAAATTGATTTTTTTTTATGCAATTGTTGAATAAATACAAGGTCCTTTATTATCAAAACCTAATATATATATTTTTTAATTTTAATTTTGAATTCTTGAACATTCATATTAGTCATTTAACACAACTTCCCATGATTACCATGGCATTAAAGTGACATCACAAAAACAAATCTAACAAAATTATAGTTTTGAAAAAATTTTGGTCATCACCCAACACGATTTTTGCTTGTTTGATTGTGATTACACCTTAAGATTGACCAAAAATGGCACATGTGGAGTCCATAGTTTTATTTTTTCAAAAACATTAATTCGAATGTCTTGCATCTTGGGAATGTAAAATCATCCATTTGAGAGTAAGAAGTAAATGGGACATGTAAACCCTAAACTTACAAGTTTCTAAATTGTGACACATGTCTTGATTTGATTAATAGGACAAATGTTATAAACAAAAAGATGGGTTTTCTCAACTTTTATAGTTGGAAAATGTTATATGGGGTAATATCATCATTTTTTACAAAACAACAATTCTCAATTTTTCTATTTCAATAAATCATGGAATTTATAAACTATTGGCAATTTTGTGGAAACTTAATAATTTAAAAGATTAAACTTGTTTGTAAACCTTTATTTTAACATTACCATTTTTTCATATTCATATTAGGGGAAAAAACCAACATTTCAAACATGTTTATTAAGTAATAAAAGTCTATACCACTTTTTATGGATTATGATTGAAGATGTTACATCGCTTTAAAAATTCACCTTGTAATGACATGATGGCATTTTATTTTCAAATTTTGACTGTACAAGTGTTATAAATTAGTTAGATGAGTCTTTTTTATAATTTTCAATCATTTTCGAACACATATTACACCAAACCCAGAGGTTCCCCCAAAAAAATTGCCCTTGTGTCACCCAAAAATGGATTGTATAATGTTCAATTGCCCTTCATAAGCCTTTCCCATTGATTAAATTCCATGCCAATTAGGCGAATCTATTGGCCTTTTTTTTGTAAATAAATGTTTTAATCGAAATAATTTTCCTTTCAAAAAGTGGTGAACATTGTTTTCAAACCCCTTGACAAGCAATTTGTTGTGTAGATATTCAAATTGATTGTCCATTTTCTTGATCCTTAACATGCACAATAGACACCTCAAACATGTGACACTAATAGGAAAACATGGTTTTTCAAGTTGTCCAATTTGACTACATGTCCATTAATGAATGGACTTTATAGTTATTGATTGATCAATTTGACTAATGATTACCTATCTGACTACCTATTTCAAATGGGGCATCCAATTAAGTAGGACAAAAAATGATGTCCTTGGTCAAAATGGCCAATGGGTTTTAGTCAAATAGAACATTTGGTCAAGTTGGACAAACAAAAATGACATCCTACATGCCTACCGATGTATTGTACCTAAGTGGGTAAGTAAGTAATGTATTTGTATTAAGTACACTAACTAGTTAACTATCCACCTACCCTAGCTAAGTACTAAGTTGGTAAGTAGGTAGGTAGTACGCTATCTACTTACTATGGTACTTAAATACCTACCTATTTACTATGGTACCATTTGCATCTATGTTTTTATTTTTTTAATATATCATATATTAGGTCCTTATAAGACATGCCAAATAGAAATCATACAAAAAATTTCATGTATAAAAGGCACAAACAAAAAATTAATCCATATTTTTCAACCTCAAAAGTCCATTACTATATATTTAGTCCATATATGTTGTAATTTTCTTATGTAAATGTATTTTTTAATCAAGTTGATAATTTAAATATAATCACAAATTTAATATATATATGATTTTATGGCATGTTAATAACATGTGAATGTATGCATGACAATTTGTAAAAAACTACATTGTGACACAAAAAGTGAGCCATCATACTTTGCAACCACCCATAAGCAATAGGCATAGTAAAGGGAGCTCCTATTTTCAAATTGTGCAAAATGAATTATCACCTCTTGGTAACATGAGTTACACACTTCATCCATGCTACCAATTTTTTAAATAATTTATTTTGCAACAACGTAGATTGTAAAAATCATTTTGGTGTGTGATGGTGAACCAAACCTTTTTTGTTTATGGTAATGAATAAATAAATTCCTTTTAGATTCTAAAATGTTAACAAATCAAATTTGAACTTGGCTGCCCAAGGACAACACCCAAAATACAAATTTGTGTATAATTGCAATTTCCTGAAAATAATTAATTATCAAATTCAAGTTTTTGACATTTGTTATTACATGAAATACATGGATTCTGTAATTCCATAACTTGCAACTTTACAAATTTTGTAACTTTAAATGTTGGAACTTTAAATCTATACATGGGTGTTTTGATTTCATGTTGAACATTTATTTGTACTATGCAATGTGTTTGTTTTTTTGTTGATGAATATTGAAATTCTCAAGTTGCAAATTCAAGGTTATTGGAAAACTTTAGGGTTCAAGGTTTAAGGTTTTTTAAGGGTTTCACTTAAACATTTGTATTTTCTTCATGTAACAAAGATGGGTTGCTAATAAGATAGTGCATGGGATTATGTCATGGTGATTGGCAACATTTTTTGTGATGTGGAACATATAAACCTATGTTCATCAAGATCAAAGCAAATTTAAGTGGTCTATAGGGTCATGACATTGTGCCTTGTCCCAATGTTCTTGAAGCAATATCTACATTATTCTCACCTTGACTTCCTTTAGCATGTCTATTGCATTAATCATTGATGTACAAAGTTCAAGACCCCAATTAAAACCCATACCTTCATTAAGGCCATGTCTTTTTCATATGCAAATTACTAATCATGACATGGGGTGTTGCTTTTAAGCAACAAGTTACAAATGACATACATAAATTCATTTCCAAATGCAATATATTTTTCCATGTTGCCATCGTTAATTTGATTACAAAAATTGGGGTGGATGATTTTCATGGGCAAAGAAAGGATGCATTATGAACTAATATTTTTCATGATAGGATGAAAACATGAAATAAGAAGCTAGTTGCGCCAAGGTTGAAATCCTTTCCAAAGACTTCATTTTCCACGTGGTAGTTTTCTATTAGTTTATACTACATTTTTCACACAATTTTTTAAACATAATATCAAATTTGTGGCCAAATGTGACATATAACATGATAAAAACTCAATTTTTTTTGCATCAAGCCTTAAATTATAGTCAAATTTATAACTTTACTTTGGACCATGATTACGAATTCAAAATTATAATAGTGCTTAAGGATGTTTGAGTATCAAAATGTAAAAGTGTATATGTATTTTTGTTTTTTGAATGTTTTGAACATATGAATCCCTTCTTGTGGAATATATTAAAGTTCATAGCAAAATTGTAATGATTTGGTGAACATTTAATAAGGAAAAAGGACTTTTGAAACAAAAAAACCACCTGTTCACATGTTTTTCTTGAGCGCTTAAAACATATAAAAGGACTCTTGAAACATGGTGAATTTTCATGAAAATTTTGTAGTTGTAACTTTGAAAGTATAAGAATTTATTTAAAAAATTAAATGAATTTTTTGATATATAGCATTCCCATGGTAATTTTTCAATTTTTTGAAAAATAGGTTTTAAGGATTGTCCACACACTTTGTAACTCCTTATTTCATGCTTTCACCCAATAGGGTACAAAATGTCATCATGAATTTGAAATCTTTTAAACAATCATGGAAAAAAATATGGATGTAACATTAGATGGATGGAGTGATTTGAAAAAAAGCTCCATCATCAATATTCTTGTGTCTTCTTGTAATGCACTATCTTTTTTATGCAATAGACATTTCTTAACTAGTTGATCAACCCATGACTTTGGAATACATTTATGGGCATATCAAAAATGCCATTGAGACAGTGGGACATGAGAGCATTGAATTTTTTTTCAATTTTCTCATGTAGCCCTATTGGTTAGCATCCCAAGAAAGATTTAACATTAAATGGCAATAAGACAAGCAAGACAATAGAATTGTTTTCTATTTTTGCTTTTATTTGGCGACCCAAAGGAAAAGGGCTTATAAATATGGTGAAACTAGCCCAAAACCTCTATTTTTTTAGCAAATTTTTTCAAAATTTCAAGGAATCTGAGACATAATATTCTTTAAATTTTTTATTTTTTGCATTTGGCAAAAAAATTCCAAAACAAAAAGGTTGCCTAAAAGTGTTGTGTTAGTGATCACAAACAATGCTTCTAATTATGAGTCCATGGGTGATTTGGTAATGAGGAATTACCTTTCAATTGTTTGGACACCTTGTGTTATGCATTATTTAAATCTTTTGATTAAGGACATTGCAAAGTTACCTTGGGTAAAAGACATGGTCAATAAAGCCAAACATGTTGTGAACTTTGTGACCAAGAAACCAATTTTGGCCATTTACATGACATTCTAGGATTTGAAACTTTTGAAATTATCCAAGACTAGATATGCATATATATATATATATATATATAGTGTTGGAAAGAATTTCAAAAGTTTATCTTATTTTGGAAAAAAATGGTTGTTTGCAATGCGTGATGAACATGGTAGGATTGTGGAGGTAAGAGATTTCAAACACCTTGTGTTGGTTGATTGTTTTTGGAATAATGTTGAAAGTATTGTGAAAAATTTGGAACTTTTCTGCATTATTTTACATTTAGTTGACATGTAAGGTTTTATTATAAACTATTTTATGAGTTCGTGTGGAAGGTGGGAGACATGCTTTTGATCACTAATTGGTTGTCAATAAATCAACTACTCTAAGTAGAGGTGGACAATAAAAGTGGTTTCATTGTTTAATACATGTTGTGGCCCCACATTTTACATCCAATATGGCATCACCCTTTGGGTAATATTTTTGTTAAATTATAAGATGGATGGACATCTTATGTGAACATTCATTATCATGATTTCATTGATGAAAATTCTTTGGTTGATGAATTCCAAGGAAGGGCCCTTTGCATGAAAAATTGTTAGTTTGTGAAACACTATTTGGCTATTGTATCTTGGTGGGAGAAGTTTGGAAGACATGTTCCAAAACTTCAAGCTTTGACATTAAGGGTATTATCACACTATTACAATTCCTTAGTATACAAAGAAACAAATCAAGTTAGGTTTTTTTGCATATTTTTTCCACCATGTCTATGTTGTTGTTTGTATTCATGTCATTTTTGTTTTGTTTTCACAAGTTAAAAATCTTACAAAATTTTACATAACAAGTTGGGTTTCTCCCAAATGAAAAGGTTGGTATTTGTGTGAGCCAATCTTAAGATGGTTAAATGTATGACAGCTAGAGGATCACTCAAAGAGTTGAATCCCAACATTATCAACTTTACTAAGGTCCCCATTTTACCAAGAAGAGATGAATAAATGGAAGATCATTATGTTTTTTATAGGAGGAAGATGCACAAAGACAAAAACACTCATGGAGACGTTGAACTCAAAAGACAAATGTCTTTAGTAGATTTGATGTCCTCCAATTCTTCTCTAAAGTGTTCATATGAAGATTCAAGATTTGATATAAAAGTTGATGGTGAGTTTAGTGGTTCAAAGACTTAAGATATCAGTTTAGAAACACAACAAGGTGATGGCAAGGAGAGACAACAAGTTCCAAAAGATGATTCCAAATCTCAAAAGACCACTTGACAAGTTTGATTCCAATTTGGGGTTATAGGATCTCTATCACAAACAACATGTAATATGCTCAAGTATGCGCAAGAACTCAAATCTTGTTTTCCTTTGGTTACATTGATGACAAATGAGAAATATTTTGTCTTTCAACTTTTTCATAATTTAAAAATCAATTTGAACCATTTAAAAACCTCCAATTTAAATCTCCATGTGCAAATATGGACAGCCCAAGTGAATACATTTAAATAATCTTTCACTTTATTTTCTCATGTTTATGGGTGAGGATTGATAAACAATTAACACACTACCATAATACCTTGTCAGTTTTTTGTTTTTTTTCAAAGAACAAAATTTTGTGAAGGAAAAATAGAGAAGATGTTCAAATGTTCTGAAATATTTTATTTTTCAACATGAAATCTTCAAAATAAAATAATTATTCACCATTGAAATGTTGAACTTGCACACTTCTAGGGTATTAATGTTGAATTGGATAAATATTACTAGAGGCCGTGATAAGGGGGTATGAGTGGAGCTGTTGAAAAATACTAGTCTCTCCATTTGGAAGCCCTCCTTTCTCAATTTTGTGTGCATTTTATAGGTAGAAGGTGTTAATGGCGTTATAATGGTGTTATTTTGTCTTCCTGGACGTGGGTCCTTTCATTTTGTTCATTGAATTCTCCCTTTTTGGGTGTCTTGATTTACATTTAGTTTCTTCCTTTGAAGCCATAGCCCAATGGAATAAGCATATCCCATGCAGTGAAAAAGAATCCTTAAAAAGGCATGTGACTTTTACCATTATTTTAAAGACCTGCCCGTTTCTTGGTAGTGTATTTGCAGATATGCTTACCACATGCAAGAAACCCACAGGACTTTTTCTTTTTTTTTTTCCTGTGCTACCCGAAGTGTACCAATCAGGTACCCACCGGACGTCACAGGAATAAATAAATAAATAAATAATGCAACAAGCTTTACACAATGCAACATCTTTGGGCCAAGGCGTTCTCAAAATAACAAGCCCCCAAGGTCGAGGGGTCTGTTATTTCAGGGCATTACACTTGGGTAGAACTGCCCATCATCGATCACTACCTTATCACCAAATACTTCTTTAGATCTTCTTCCTCATCTGTGCTTCATTTTGAGTGATTTAAAATGTTATGGGAGCACTACCTCAAGCTTGAGAAATCATCTTTAAAGAACAAATGAAAAGGAGTAATGAAAAAATAGCAAGAAGAAAAATAAGCTTTTCATCTCACAAAAAACGTGTTGTTTTTCTTTCTTTTTTTTCTTCTCTTTGGACCCCTCTTACTCTCGAAGCTTCTAACTTTCTTATTTCTTATGCATTTAAAAATGATTTAAAGTGCTATAGGAGTGCGACCTTCAGTTTTTTAACAAGTCATCGTTGAACTCTAATAGTGACAGAGCAACGTACAAAGAAGTTTTTGAATGATTGGGAAAGGACTTTGTAATGTTGAATGGTTTGTTTTTTTGAGTTCCTGACCCATCTACTTTGAGGGGCTGTAACTTTCTCAATTCTAATCCATTTTTTGATGATTTTTAATATGCCGAATGTGCCAATAGGAGGGGTTCAAGTTTTGTTTGGACACCAGAAACAACAAAGCCCTCCCCTTGGATCCAACTGGCCCTCAGTGTTTAAGCGATCGCTGATGGGCTGTTCTACCCTACACATAAAAAATATGCAGCCCCACCAAAAATAAAATAAAAATGGCAAGTACCATATTCATCATCCAAGAGACCAGGCTAGTAACCTACCTTCCTACCTAAGTTAATTGCTAGGTTAGTAACATACCTACCTTTTTGGGTTCATGGCTAGGCTAGTAACCTACCTACCTACATAGGTTAATGGCTAGGCTACTACCTACCTACCTACCTATCTGGGTTAATGGCTAGGTTAGTAACCTACCTACCTACCTAGGTTAATGGCTAGGCTAGTACCTACCCACCTACTTAGGCTAAGTGGTAGGCAAAGAGGCACAAGAGAAACACAGCAGTAGCTTTGTTGTTTGCAGCTACTTAGTTAGCTCTCTTTGCGGCGAAGAAACTGGCCACCAAACAGTCGGTCCAGAGTTTTCCGTAGTTCTCAAACATCCACATCCCCCCACCTCTCTCTCTCTCTCTCTCTCTCTCTCTCTCGTCGTTGTCTCCTCTTTTTGTTGCACTAAGACAGGATCGAATATCAGGTCTTGTTCTGATTGTCCTTGTTGATTTCTTTTGCAAACTGAGGAGCGTCTTCTGTTGATCATATGGTTTTGTTGTTGTTGTTGTTCCTTCTTCATGGATCCTCCTGTGAAGAAAACTGGGCGCAGATATAGCTAGGGTTACACGTCACAAACCCCCGCGCTCACAAACTTGAATGGTTGTTCACTGCGGACAAGAGAGAAGAAGAGGAGAGGAGAGGAGAGGAATGTGTGACTGTGTGCGATGAAATTTTTGTTTTCAGGTGCAGCAGTGAAGGAGCAAAAGTGTTTTGGAGATGCACTGCTGCAGGGGGACGACTACTATCGGACATTGTTGTTGTTGGTGTTATTTGTCGCCGTCGCCGCTGCTTGTGATCACAAGGAACTGCAGCTGTGAAGTTCGACGTTCATGCTGAAATAAATATGGAGACTCTGACAACAAGTTCTACTGAGCTGCTGCAGCCTGGGCCTGCAGATGTGGAGTACGTCGTTTCTGAGGATCTGAACGATTTGGCGGATGCAGATGTGCAATTGACTGTAAGAAGAATTCATTCAGGCACCTCTTTTGTTGTTGTTGTTGTTCTCTCTGAAAAAATCATCTTCAACTATCGCTGCTCAATGTTTGAGGGGTAGCTGCTCTTGTTGAAAATGACCCAGAGCAAGAACCACTAGGAATATGCATAGTTGGAGCCGTTTTAGTGCTTGGAAGTTTTGCTAGATGGAGGTTCACATGGCAAAGCATGAAACTGGATGTTGCAACTCTGGACTCATGAGCAGCAGACTGCTAGCCATATGTTCATAGACTTAGCCCTAATAGGATGGATACTTGGCTTTGCCATGGCAGACATTGCTGGAAAGACTGGACTCAAAGGAGTGGCTTGTGGTTTGTGAGGCCTTGAACCATACTCGACAGCTATCGATTTTTCATACGGATTTGTTGGTGCCTATACTGTAAGTGTATTTCCCTTCTTTCATTTTTCTTTTTTTATGTCTGATATCCAAGCTACTGAGTGACAGCCAGTATGTCTTGTTGACAGATGCACAATGCCTTGCTTGACCTGGAAGAAGGAACACCAACCAACGATTGTTTTGCACTGTACTACTATGAAGCTTTATCACGAAGAGAAGAGCTGGTCTTGTGAGGGTTGTGTAGAGTGCAGCAAGAATTTTTTTCACAGGCTCTTCTATGGCTCTTTTTTTGCTTTGTTCTTTGAAACTAATGTTGCTGGGAATACCACCCTGTGATGTGATGTGCAATAGAGATACGGTGGTGGCTTTGGTCACCAAGTCCGTGAAAAACCCAAGAAGTGCTTTGTGCAAGACAGCACTCATGACATCAACAGACATGTTCATGGCCTACCAAGATCAGCTTCTTGATTTGTTGGATCCACTGGTATGAACCTGGGATCTAGTACTCTTCAGAGTAATGCTGAATTTGCCATGTAAACTGCTGAAGGACTCAATTGGTTACTAGAGCTTACCATCGTGCCACAGTAGTAGTCATGTGGTTGTGGAGGAAAGTTTAACATTGAGTTTACATTTGTTATGCTCCAGTGGTAGTGTTTTCAACCTGCCAGCCTTCTCTAGCAATCTCATATCCATGGAATGAGGAATTTTAGCTTCAGTTCTCTTTGAGCCCTTCCTTGGATTCATTGACTTTAGGCTCCATAATAGCTGTGAAGATCTGATAAATGCTCAATGTCTTTCCAGTTGCTTCAGCTTCTGTTGAAGGCATCCCAGGACAAGCGTTTTGTGTGTGAGGAAGCAGAAAGAACTCTCAGAGGCATGACAACATCAATTTCTCCTCAGCCCATGTTGCAGAAACTGCAACCATATGTCAATCATCGGAATCCACGAGTGCGTGCCAAGGCAGCAATGTGTATGTATAACTCAGTGTCAAGGCTGGTATGTCCCTTTGGCATGCTTGCTCATAGTTTATGTTGTCAGAGTAAAATGTCAAACCCAACTGGTTTATTTCATGGGCTTTCTACATTTCAACAGTCTTTTAAGTGCAATCACCCTTTGTTGTGAGCACACCAAATCTGGAAACTCATGGAGCCAATTACTATCTGTAATTTGATTTCTGAATTATGCACCATATCCTAGCATATCCATATGGAAATATCAGGCTGCAAGTTTACACTAGGATAATGTTTTTCAGGGAGCAGATGGAATCAAACAGTACGGAATGGAGCCACTCATCCAACTTGCGGCTGCACAATTGAATGACAGACTACCAGAAGCTCGTGAGGCTGCTCGAAAACTTGTAATAGACCTACATACAGCATACTGCAAATGCTCTCCTGATGTGCGGTCGAAGACAGACTTTGATGCTGCTGATTCTGACAAAAAGAGGGACCCATGGGAGCAGTTCTGCCTCAGCAAACTCTCTCCTATCACCGCACAAGCTGTCCTCCGTGTCACTTGTATTGCTACTTGAGTCCATGAGGTACTTGATAGAGAGTTTTGCATCCTTTGGATCAGATACATGGTGCTTTGTTGATGATAAGGAAGAAGTCACAACACTGTGTGGGCAGTTGAATAGAAACATTGGGAGAACGTTGGTGTTTCTGTTCAGTTTGGGAGGTTTTTGGAATGAAGCAGTCGGGCATCATGGAGTTTTTTCGTGTTGGATTTTGCAGTCGTGATATCTTGATTTATGAACATATGAAGCGAACATGAGTTTTAGGTCCTTGAAGTTCTTTATCACATATTTCCTTCCTGTCTCACAAAGCTGAGGTCAGATATTGCTTGGGAAAGATGAGAGTTAGGTTACTGATAGTCGTAACCACACAATAGTAGTTACACACATGAAAGGATCAGTGGAAGAGAAGATTGCCTGACAGAGAATTTGGCACATGTGGCTGGACAAATACACTGGAGTTAGGTGTGGCAACACATGCCCACAATGCTGTATCCTCATAAGGCATTTGTCTGGAGCCAGGTGTTTTGAGATTTCAGTTGTCCATCCCATCAGTGTAACAAACCATGGTTTCATAAAAGGATCATTTTGCAGAAGACCACTTCGGCCATTGCACTCTCATTGTCTATCAGTGTTGATTGTATTTCTATTCAAAAGCCTGGTTTGTGCAATGTGGCACTGCTTAAATTGCAAGTTTTCCTAGCACAATCTGCTCTGTTTACATAGGTTTAACTGCTCAACTGCATCCATTTTTGTGTTGTACACAAAGTTGGTGCCCTTTCTTGGAGAGGGTGTGAAACTGCAAATGATCTCTCTTGAGATCATCAATTATTTAACACCCACATGTTGCAATCTTTGTTGCTTTGCACTTTCTTGGAGGGGGTGTGAAACTGCGAATGATCTCTCGTGAGATCATCGGTTGTTTAACACCCAAATGTTGCAATCTCTTGTTGATGAAAGGGGATTATGTCACTTGGGCAGTGGGCACCGACCAGTGGCACCATCCAGTGGAAACCCATTCTGACTCAGTTGTAGTAGTTCAACCCAATATGATCATCATTGTGCAGGTGGCCAAGAAGTATCCAAAAAGTAGTTTGGGTGTGGAATCCAAGATCTCTCTGGTGATGAACAATTTCAAGTGTTAATGTGTCTTCCTGGGGCCACACTTGATATTTCGGGTGGGCTCTCAGGCCCTAAAATATCCTCTACAAATATTTTGAGCCCCAAAAGAAAAATCCTGTGCAAGTACAAATGGATGTCAAAAAAGACTGAAATTTCTAAACCTTCTTGCAAAAGAACCTGGAAAAGCCCTGAACCCTAATCTTAAACCCTAACCCTAAATTAAAACCCTAAAACCTGATGTCACCATGTTGGTATTGGTTAAGATGGATGGGCAAGGAGAGATTCATTATATATATACAAAAATAAAAATAAATTGTAGAACCATTAAATGAAATAATAAATACATCACACATTTTCAACAGTAACTTAATGATTAGTTCTGGACTAATCCAGAACTTTCTAGATCCTTCCAGAACAACTGACTAAGCAGTTGCGGTGTCGCTGCACACTGTGCGAACTGTCCCTGACACAAGAACACCGATTTCTCCCATGGCAACTATGGAGCTCACGAAGCTGTTGTCAAAGACAGAAGAAGGATTGGCGCTGGCAGCGAGAGTGTTGACGATGGCGCTGGTGCTGGGGTCACTCCCAATCTCGGCGTCGATGCGGAGAAGACCCTTGTTGTTCTGGATGTTGGTGAAGTAGCTGGTATCGAAGTTGAACTGTGAGCCGTCATCAAGCGCCACTGACACCATGGTATCATTTACAGCAGCTTGTTGGTTGGGACATGTTGCTTGGAGAGTCGCTAGATAAGTCGTGTTTAGTGATGGGTCTGGTTGCCCGGTGCCTAGAAAGTTGTAGAGACGATCGGTGAAGAATTGGCACTGAGCACTACCTACTGTGTGTGCACCTGCAGTACAATTCACAACGTGTTTGACACCTTAGTCATGATCACACTCAGCACTCAATGTCATGATGGCTGCAGAGTTAGCATATTCAGGAATTAGAAGAGAAAAGCGTTCATAAAAATCTATAAAAAAATTTGCAGTTTGTGATCCAGCGAAAGGAGTCTATTCACTGCAGAATTTCCATGTCCCAGCACGTCTTGCAGATCAAGTGGATCCTCGATATAATAATGCAGGCAGTTTGATTTTCCATCCAAGCTATATACTATATACCTTCTGCAAAGCATTGGGCAAGCAACCATTCATTAATCTTACTGATCAGGTGTGCGAAGATCCTACCCAGAAGATTAACCATATCCTGAGTTGTAAGTCCAACAGCGGTGAAGAATTGCATGCTTTCAGAAACGGTGCTATTGGGGCTTGGCAAGTTAACAATTCCTGGCGAGGCTCCATCGAAACGGCCTGTGGGTACAATGTAAGAGGGCCCACCCAGCTGGACAACATGAGCAAGCAATGATCAGAAGTATAATTGTAAACTTAGCTATTCAGCGGCTTAGTCAGAGCGCTTGTCTCGAGCTTGGCTTATAAGATGATGACTAGTTCTACAATTGTCGAGCGGCTACCCGATACTTTTTTTAATAGCAAGTATGATCTCTGGTATGTTTTGGTGACAACAATAAAATGCACAGCCTGGTGCAGTTTCATCACTGACGCACAGCTTCTTGCGAATTCTGGAAAAAGGGTCCATAATTCAATCTGGAATTATTGTTCAGAACAAATCTGAAATCCTTCAGTAGGAAAATTTTGATGGTCTTACAATGGCGACAGCGTCCCTAGCGGCAAGTGCTATGATGTCGGCGCATGACACCGTTCGGGGACAGGTGAGTTCGAGCGTGGATTTGGCAGCGGCAATGACATCGAATCCTCGAACTGACAAGTTCGGTAGCTGATCTTGTTCGGAGTTGCTTCCAGTGAGCAGAATCGATGCATCGCAGCCCTGAAACAAAAACAACAGGATAAAGTATAATACTGCAACTTCTCAAGAGTACATGAAGTTTTCACCATGTATGCGTTCAGTCCCGTGAACATGATCAGTACGTCAAGGAACTATGTAGCAAAGTTGGGTATGATCCGAAAAGATTTAGGATTGCTGCCTAGAGGATTATCTTCTCGTTCGAGATTGTGAAAACTGATAATTGTAGCGCGGCAAATTACTGTGTCCTGACTCATGAATGAGTTTCGAAACGCTTCTGCATGAGTGCAGGTATACCGGAAGCATGTAAAACGCGAGCAAAACAAATAGATATAGACTTACGCTCACAAAACAATCGTGGAACTGCAGGCGAATTAAGCTGGCGGTGACTGTAGGATCTGAGTCGTGAGCGGATCGTATCGCACTCGTGACTATGGACTCAGCGGTGGGGCAAGTTATGTTATAGAAACCTGGTTGAATCTGCTGCGACTGCTGAGCCGCGTGTGCTAGCTGCAGTATCTGGTACCAAGCTGCAGGTAGCTGAAACATGATCAACGTCACCAAAAAGCTACTGCTGGTAATTGCTGCCTGCAACTTCATGGCTACACAACGTCGCGGGGCACCTGAAACGATCAAACCAAAAAGCAATGCCGGATTCAAATCCCCAGGAATTCTATCTAATACACTAGCACTGATCCAACACCGCTAATGATCAATCTCACGCAACTACAAACCCTAAACCCGGATGCACCCGCATGCACCCAACTGCGGATCAATATCAATCCACAGGGAAGACTTATTCAGCTGCCAGCAGCAGAAATCACGACAGGCACACTGCAGCTAGCTAGCTAATTCTCACACACTCACTGATACTCACACGTTAATAATTTTCCTGATCGATTAGATCAGAACCAGCAGCAGCAGCAGCAGCTGATGGAAGATGGAACTAGTCATAAAACAAAATCGTTAACTAGCTTGCGCTTTTATATTAGAATTAAACACGAGCAGCTGCTTGATCAGCAGCTGCTGGCACTTGAATTCATTACTGCAATTAAGCGAGCAACTGCAAATCGAGATCAATCGACGAAGAAGAAGAAGAAGATTATGATTTCAGACCTTCTAGCTGTTGCACGTCACCGACCAAAATTGATTAGTAGCAAGCTGAATCATTTTCCATAGCTAATTTGCACTCGTTTAGAGTTCGAATTAGCAGCTGAATGAATGAATGCGGTTGATTTAATTATGTCGACTGTACTTCAGAATTTTATTCAAACCTTGTTGCGGAAATTTCATTTCGTGGATCAGCCGCAAAACCCATGATCCATGAGTGAAAGCAACAACAAAATCAAAAGCCAAGAATATGGATGCGCCGCCAAGACCAAAGTGTTGTTGTGTGTACTGGGAGGATCTGGAAGAAAAGCCGGACATGATTCTTGAGCAAGACTTTCATGTGGACTTATGAAGTGAGAATTTAGGGTTTACATTACACCCTAAACCCTAAACCCCCCCTCCCCCCCCACCCCACCAAACTAGAGATTTGTACCCTTTGTAATGGGTTACAAAGTTTTACAACAAATAAATTAAAGCATGAGTTTAAATATATATGCAAAGTTCAACAACTAAGTAAAAATTAATATTTAATTATAAAATTTTAGCCTACTTAATAATTCTTCAAAAAAAATCAACTTTCTTTACCTCAAGAACTTGGTCATGTTTTCTCCCCATTCAAGATTTGGTTCCAAATCTAGCAAAAGACTAGTTCACAATTTCAATTTTTGTGCTAGTTTCAATGAAAGAGTGTCAATTTGAATCTTTTGGTCACAAGAACCTAAACATAATTAAACCCCTGAATTTATTACTACATTACATACTCTCATAACAATAATAGAATCCAATGTTGGTAAGTTTCAAATTTAACATAATCAAATCCTCTTATTTAACACTAAATTACATACTCTCATAACAATAACAAAATCCAATGTTGGTAAGTTTCAAATTTAACATAATTAAAACCTCTAATTTAACACTAAATTACATAATCTCATAACAATAATAAAATTCAATGTTGGTAATTTTTCAAATTTAAAGCTAGTTCAAGTCCAAGTTATAGGTCAAGTTCTAAGGTCCCTAGATTTCAAGTTTTTTGGAACCACCATTGAAAACTAATCAAAGAATCAACCTCTTTTCAAAATTGGATTAAAACTTGGATTGAATTAGGGTTGCTATCCAATTTTGAATAGGTTCAGGTTCTGTTTGTACATGCATACAATTTTATAAGCTTGGACCTACATCTTGCACAAGTTATTGTGTTTGATTGGTTATCTATAATTAATATTATCACAAAAGTTGTTAATTGTGTATACTGGAGATGGAATTAAACCTTATTTTAAATGTGATCAAGTTTAATTTTTTTGTGAATATGATTGAAAGCAAGGGCCAACCCAACCTTGGGTGGTACAAGAATGTCACACCACAAATGTTTTAAACACATTCAACTTCAAAACAACATAGAATTCACCTTAGGAAAACTTTTCATTTCAAATTTAATTTATATTAAAATATTATCCAAGTCATGTAAAGTTTGAAACTTTGATTATTATTAATATTTCAAAAAAAATTATAAAAACATTTTTGGTTCACTTGTTTAGAAACTTTTTTTAAAAAAATTTAATGTCTTTAATTTTTAAGAAGTTTCCAAATTCTCATTCATTTCTTTTATAGACAATGGTTTGAAGCATCTACAAACTTTTGAGAAATTTTTGAAGGTTGAGACTAGAAGGTCTTGTAAGGCCATTTCATTCATGTTTACAAACTTGTAGTAATTTTCACAAAAAAATTGTTTCAATTAACAATTTGGGCCATACTATAATGACCATAGTTGTTAATTTTTAAAAAAAATTACAATGATGTAATGATGCAACTTGACACTTAATGGCAAGGGGTTAAGAATATCAGGAACACAAACTTTTTACGTGTGTAATCTACAATTTTTTCATAGTGAATACATAAAAATACAGAGCCCATGTGTTGCAATTATATAATTTTTTTTTAAAAATAATTTGATTAATTAAACTAAATTGAGTCAACCTTTCCTTGAATTTTGGTGAGGCGATTTGTAATGGTGGATGAATTCCCCCAAGAGTTTTAAAAATCTGAAAAATTGATTTCAAGACTAGACTGAAGATTCCATAAAATTTTTATAATGAGGACTAAAAGTTATTTTGTGCAATTTATTACATTATTCTTGTGTCTTGTGTCAAATTTAATCTCTTTCATGTAGGTTTCACTTTCATAAATAAACTATGCAAGAGTTTTTAACAATGTTGCACATTTATTCCAAAGTGCATCGAACCATGGTTGAATAAATATTTGCTTTGGTGTTGCAAAGGTCAAGTCTAGATTAAAGGTCAAGTTCTAAGGTCTTCAAACCAAAGGCTTCAAGTTTTGTTAGAATAGCCATTGGAACTTAACCGGATAATTGACTGATTTTCAAAATGGAATTAGAACATTTCAAAGGTGCTCTCTCATTTTAAACAAGTTTTGCTTCTTTAAGTAGAAAAATACAATTTATATATATATATATATATATATATAATGAATATTGGATTTTAGGCAAGTTATTGCATTTGATTGGATGTACATAATTAATATTAAACTAGACCAACTTTAAATTCATTGTGAAAATGATAAGGAACCAAAGCTTTTAAAAATCCTAAGAACTGATTCCAAAACCAGACTGAAGGTTCCATTTTTAAAATTAAAAAAAACAAAGTTAAACTGGGAGCAAAGGTTCCTTTGAAATCAAAGAACTAGGGTAAACCGGCCCATCACCAATCACCTACTCATGATCGAACACTTATTTATATTTTCATCATATGTGCTTCATTTTGAGTGATTTAAAATCATATGGGAGTGGTACCTCAAGCTTTAGAAATCATCTTTGAAGTGCAAAGGAAAAGGAGTAATGAAAAAATAACAAGAAGAAAAATAAGCGTTCCAACTTACAAAACGTATTTTTATCTTTTTTTTTTGTTCTCTTTGGATCCCTCCTAGTTTTAAATCTCATAACTTTCTTGTTTCTTATTCATTTTAAACAATTTAAAATGCCAATGAGCACCACCTGAAGTTTTACAAATCATCTTTGAACTCTAATAGCAACAAAGCAACATACAAGCAATTTTTTTGGTGTTCAATGTTTTTGGAAAAAGAAAAAAAAAAAGTGACTGGAGCTGGGAATTAATCAAAGGTTAACTAGTGACCAACCATTGGTTCCGATCTGGGTCAATAAGAAATTGAACCAGAAATGAATTTGATTTGAAATATTGGAACCAGAATTGGAAATTTATTTTGTGGAATCGAACTTGAAACCAGATTCCTGGTTCCATTTTTTGTGTGTGGAACTACAACCAGAACTGAAACAATTCTAATATCTTTGTTTGAACTGGAACTGGAACCCGAGGTTCAAGTCATAAAAGTAAAGAACCACATCAAACCACAGTTGGGCTTCGTAGAGTTGGTAATCAGCTCTTGTGAGAATCTTGATGACCTAATTAGCTAACAAACCAGCACCCACCAGCACACCATCCCCTTTTCCTCAGTTGTGGATGAACCTCGACTGAGTTAATATTTGGTTTCACCTTAGTAACCACTTTAGGGTTTAAGGTTTAGGGTTTACCCTTTTATAGGTCTCATATATAAATACAGTAAACCCTTTTATAATCACACCCTTGGTGATCATTTTTTTATTTTATTTTTTGTGACACTAACAAATTGCGATTCAAACATGTATAGCCACATTCCATACAAACCTTTATAAGATTGTGACTATAAGCCAAAAAAACTTTGCAAAATCATTATTTTATATTAGAATAAAGGTTTCAAAAATTGTTTAAAAAATTTAGGTGGCTTATTCTAAGCTTTATTATGCATTAGTAGACTTGAAAAAGGTTGTGATTTCTGTTTATTTTAATGTGATGATTTACACTGAGTTTGTGTATCTTGTCAACTAAAATTTTTTTAATTAAATTTTTCTACTTTCTTGACAAGCTCATATATCTTTTGCTTGTCTACAATAGAAACTTGTTTTTTTCTTCAATTGGATTCATTGTTCTTAGTTTGCACAACTTGAACACAAAGTAACACTAACATTGCCAAAGGACACTACAATTTATAAAGCCTTAATATTTGTCCTAAATTTCCCCATTATAATCATTTTTTTTTAAATTACAAATATTTTGTGATACTAATGAGTGTGATAGTGACTTTAAAAATATATATATTTCTTATTAAAAAAAAAGTGTGACACAATCGAGAAAGAATATAACTAAAAAGAGTGTGATTATAAAGGGGGGTTTACTGTAGTTGGGTAAAGAAAATAGCTAACTACTAAGTTGATCATTTATGCATAGGGAAAGCCCCTTTTTTGTACCTACCTACTAACAACCTGCTTGTGGGTTGTTAGTAGGTAGGTAGAGAAAAAAAGCAACTGAGCTAACTACCATGGTTAGCTAGGGAACTGGAACCCCAACAGAAAACTGTCTTATGACAAACTGATCATTCATCCTTCATTGGGGGTGCTGGGCTCACTGTGGCCCTTGCTTGGTAACTCTCAAATCCATCCAGAAATAGCCTTGATGGGTTTAGGGTTTAGGTTTTTGGGAACCCCTGCACCATGGCTATTTCTCTAGTAAACAGCCACAATCTCACTCATTTCACCTAGTCCATGACCGTGGTTCTTAAAATCCAAAATAGAAGGTCAGATATAAATAACCATGGTTATCAACAAATCAAAATACTTGGTTCTGATATATAACTATGTTTCTCATTTATTTTTTAAGGTCAAAATATCCACCCGGAAAACCACTGGTTAATGAATAAGTTCGTGATGTCAAAGGGACATGGAATAACTATTTATTGTGGAAAGACTAATCTTGACCTTTCAAAATGCTTGAAGCCTTGTATCCTTAAAGGTCCTTTCAAATTTGCCATTCATTTTGGAAGAAGAGGCATTGGTTCATACAAAAAAAGTATAGGGAAAGGTATAAACCCCACAACCCCCAACCCCCCAAGCCTCTCCTAATTTGTGGGTCATACATACCCCGGAGGCCGTTAGCCAAGGACGTAGACCTAATATTTAAGGGAGGCCCACGACAAGAGCAGGCCTTCCCCCTATGTAAATTATGAAAGGTATCAAATGGTGGACGGTTTGCATGCAAAATGGCAGAAAAGCTCCATTTGATTGACAAAAGCATCATCTTCAGTATGGGAAGGTGCTTTTTACATGCAAAGAAGAAAGAAAAAAAAAAGCTTTGGGTACTTTATACGGATGTTTACCCTAAATGTCAATCACACTTCTATTTAGTCTTACAAATGTGCCCATGCAATAGGTCAATTATTTATTATTTCATTTGGTGGAGGAGAAAAATGGCGGGCATGTACTTACTCGCATATGATGGACAATCATACCACTTGTGAGTCAATTAGGACATATAGTCACTCAAATGAACAATCATACCACTCGTGAGTCAATTAGGACATATAGTCACTCAAATGAACAATCATACCACTCGCGAGTCAATTAGGGCAAATTGTCAATTCATTGATGTGCATAGTACCTCCTACCAACCAACCAACCAACCAACCAACCAACAAACTCATGTTGTAACCCCTCCTCCAATAAAACACTTGTACCCAATGATTTGAGTCTCATTTGGTGTATGCAAGTTCTACACAAAAAAAAAGTCTTTTGTACTTGTGGTTGTAGTTGGTGTTTTTTTTTTTCCAATAATCCTCAAAGAGGTCGGTTGGCAAAAGAAAATAAAAATTACACATTATGTTGTCAAAGCCAAAACAAACTCATATCCAAAGTCACTTCACCTTCCCAGCATTTTCTTTTTCTTTTTCTTTTTTCTTTTTTTTTTTTTTGTGGTGTGGAATTTTGCCAAAATGTGAAAATTAAAACAGAATATTCTGTCACAATTTTTGAAAGCCATTTTTTTCTGAAATAAATTGCTGCATTTGGAGTTTGATTTTAGTTTTGTAGGATTTATTAAAATAATTTTATTTTTACTATTTAGACGAGTTCTAAAATCATGTCACCATTTATTACTATATCCCTTTCGGGATGCTATGCTAGCCAATGATGCAACATCAGAAATTTGAGAAAAATAACACTGCACCTTCCTCCCATACTAGGAGGAGTTTCTAATTTCTACCTTTATTATAACACTCTTTTAGTTTTATTGTTAAAAACTCAAATTTAAATTTTTATTTATTTTTATAATGGTATTTCCTCTTTATTTCAATTTTTGTGATTTAGGCAAAGTGGTGATCATCCAGAAGAAAATTTAACCAAATTTGGCTATAAACCAATGTGAAAATTTTAAATATTTGAATAATTGGATCCTCCTATAATAGTCTGGGCACCTTACTAGAACCTATTATAAAAATCTTGAGAGAATTGAGGATTTTTTCTTTCCTCAAAAATTGATGAATTCAGGGGAAAATTTTGATGACCATTAAAGGCTGTTTGATTACATACTCTTCTTTGGTTTCTTCATGCATCATTTGCTTCGATTCCTGGGTGTTTTGATGTTAAACATCAAGATCTGAGGGAATATGAACTAGGTAACGAGCTCTGGAGTGTGCATGCTACCCATCAGTGCCAAGGTCACCATAAGTGTTTATGAAACCTTCATCCATGCTGCAAAGAGTTACAAAATCATTGGGTCAATGAGAGCCCAAAGGTCGGTAATGAAACAGAGGTTGAAAGGTTATGGGTTGTAACTTGCTGCTTGACATCCCATCAGAGTGTCAAAGATTCTCACAAAAGTCATTACAACTTACGACTGGACCTCAAATCTATCACTGATATGCAGTCAGTGTTGATGCACATCATTATTGGTTCAGACCAATCCTGAACCTTAATCTATCACAAGATGCACGCAGTCAGTAACACTAATTGACAAACAGATGAGCAATACTGAGCAATAGCAAGCAAGAAAAGCAGGTCAAGGGAACTGGGTTTCAAGTCCGAATACAATACCAGGCTATTGGAAAGTTGTGCACAAGGTTCTTCCTCTTGCAATTCCTCAAGGCTTTTGCCAGTATCCATTTCTTCCAACTCACTGGTTAAGTAGTAATGCAGCTAGGCTACTTGCTGAACACAAAACACTAGTCAAAAGTAAGTTTTAGTCATCCAGACAATAGATGCATGCAATTGGATTCAACTTTCCATCAAACTGATCTTTCCACAACCTCCTCTGTGTTGAATTGAACCTGACAACAGAGCAGAGGAAATACGAGACTATACAAAGACCAGATTAAAACAGTGTGATGATCAAGTTGCACTCATTAAAGACCTATATTGCAGAACATTCTCAACAAGGAGAATGTTTGGTTCCATTGTCAACTGAAGAGTCACTAAACACAGAACCCTATCTTCCTGATCCTTACCATCCCCATTTGAAAAAGTGGAACATGACCTGGCTAGTTTGTTTATGAAGCTTGCCAGGAGGAGTTACTAAGACAAAAGTGTGTCATCCTGGTGGCCATTACTGTCAGATGGCTGGCGTATCAAAACTTACACCCAGTGATCAATTGCAGCTCCTCCTTTCTTAATTCACAGCAATTTAACCCTTCATGCCTACAATGCACATCTTAACAAAACGATCTCATGTCCAGACATCACCACGTCTTCAAGACCTCTACTTCAATAACAAAAAATCTAAGCGAAGCATACAGAAACAAGGAAAAACCGCGATCTGCTGTTACCTAGCAAGGAACAAAATCAAGCCATCATGTCATCTCTCTCCACGACATATTTCACAACCAATTCTCCCTGGATGCCAGCAGGTTTCCTCAGGCTCAAGGTTACCAGGTCAGCTGCAGATCTTCATGAATAATCAAACTCCTAGTCAATCACAAATTTATTCCCCATCATCACCTTCCACCATTTGCTCTATTGACTCTTTGGATTCAAATGCAGCTTTTTCAGCTCCATCTTGTTTTTCCACTACTATCTCCTCAATTTTTTCTGTTCCAATGGCAACTGTTTTTGATTCTGCTTGTGTAACTGCATCCACTTTTGAATTTTCTTCAGCCTGTGTCTCTAACGTTGGTACAAGCTCAGGTCCTGGTTTTGGTGTTGTTTCAGTTTCCAGTACCACATCTGCAGATTCCTTGGTTGCATCCAGTTCAACTTCTTGTGCTTCTCCTGCTTGTGATGCCTCTGCCTCCACTTTTTGTGCTGCCTCTGGCCCAACCTCTGCCTCTGCTTGAATCTCTGACTTTTCTTCCTGTTCTGTTGTCTTTAATTCTGCAACTGCTTCTGTTTCTGTTTCAACCTCTGATTCTGGCTCTGGTTCACCTTCCACTTCAGCATCTGCGCCTGCTTCAGCTTCTCCTTCAGCTTCTCCTTCAGCATCTCCTTGGGATCCTGGTTCTGCTTCTTTTTCTGGTTCATCATCCCCCTCATCTGCAAGCTTACTTATCTCCTCCTTTATCAGCTTCTTCACATGTGACTTGTGTTCTGTCAAGCTGACTCCAAATGTCCCCTCTGAAATCAACAGGGATAAACCCTAGACAGTCAGATGCTCAGATCCATAGAGAAAAACAAAACTAGAATCATCTGTGCTGCTTTTTAGTGGACATCAACAACTCAACATGTAAAACAACAATGCAGCCTGGAGACACTCAGTGGCAGAAGGTGTGGTGATCACTGAAAGCCTATGCAGGATTAGTTAAAATCACTTTTGGCCAAGGGAGCTATAACCAAAAGCAGAGGTGCAGGTGAAGCATTATCCCACCGGTCCAACTACTCTGATACTATTAGGACCTGCTATTAGGTATGACTTGAAAACCCAAATATAAACTCCAAAGGCACATTGCTTACCAAGCTGGGTTATAACATCTGTGAAAGTGACCTGCACACAAAAATCACAAGAGAATACATTACAAATGACCAGATTATCACAAAACCCGTGGTAATGACAAACCTATTCAACCTGACAGGCAGTTAGTGGTTGCTGCATGTACTGCCATCACACACACAATCAACAGCCATTGACACCAACTGCAAAAGCCATTTTGCTACAAACAAAGGCTAACTCATGTCTTAGAAGGGCAACACTCACCTTACTAAAGTCTGCATCTTTGAGAAGCTCTCTAATCTCAGACTGTAATTTGTCATCAGATGGGACCTTTTTGCTTTTCTTTGGTTTGCTCTCCTTCACTGTATCAGATTTCTTCTTTGCCTGAGCTGAATCTGCCATAAATGCCACAGTACAAGTTTGTACATATTTTAGACATTTGACTAATCAAATCATAACCAGTAACAGCATTGTCCTTCAATGGTGAGCAACAGCAGACTGGAGAGGCCCTCTCATTGACTCTTCTTTAATCCCAAGTTAATACCCTTGCACAAGTGATTGTTTTCACTTGTGGGCATCTTCACTGAGAGAAAACTTACTGGTAGGAATGAAACATGCAATAGACTTAACTACAAACGTGTTACCAACTCCAACATATGTTATGCAGGCATTCATAACCAAAAGTTGCAACGTACTTACCCTTCTCCTTGGCTGCTGATTTTGTAAACTTGGATTTTGTCTCTGACCTTTCAGGGGTCACATCTGACTTCCTGGGTCTTCCTGGCCCTCGTTTTGGCATTGTCTCTTTCTCTTTCTTCTTCTCCTTTTCCTTTCTCTCCTTCTCCTTCTCCTTCTCTCTCTTCTCCTTCTCCTTTGCTGTCTCCTTCCCCTTCCCCTTCCCTTTCCCTGTTGACTTCACCTTCTCAGTTTCCTTTTCCTTCTCCTTCTCTTTTTCTTTATTTTGCCTTCTTGCATTCTTGGTATATACCTTTTCAACTGGGTGTGGGGATACAATGGGAGGGCTGTCAGGGACTGATATCTTGGCTGGAGTCTTCTTCTGAGACTTCCTTGGGGGCACCTCCTCTGCTTCACTTTTCTCCTCTTCCTCTTCCTCTTCCTCTTCTTCAGAACTCACCTCCTTGGTTTCTGGCTGCAGATTGTGAAAATGACATGGGTTATCCACAAGCTTTTAGAGATGCAAACACACACATCAGATTGACTTAATGGTAAGTGACCTCCATAAGATAACACAAGCAGAGTCTACTCTAGAAGCTCCTTAAACCCTTCATTTCACTAACAGGGTCCACTTCATTACTGTCAGAATTGTAAATAAACACAATAAAAATGCCTTGGCATCAGTCCATAACATGGACTTCAATTCAACAACACAGGATGCTCTCATTCAATCATCTCAAACAAGCAAAAATCTACCCACATTAGATGTCTTTACATATGGCAGGCAATGAGACAGAGATTCTAGAGCCATCATACAACATTGACTGGATATAGGGAAAACAAAACTGAACACAGAAGAAACTTACAACAACTTTGCTGTTGTCTTTGGAAGATGTCTTTGATGACTTCTTTACCGACTTTTTCTTGTTCTCCTCTTCATCAAAATCTTCATCCTCTTCATCATCCTCATCAGTGAACGTAAACTGTTTTTTCTCAACCTCCTCTTCCTCCTCCTCCTCTAAGGCATCATCATCCTCACTCTTTGCTGATTCACCATTGTCACTTTCCTCAGCAACTTTTCTTCTACCTCTTTTTGTAGAGGGTTCACCATCAACCTTATGCTTCTGAACAAAACAGAAAACCAGGGTGACAACTCAGGAATCCACATAGCTGCACAAAATCTGGCTGCAAATGTATGGAAATCTAGTATATTCAAGCAAATGGAATGTATGCCTTCCTGTTTGCAACAGAAATCCCTTATTTAACAGACACTAAATTCACCCACAAGTGTTGTCATAGACATCCATACCCATAAAGGCCTACAACCCACTTTGCTAGCCTGATTGCAGAATCACACTAAATAGCATCATGGACCCTCATGATATCCTTCTGCCTGGCTTACCACAACCACATGAAAAAAACAATTGGCTAATTCCAGTTCAAGTCTACAGACTTGATTGGTTCAAATCAAGTTGCACTGACAACAATTGACAACCAGATGCATAAGAGCCTTACTGCAAAGGATTCTAACCCTCTTTGTTATAAGCACAAAAGCCAAACTAACCTTAGGCAGCCTTCCTGGTGTTTTCTTTCCAGATGACCTCTTCCTTGCACTTTTCAGTTGCTTCTCCTGCATATCCAGATTTCCAATCCATGATCATAACTCCAACAGAATACAAACCCCATCAATCAGCAGCTCCCTGTGAGGCTAAGATAAGAAACAACCTAGAAGCAACTGCAGCAGGGACCGGGATGAGGAACAACACTCAGAAGAATTGACGGTACTTGAATTCTGATTAAGCCAGGAATAATAAGGGATGAGAAATTCTTAAGCAAAAGAAGACCATCAGAGGAAATTTTTATAGACTGATGTAAACTCATCAAAACTCATCTAATGCCCTTGTTCTCACATTCATGTTTCCTTCATGGTTAGCATTGGCATCCAGATGAATACCATGATTTCTGCATTTGATAAAACATTTCAAACACCACCTAACTTCAATTTTGGCTCTGACTTAGCCATGGACTATTTTACAGGCAGAGGAGAAGAAGTTACACATACCTGTTCCTTCTCTTCCAATAAGACATCAGTGGTCTTGTGTGGTTTTTCAAGAAATTCTAGAACTTTGCCCACCAGCTCCTCCTGCAGGTAGATGCAACCATCCAGATGAAACTCAGAAGAAAATCACAGCCATTTTGTTCACAGATCAACATTTTCTTTAATCAAGAAGAACTGTTAGAATATATGAAACGCCAAAAATAACATCAATCTGAAAGCCACTTCCATAAGGCATCCTGGTTGGACCAAGATAATATTGAGAACTTGTCCATACCTACAATTTTAAGTCCCTGAATAGAGTCGAGAGATGATACAATAGTAAGGTTACAGGGGTTGGACACAAGGTAATGATCAATTGAAATACTGACTTGATGTAGAATGTGTTCTACAACCTTTTCAAGTAGGCCTGTTGCCTCATTGAACAGCATAACCAGAAGAAAAAGGAATCTCTGGTAAGTTATACACTATCCTAGAAATGTGGTTGGCCTCTAAGTACCAACCATGCATGTGGGCTGGAACATGTCAGTGGATGGGAGGTTATGAGTGCTTCATCTTGCAACCATCTCATCACAACCAGGAATTGCAGCTGGGACACAATTGAGTCCAAAGAGAAATTTCACCTTCTTCCCAGTCCTTGGCAAATGAAGGTCAAGAACATCAATAAGCAGAACTAATCCCTCCTTTGTATACCGTTCCAGCTTGTCTTTAACTCTTGCTCTTTCCTTCTCCTACTCACAACAGCACATACACAAAAAAGAAACTTTCAGTACACACAAACAAATACTATGGACAGCTATAGCCATCACACCTAGGACACAAGCAAGGATGAACATGGTGTGCAATACCACAGGTTGCATTGCTGGCACCAGTCATCATGCAGATAGCAAAGCACCACTCATTCACAAACTCAAAAGAGAAAATATTGTTCTCCACAAAATATACAGGCCTTGGCCCTTCTTTCACCACAACAAGGATGAGAGGGTTAACAAAACACACCTTATTCTCAGTCCAAACATATCCTGAGAATTGCAAGATATGTTGCTTCAAAACTGTAGCCTGCACAGAACAGAAGGGCACTGCTACATGATTAACACTGTTCATAAAGCAGCTGGCCATAATCTTTTTCCACCAAAACAGCCCCAAAAGAAATTCCTTTTCCAAAGACCAAGTAAGTTAACTTGCAGGCACATCTCAGAACATGACCTCATTCATGTATGATCCAGCATGGTATTACATTTCAATTTTAGTTTGGAAAAAGCTGGAAATTAGAACTATACTTGACCAGTAAACTGTTTTTGGTAACCTGCAGTGGAATATTTTTACTTAGTTCTACCCGTAAGGTATAGTAGGAGAGGGACAGAACTATACCCTCTTTTATAACAAGAACCGCATGAATACAAAAAGCTTGAATCTTCTAATGGGCCATGCTGCAGCACCATCAATCAGAAAGGCTATGTAAAAATATGGATGAAACAAATTTTGTTGTGTTCCTAACATCCGATACCCACCACTATCATTGACACTCTTGCAGATATGGACTCCCTTTAGCCTTGGCTCAAAAGAATGAGGCTGACAACATCTGACCCCCTCCACACATTACTGTGCTCTCCAAATACAGAAAGATTACCGTCAAGTTACTGCTCAGTGCTTTCAACCGTGGTAGAGATCACAGAAACATACTGCTTTGTGTCATGCATCTACAGGGTGCCATCAGCAACCACTGGCCACATACACAGGGCCAGGATGTTGACTAGCAATGAAAATGAAGTCCCCCAAGCAATTCTACACATGCGACATTCTTGACCTGTAATTAAGGCAGCTTTGATTAAAAACTAAATACCAGACACTGTGCACTGGTGGTGAATCCACATAATCAACCCAAAAAAAATTCCACTCTTGTTTAACAGCAGTGCATATGTTCATTGGCAGGTGCCTAATGCCGTCCCAAATGGAAATAGTGAAAGTTGACAACCATTAGGGTTGCACTCAGTTGGAAAAACAACTGAAATACAAATAAGAAAGTGGTCTCTGTGGACAGATTCTGAGACTTCCCTGCACCAATCTAGAACTACTCCCAACAAACATTTCCCATGCCATTATCTAAGATGCTGTAGACAGCAACATCCACAATGGCACACTACCCACAGCCGCCTTGTGTCATGCACAAATATACCCAATGGTGGAAACTGACATAGACTAGAGTCCAGTTCATCTTTAAAGCTGTTCCAGTCTGCCTACTACACATGACAACTTCAGACTCGTGAAAGAAAAGAAAACAGTGTTTAAAAGTCCATCACATGTCTCATTAGGAGGGCCTGTGTATACAGACAACCTGAATGACGTTTACAGAGGTTTAGGACACCACTGAGAACAGGATATCCACAGGAGAGGTTCAGGACACCGCTGAGAACAGGATATCCACAGGAGAGGTCCGGAAGCCACTGAGAACAAGATATCCACAGGAGAGGTTCAGGACACCACTGAGAATAGAATATCCACAGGAGACGTTCAGGACACCAATGAGAATAGGATATCCACAGAAGAGGTTCAGAACACCACTGAGAACAGCATATCCAATGGGTTTCTTATAAGCAGCAATTACTGCGGCACACACAAAATGTGTATCTTGGAAAAGGGAAGTGGCAAACCTTGGCACGTTTATGGAAGAGGAGGGAATGAAGCATGCTCAAAATCTCATCATTCCTGCTTATCTTGCTCAGCTTGTACGCCACTGCAAACAAACAGAGCAAAGTCTGTCAGCCCAACCCAAAACTTCACAATACCACCACCACCATCCCTGGTCATGCAGTTTTGCATCTCATTGTTTGATTGACATATCCACATTTGTGTTTTGAAGAAGTACTCACTCACCATTTGGAATATCCTTGAACACTGTTCCTTGTCCCTGGTACACACACAAAAGAAATCAAACATATCCATTACTATGTCCGCATGAATAGGAAAGGGTTTGGTCATACCTCTTATGAAAATAGAAAATAGGCAAGACAAGACTTCTTAAGGGGCAGGTCATACCTCTTATGCAAATAGAAAAAAGACAAGACAAGACCTCTTAAAGGTTTGGTCATACCTCTTATGCAAATAGAAAAAAGACAAAACAAGACTTCCTCTTTATGAAGCTTTTTCTGGCAGCAGGAGGAGGGCTTCAAGCTTTGAAAAGCCAGTAATGCAGGAGGAGGGTTTCTGGTGTAAAAAACTGAACACTCAGGGAAAAAAGAAAATCTTGGCATGTTCCTCCCAAGCAAATTGGAATGAGGGAGGGAAAGGAAAGGAAAAGAAAGCATGCAAAACACAAAGAGCTCTGCATCCCTAGCTAGGGTTATGAACTCTTTGGAAACCTTGTCCGATTGTCTGTTTGTCTGTCTCTTGCGGGAAGAAAACTGAGTGAAGATGAAGAAAGAAAGAAAGAGGGGAAAGAGGGAGTGGAAGAAATGTGCTCAGCTGCTGCTGGAAAAAAAAAAACCCTCTGAAAAAAGAAAATGAAAGAAAAGCCTGCTGGCTGGAGTACCTGCTTAATCTCGATATCCTTGTTGGTTTCCTTCTCCACTGACGCGATGAAGCGCTCGATGGACTTGCGCTCGCGCGTCGGCCTGTCTGTGAAAAACGGAAATATCTCTTTCTTTTGTCTCTGCCGTTTCTCTCCTCTACCACGAGGCGTGCTTAGCTCCTCGGATTTCGCCCTCCCTTTCTTTGGTCTTCCGGCTGTCTTCTTTGTCGTCGTCGTTGTTTCCTTCTCCTTTTTCCCTTCCTCCTCAACCACCTCCTCCTCCTCCTCCTCCTCAACCTGTTCCACTTCTTCTGCTTCTGCTTCTTCTTCTTTTGCTTTCTCCTCTTCCACTAGGTCTTCTTCCACTTTCTCCTGCTCCTCTTGTGCCTTGTCATTCTCCTGCTGCTCCTGCTCCTCTTTAGCCACTTCCAATTTCTCCTTATCATCGTCAATATCCATCTCGCTTCCTTTCACGTCTTCTTTACTGACATGTGCTATTTCCTTTCCCTTGTCTTCTTCCGGTTGGTGATTCTCCACGGCTTTTTCCACTTTTCTGTGTGCATTCACCACCTCTTCAACTGCTGTTTGTTCCTGCTCATCGGCCATGATCCTTTCTTCCCTTATTGTTGTTATTGCTCTCCTGCGCCTCCTCCTCCTCCTCCTCCTCCTCGGCAGCCACAACGGGCTCGGTGGGTGGGGCGGGAGCGTCAGCCTTCGCGACGTCGGCCTCGTTGCGGGGGAAACACAGGCTGCCGAGCGTTGCAGCAGTTTCTCCTCTGCCGGACGGACCCCGCCATCGCCCGCCCGTCCGTCCGCGGTCTACCGCGCGGTCTGTCGCCAACACACAGCGCGGTACTGGAAGCGGGCGGCAAACTGGAGCGGGGGGCGTTGAACGAGCGTACAGCGCGCAGACAGACAACATCCAATATCAATTTTCTCATCCCAGTGTCAATTTTATCATCCAATTTGTATTTCATCCCATTTGGATTCCATTCTTGACCGTGTCTCCCGTCCGGGCAGTCCGGGCAAGTGATGAACAAATGGTGGAATCTCCACGGGTAGATTCTTTTTATTATAAAATAAAGAAAATTATTTACCCTTCTGTATCATTAAAATTTTATTAATATTAATAGACCCTACTTATTTATTTATATATTTATTTTATTAATAAAACCTTCATTTGAATTTCATTTTTTTAAATACATACATAAATAAATGAACCATAAACTGCTTGAAACCATAAACTCAAGATAAATCCAGAGAAAATAAGATTTAAAACATAATAAAACATTAATACATGTTTTCTCAATGAAAAAATGTGTTTTTAAACAAACATTTGTCACTTTTGCAAAATCAAAAATTGGAAAATAAATAAATTTAAAAATTAAAAAATCGTTGATTCCCACTAGCTTAATGTGACTTGTGCTATTACTAGCCCAAGTGTGAACATGACCTTGACAATAGTTTTCAATTGTCAAAAAAAAAAATAATAATTTTTAATTAAATTAGTGTAATGGCCTTTGCTGAAAAGGCAAGGTTCCACACTAAGCAAAATTTCCCTTTCCTCCTTTTTTTTTATTTTTTTAATATAATTTTTTATTTCTTTGTATGTTCCCATGTAGTTCCCAATAGTTCATCATTATTTATGCTAATTTTTTTCATGTGGAAGGGAAAGTGATTAAACATGTAAAGAGACTTGAAAGAGGGCAAGATATTAAAATTCTTTTAAGAATTTAACTAAAATTCAATTCCAATTCCAATTCAACAATTTTCGATTAATAAAAATTCAATTGCACTGAACTCAAATTTATTTGGGAAAAAAAAAAATGATATACAAATTTGGTGGAATGGTTTGGGAGATAGATCTCAATGTCACAAACAAATTGCCTTAATTCATTAATGGATTATAGATGTTAATGCAAATTAATATGTCAACTTGCTAAATAATAATAATAATAATAATAAACATCATTTTATGTCCAAATGTTGAATTTTATGTCCAAATTGTTGAATATATCAATTTGTCTTAAACTAGATTTGTGAGTAAGTTGCAATTAGAAGTACTATAAAAGTTCAAAACTTTCAAGTAGTCAAAAATTCAAGGGTGGAAAAAAAAAATCTGGAATCACCAATTTAGACAAATAGTTTCTGACATCTTGCCACAATATACTAGGATGCCTAAAATATATTACTTTCCTCCCTCAGCTATAGCCAAATTTGGCTAAATCCTCTTGTAGATGACCACCAGACCACCTACCTCTCAAAATTGGGAGAAAAACAAAACCCCTGATTTTCATCGGTATTTTGAAATGGGTTTAGGGTTTAGAGGTTTAGGATTTAGAGGTTTACAGGTTTATGGTTTACAGGTTCAGGTTTAGGGGTTTACAGGTTTAGGGTTTACAGGTTTAGGTTTAGGGGTTTAGGGTTTAGAGGTTTAGAGGTTTACGGTTTAGAGGTTTAGATTTAGGGGTTTAGGGTTTAGAGGTTTAGGGGTTTAGAGGTTTGGAGGTTTAGGGTTTAGAGGTTTAGGGTTAGAGATTTAGAGGTTTAGGGTTTAGAGATTACCAACAACTAGATATGCAAGGGGTCCCACAAAAATGGGTCAGTCTAGATTAAAATACATAAAAAGACAAAAGTGCTTTGTTGGATGTATCTCAAACTCATTTGTTTCCACAACATCTAATTCCAACATCTGATTCTGTAGATTTAATGTTTAACAGAGTTGTTAAAACCCTAAACCCTAAACCTAATTCCACGGATTTAATGTTTTAACAGAGTTGTTAAAGCCCTAAACCCTAAACCTAATTCCACAGATTTAAAGTTTTAACAGAGTTGTTAAAACCCTAAACCCTAAACCTAAACCCACGGATTTAATGTTTTAACAGAGTTGTTAAAACCCTAAACCCTAAACCTAAGTCCCCAAATTTAATGTTTTAACAGAGTTGTTAATAATAGGTATAATAGCTCAAACAAGCAGTATTCTTTTTTTTGGCAAATTTTCACATCCTGGTGGTGAGCGAAAGAAGCCCAACATTGGTTTCCACATACATACCTATCCTATATGGATGCAAAGTCTCTTTCCCTGTCTCTAGGCAGATCCAACAAACAGCATTAGTGTTAACAATAGACACCGTTCTTCAGCAACTCCTGACAAGTTCATAGTACAGATTTTCTAGTTATGAAATGATGCTAAGTATGGCCACCATTTTGCACAAATTTTATTTTTGCTTGTATAAGAACTACATAAACAATGTTGACCAGTGTTTTCTTCCCAATCAAAAGAATTTTGACCCATCATCAAAAGACATCCATCCTTCAATCTCTTTACACTCAATCACAGAAGCTCCTGAAATTCCTGAAATGTCAAATACTAGGCCCTCACTCCCCAGCCCCCAAAAAAAAATTTTAAAACCAGATTGAATAATGAAATGACAGCTGAATACAAATATGCCAATACCGCACTCTGCGAAAAAGTTGCAAGGCATAAAAAAACTCGCTGACCCAATGCAAATTGCAACAAACCCATCATGCATTTTCTCTGTCAATATGTGTATGTATAAATGCAAAAAAGCTCAAAAGCAGTGGCAGTGGACAGCATGTGGATGTGTGTGTGTGTGTTGTGTGTCACTTAACTGCTCCCCAAAGGCTTCTTCAGTGGCCGGAAGTAGACTTGGGACACCTTCCAGTTGTCAATTGGGGTCTTAAACAACTTGTCAGGTCCATCACCATCGGTACCAAAATAGCGATCTCCAAACTCACCCAGTCCTGGCACCACACGGTACTCATCATTCAAGCCTGCGTCAATCTCCGATGTCACTATCTTCAGAAGTGGAAACCGCTGGCACACCATATGAATTCCTTCAGGTGCCTGCATACCCAATCAAGGAGCTATCATTGCCTTAGAAGTGCAAGAGTACCAATAAATGACAATGAGATTATAGAAAACACTGCTGTCATAAGTGCAAAAGGAAAATTCTGACAGTAATTTCATGACATTCAAGAGACGGAGAGAACTCACTGAGATGAGATTCAAGAAGATGATATGAGATTCTGGAACTCCTTTCCGTATGAGCAACTCAATAGCTTGGACTGCAGAATTCCCTTAAAACATTCCGCACCTTTGACCCTATTTAACTCATCGTCAACCTGATCAAAGACCATAATGACTTTTATATGTCACAACTCATAGTACTACAGAACATAGCCTTTTGCTTGTTTTGCTGCTGCTGGTGATCATGCAAAGCAGTTTTGTTGGTCTACCCACATCGCACAGGAGATGATTTTGCTCATAAGTCTTTTACTTGGTGAATACTTGACCAGGATTCCAGAGACACGAGCACAAACGAAGGAAGAGATGCATGCAGAGAAAAAAACTGACCCGTTGCAAGAACTGGATCCAACAGCAGAACATGGCGATTTGCAATGTCACGCGGCAGCTTCTCATAGATCAACTATACCACATACACACTCAACATAGTAAGAAACTGTTCTGTACAATCTTTTGAATTCTGCTATTCCTTAAAAGGAAGAAGATCTTGACAGCTTTTGTAATTGCACAAAAAAGAAAGATCTTAAGAACAATTATCCATCCCAATATATCACCTATATACTGCACAACTTTTCCTTCAGACACAAAAGAAGGAAAGATTCAGATTTATACAGCAGTAGGCATAAAACCCAGTTCACAGCAGACAGCTACCTGTTTACCATTGTCACCTTCTCGATGTATCAAAATCTTTCCAATCTTGATACCTTTGCAACATGCACGAAGTGCATTCTCCATACTCTCACCACTGTTAAGAACAACAACCCAAGTAAAGTATTTCAGCTTCACAGGACCAAAACACCCTGAAAATCCACACACATTTTAGCCTAATCTGTCATCCATACCTCTTCCATGATAGCCAGACCTCATAGTCTGGGTTTAGGGCGTACAGTGTAGGCACAAGAGATTTGAGCACACCCACACCACTTAGGCAACAAAGAACAAATGATCATGTTCCATCATCCCAATACTACCCTTCCACATTCCCGCACCACCATGTAGCTTAGATTGGACACTACGTGTAGATATAGTCCATCTGCAGTTGGTAGGAGACCTAGCTCTGTTTTTTCTACCATGTCTAACTCAAAGCATCTCTGTTTCTTACCTACGTATGATGGAGACACCACAAAGCTGCTTGCAAAAATCCACCCCAACATAAACAGAGCCTGGATCCATAATCAAAGCAGAGGAGTCAGGTAATCTTCAAAGCTTGCAGACTGTATCTTTGAGGGTAATCACCCATAAACCCTAAACCCTAAAAAGATCATAGAGAGATGGAGGGATTTTTTGCCATTGACATCATCACAACTATACCAACAGTAAAGACTGTACCTGTGGGTGTAATGACTTGCTTTTCAGTGAAGGGCAAATGACCAAGGCCATGTTCCACCACCTGCAAGTTGTTATCATCCCAATGTCATCATCAGAACTCTTTCAACTTTCAGTGGATTCAAGCTAATCCATCAACATTGCCAATCCTTAGTAGGTCAGAAAAAATTATCATTAAACCCTGAACCCTAAACCCTGATAACACACATGAAGCAATGCCAACAAAAGATGCATCTGAACACAGCATGAAAATTAATGTGATATACATACCAGGCGTATGAGACGGTCGGAGTAGAATACAAAATCATGTGTTGTAGTTTCCTGATCTCGAATGAGAGTATGCATTCCTCGGATCTGCAAATGCACTAAAAGACAGGCTCATAAGAACTTGCCAATCACAATAGCTGAGCTAGCACTCTGCAATCTGTAATTGTAGTGCAGATGAGACAACGGAGTATCCAGCCTGCAGTGGCCATTTTTCCACACAGGCTACCCAAAAAAGCTTTGTTAATTTGTAGTTTGGGTTCACATGTTGTTTGTCTTTGCACATTGTTGCTGCACTCAGTGTAAACAAAGTATGAACAAACCTGGAAGGTGGATTGGATCACATAAACATTTGGATAGATTTTGCGGAGATCATGCTGGCCAAGCTTTGTGCGGATGTGCTGTACTATGAGATCAATTGCCACATGATTGTCTCCTCCCCGAGGCAAAATCACATCCGCATACTTCTTTGTGGGTAACACAAAATCATCAAAGGCTGGTTTGACAAACTTTGCATACTGCAAAACAATAAAAACAGTACCTAGAGACTGTAAGTATAGTGGGCTGAAAAAGCAGCAGGAGGCATGCAGCTTTGACAAAGCAGCAGTAGTAGTAGTCTGGATGCTTCATTACAACACCCAAATCCAAAAGGGCAAGGGGACAACCCATAATGAGAATTGCAAAATTTGCACTAGAATTTCTGGAACTACACTCCAGGAACAAAGTGAAGCAATCTGACAAACCCTAAATCTAAACCCAACAAGTAGCAATCTGAACCAGGGGAGCAGGCAAAGGGGCCAGAAGGATCCTTAAGGCTAGAATCTGTATACATCAGGATTATGAGAAGCAACACAGACAGCAGCCATGCCTGCTCAATCACACCATTCACATCTCTGCCCCTCTCCAGTGTATCCCTCCTTATCCGTCTGGCAAGCCTGACATCAGCATCTGCACCACCACTACCATACAATGGTAGTGAGTACAAACTAGTAGATAATGATCAGCAAAGGTTGTACATTACAGACCTTGTTGAAGTAGCATGAGATCATACAAAGAAAGACAACAAAAGTGCATTCAAAACATTCAACAGGAGTTAGATAACAGGTACTGAGAGAGACAACCAAAACGAAAAAAAAAGATGGACAAACCTGTGTCAACAAAGATCTTCATGTTCATGAGTCCACGAACACGAGCATCATGGAAGACCAAAATGCCCTCCAGGATTATAACATCTGCCGCATTCACCTGCAGAGATCCATATAAAAATGTGCTTGTCAAACTGTTTGCGCAAGTCATAGCATCATCATCAAGCACATTCTACTCTCAAAACCCATTCCGCCAGTCCAAGACCTAAAATGGGGATGTGCCAAAAAAAAAAAAAAAAAAGATACCTTGCGGACTGTGTCCAGAGATCGTTGATGGCGCTTGAAATCATACACAGGTATCTGTATCGGTAAACAACTCTTCAATTTCTCCAAGCAATCCAGAAGTTGCTCTGTATCAAACGCATCTGCCATGATAACACCAAGTGTAATCACAATTGCTTGAGT
>Ga0116231_10001861_pt1 | contig 43827 bp, 35 predicted proteins | sample S1TSphgellanicum_2_FD_89695 | JGI IMG/M metagenome (GOLD analysis project Ga0116231, IMG submission 89695) | Host-associated microbial communities from peat moss isolated from Minnesota, USA - S1T2_Fd - Sphagnum magellanicum MG | ecosystem: Host-associated > Plants > Peat moss > Unclassified... | reverse complement strand
CGACTAGTTTTCACATGCGACTTGTCTTAGGCGACTAAAAGGATTTTAGTTGCAAAATGTCTCTTGCGACTAAAATTTAGTCGCAAAGAACAGTCGAAAATACATGTTTTTCTTCTAGTGTTTCTTCTTGTGTGAACACAAATGGGTTTGTTGGTTTGAAAAAAATTGTAACTTTAAGCCTCCTTTGTAACCATTAATGTTGTACACCTACCTCTTCCATGTCTTTCCACATTTCCACAATGTCTTTTTCACTAGACAAATATTTCATCAAGTCATCAAAAATATTCTACTCCACATGCATTACATCCAACACATTTCGGATAGGTAGTTATTACATGCATGAACCCACATCATTTAACCAATGATTATGCCTGTTATGGAATTACTCCATTCAACCATCCAAACCTTATAATGATTCTTTAGTGGAACCATAATTGACAAGTAGTTATTTTATAGTGGAACAACAGAGGTCTTCTAGTAATTATTAGTGGATAAAAAGTGGTTTTGATTTAATGACCCACTATTGGAAGCACAATGGTCTTCTAACAACTCACTAGTGAAATGCCCATGTTAGCATGTTGTACCTTCCAAAAGTCTAGTCTAAACAAGATGGACAACCACTTCATTCCAATTTTCCTTGTAGGGTCATCTTTTGTAGGCCACCCACCATTCACAATCCACTAAGATCATGTGTTAGCATGGGTAATAATACTTGTAACATTCACCCTTGGTAGAGGATGTCCATCCTCTCGAACCCCACCAAAGACATCTAAACCAGATCATAATTCATGATTCACTGGTAACCACCTCATATGTTGGCATGAGTACACATTCTTGCGCATTTTTTTCAATCAACAAGATATTTGTGTGTGCTAAACATATGGGGCATCCCTGATATACCTTTGTGACCAGGCTTACAATTGTAACATATGTTGGAAGGTCATGAATTGTCTACAATAGGACAACTTACATATTAAGTTTTGCTTCACCATTAAATGTGGCAACATCTTGTACATGCACCCCAATTTCCCATAATTCCTTCAACTCTTCCACCAAAGGCTTTAAATATACATTGATGTTGTCACCAATGATAGATTCAAGGCCAAGGATGATTAATGATAACATTATGAAGTGTTTTTGGGTTGTTAACCAAGGTGGCATGTTATAGTTCAATAATACAACTAGCCATGTTAACCATGTTGATCGTTTCTTTTTTAAGGGATTTACACCATTTATTGCAAGGGCTAACTGCACATTACATGCCTTTTATGCAAACTTCGACCACCGTTCATCTATGAATTTTCACTGATGTGAATCTACTACATGTTGCACCATGCCATCCATGCTTTTATTCTTAGCATGTCAAGTCATGAAATTTGCTTAAACTAATGATTCATATATCTTTTGCAAGCGTGGGATCAACAAGAAATGTCTAAGTACCTTATGAAGCACAATAGAGCTTCCATGGACCTTGTATATAGACTCCCCACATTTCACACATCAGTTTTCCCTTTCATGAATTCCATGGAAAAACATGCAACCTTTTGGGCTTGGGTGTATGACATTGTACGCCAACCCTAAATTTTTCCAAAGTGGTTGTTGTTTCATATTCAATGGGTAGCAATGTGTTTAGTTGTGGTAACACACTTCATTTTAGCAAACCCAATAATTCATTCACAAATGCATTTATGGTCCCATATGTTTACAACAGTTCATTGTTAATTGTGTTGCTGCTAAATTTGACAAAGTTGACTTTTGATAAAGTGGAATTCTCCCAAGTTTGTTAACTCTTTCATGCTATGTGGTTTAATTTGGATATTCCATTTCAACTTGTCCCCCCATATTTGGCTGTGTTTCATCAGTAATTACAACTTGAACCACCATGCCATTTATCCGTGGTGGGTTTACCTAACAATCAACCCCTACCATTCCCACACCCATACTTGGTGCTTCCATGGGGATGCCATAATCATTTGCTACCACACATTCTTGTCCAAGATTAATTGCAAAGCTCGATGACAAAATGGCACCCCTTCTCATTAGTATGGTTTGCCTATTCATATGCCACATCCCTTTTCGTTCCATGTCTTACATGCCCCCTATCAAAACCCTCATCATTTTCCAAATGTTCAGCCCTTAATGGAATATGGTCTTGCCTTAAATTCATGTTTTCCATGGGTTGATCCATAGTAGCAAATGCTTCATTTAGGAGACAAATAATGTCCATGCTTTCATCCATAGGATGGACATTGCCATTCATGGGTGCAAATGGTGGTCAAACAAGATGTCTCATCCATTCTTCATCAAATTAATCATATCACTAATAGAAATCTTGTCATTTGAAACCATTCCATGTGTGATTATGTGCAACTAAATGTCACCAACAACTACAAATGGTTGTTTATGCAACTAGCTACTCTTCAAACTTGGATGAATTTTGGTCTTCCTTTCAACTAAATTACAACTATGACCTATTTCATCTTTCCAATAGGTTGATTTTTCATGATGCCTTTGTGTTTTGTATAACATCATATATACGTTTAGTTACACATGTAACCAAGATAGTCAAATTATAGTTGCATAGGTATGTATGCAACCTAATAGCTACACATACACTACAAGAAATCTTGTATTATATAAATATCCAATTTGCAAATATATGTGACTATCTGTCATTTGCAACTATGTTTTATAATTTTTACAATTACTAACCATCTTTTAAATTTTCTTATTATTTTTGTGACTATGGTGTAAATATTAAATTGTGCATCCTTCCATACCCAAGTTTGACAATGCGCCATCCTATGATTACCCATTAGTATCCTCTATGGTGTAAAATAAGGATGTGAATACATCCCTGATATTTTGCTCCTAAACTAAATGGATGGATGAATCTATTGACTATGTGGTCCCAATTGACCTCCTAACTCCATGCCTTTCAATCTATTTTGGATTACATGAATTCTTGCTTCTTGCTCTTATGATTGATCCATTAATGCTCTTGCCACATTTTATAACTCCACATGTTTAGCAATGCATGCTTTGATGTGAAAAGGCACAAAAGGACAATGATTGCATGTCCTTCTTCCTCATAGAATGCATAGACTTTTGAAAGTAATTTGGCTACTTCCAAATCTGTAGATTCATGATCCCTAGTTTCAACTGTGTACCTTGTATAATCCAACTCTAGACTTTTTTGATGTCAATATGACTATGGTACTTCATCCAACACATTCACATATGCCTTTGCATATTCAAATGGTCTTAAGTAGTTTTCCTCAATCTCCTCAAACACATTGATATTGGTGTTTTCTTCCACCTCCTAGTCTTCCACTAGTTCATAATAATCTAGAAATGTAGATTAGTACACAAACTTGGATTTTATACCTCCTATAAAATCCCTTTTTCAATTAGTCATTGATTTTGGACTTGAAATGTCTTGTAATTGATTAGGTACTATAGAAATCCATGCTCCATTTTGATCTCTTCGACTCTGAACCATAGATTGCGATTGAGAAGTATATAGCACCCACTTATTTGGGTGTATTTGACTGCAATTCTTTTCGTGGAGATCGTTGTTTATAATTATGCCTTCTCTAAAGACCACTAGTCCATACTTCATGCTTTACCATTTCTTGTGGTAGAAACGACTTATGTCCTGTAGGTCTTTCTTTTATTCTCAGAATTTGTCTGTCTAACATCAAATTCCAATATGGGGTTTCTATAGTTTTCACATACTCCCTTCCATTTTCATGATTGTATTATGTTTATCCTTCAAGACCTTGATGATTTGCCTCCAAATCCAATTGCCACTATAAACTCCAAGTCACCATTCGATTCATCTTGTTTCATAATCCTTTCTTCTTCAAAGTTTGTAGATCGCTCTACAATCCTTATGACTTCAACTACTTAGATATCTGGTGTTTTTTTACCATACCCCTTTTAATGTAAATTGAAAACTAAACTATTTTTCTAAACACCTTTATCTATAATATAGACAATGGAAAATGCAGAAAACCCTTTTGTTCATGTACAAAAAATAGAAAATTCCCCAAAAAGATGGTTGCCAAATGGTAGACATGGATTTTATTCCTCCAAAACTACCCCACATTTACTATAACAATAGATTTGCACTACAAATATTCACACATTCACAATTCTACACTAATTCTAAACACACACATATTTGAAATTCATCAATACACCAAATTCATGGTTATTTCTGATAATTAGAATTTGTACTTCAAAATATAATGTAAAAACAATTACAAATAGAATTACAGTTCATTTTCATGATATCTTTAATACTACAAATGATTCACACAACAAATTGAATATGGAAATCAATGAAAAAGTCTATACTTATTGGTTTATTGAAAACTTCAACAAAATTATAACAAAATTCCATGTTCTATTGATATGTCTTCAAATAGTAAATCCAAATATGTAATATCCAACAACAAAATTTGTAGTTTTTTACAAGTACCTACATATCTCCTCTAATTCCAAAATTGTGTGTTTATGAATGTTTTTCAATTCCCACTCTTGGGTAGTCCACAAGTCACCATCAACATGAATCAACAAAATTAAATAAGAAGTCAAAATTCAAACCATTAGTGTCCAATGACCTATCCCTATTGGTAATGATTTGTAAGTCCCCAAAAATAATGTAATTTGCTTACTTCTTTAACAACCATGTTAAAACCATCCAAGGAGATTGATTTCCCTAAATTAGGAACAAAACAATAAAAACAATAAAAAAATGATTAAGAAAAATATCATACCATTGATGTTAAAGGATGATGTCACATTCAAAGGAGTTGGGTTTGAGTCAAGCTACAAATTGATGTTACAACTCCTTTGCAATACCCACATTTTACATTATAATTTATGCAATCAAAGTCCACAATATGGGTTGAGAAAAAAAATCATTTGTTTTGTCAAAAATGAAAGATCAAATTTGAATACCATGACAATTACTTTGAAATCAATTGTGAGGTGTGAAATTTTGAGTTTAGATAAAAGATTTCAATGTACTTGTTTTGACCACATTTTTAAAAATAATGTAAATACGCTATAACAAACAAGCAAATAGGTAAAACAAATTTATTTGTTTCAATCAAATCTATATAATTAAATTTGCAAATATATATATATATATCTTGGTCCAAGAAAATTTGGGAAAGCAAACATAAATGGAACAAGGCTTATTTTGATTAGTCTTTGCTTGGAAAAACTAAATAATTTAATGAAAACAAGGTAGATTTTCATTTTTTACTACTTGAATTTTTGCCCCTTGGGTTTTCTTTGAATTGTGTTCGTTGAATATATTAATATTGCAAGTATGATTTTGATTGCACATTTACTAGCAAAGTCATTATGTTTCAAAAAACTCTACAATTTTTGGAGGTTATTGTCCCTTACTAAAACAAATTAACAAAATATTACACTAAAAGAAATGTTGTCCATTCTGACCATATTTTTGTGACTATTAAGTGATTACTGTCCAAACCAACTTATTTTATGACTAGTAGTGTGTTAGTCCTACATGTCCACATAGTTGTAACTTGTTGTAAACACATAAACAACTATAGGAGGGGTTGAACTAAATTCTAGTTGTAAATGCAACTACAATTTATGACTAATATGATTTTCATTGAAAATGTAAATGAAAAGTGAACAATGTCATCCAATTTTGATTGCATCCATTGATGGATGATAATATAGTTGTTTTACAATTACAATGAAAGTTTTTGCAATTGCAATAGTATATTTTATCACATGAACAAAGAAACATAGACCACACATGGCAAACTTTACTATTTCAATTGAACTATTAACTAGGTAGTATGTAATAAGTAAGATAAGTAGTAGATAGTAAATATGTAACCTAAGTAGTAATATGTGATAAGTAGGATTTAGATAATAGTAAGTAGTAGGTAGGTTAAATGTAAATATTTTATTATGTGGATATATAATTAATAATAATAATAATAATAAATTAGGTAGGTTAGGTAATATATAGTAGGTATGTAGCCTAGGCAATATGTAATAAGTAGGATAGGTAGTTAATAGTTAAGAAAATAGTAAATATTTTATTGTGTGGATATATGATAATGTTTTTATATGGGACAAAGGGTGCGATAATGTTGTAGTGTTGTATTGTTTCCTTCTCATTAGAATTTATCCTATATCCTTTGTCTACAACTTCAAACTTGTAAAGTATATAAGTAAGTGAAGGAATGGACTATATTCATGGTATGCACTAAAAAAATAATGCATGTGCCATTTGGGATGAACCAATCAAAAGACTTGTCTCCAACAAAATAAATAGGATCCTACCTACCTATTTAGCCTATGCTATGTAGCCTATTTTAATACCCTAAACTAGCCTAGAATAGGTTATAATTAATTAACTTTTGTTTAATATTTAGTTACTATAATGATTATATTTAGTTATTGTAATTATAATATTTAATTATTTTAATTATAATATATATATTGAATAAACGAAAAAAATTCACATGTTTTATGGCCATTGGATTTTTAAATTACCACATGGTTAAATCCTAACCACCCATCAATGGCACATTTGGGAACATGTGACTATACCAAATATAGTTCCAAATGTAATCACAAGTTGAAGTTCCAAGTCATACTAAGGATCATCCATAACAATGTATGAGAAATTATGGCTAGTCATAAGGTTTGCAACTACATTTTCAATTTCATAGCCATGTTATGTCTTTTATGACTAATTGTCTTATGGCACTTGTCCAAAGCAACTAGGCTATTTTCAATTGCATGTGTCCATTACAATTACAAATGAGTCACGAATTCAGTCATTGATTTTCAAAATCCTTCTAATGCTATTAGAATTTATGAATACCACCTACTCTTACTTGGCACATTTCTCAAATGATTGTGGATATTTTTTTTCCTATTGTGAGTATTTTTGTTTTCAACTAATCTTATGGCCATTGGTTGGTTCATGTTGCATTGGAATTTGTCAAAACTATGTGTTTAGAATTGAAGGAATAAATTACAATCCTATTAGCCAAAGACAATTTGATTGACATGATGATTCCAAGATTGCTTTTGAATTGGCTTTGCTTGCTTTCAACATCAAAAGGGAAGTTTGTGATAGTAAAGAATCTTTTTCTTTTTAAAAAATATAAAAAAAGGAAATGGTGAAAGACGGATGAATCCATGTTTATTATTGTTGGTAATCTGGTTCACCAAATCCTAGGCATTGTGGGCTCACAAATTGAGACAAATTTAAAGTCAAACAATCTAACAAAGTTAATATTTGTGAGCAAAAATTGGCAAAATAATCTTAAGTTTGGATGGGAAACTCATTCTAGTTCTAGTAGAGTTAATTAAAACAAATGTGGACTTAGAAGAAACATTTGAAAATTTTGAAAATGCATTTGAGCAAGATGAAATTGTGGAAAATATAATATCTTAGACACAAGTCTTTGCATCTGACTTTTTTATTAATTATTTCTTTTGCAAGTTGCAATTTTTAGCAAATAAAATTATCTCAATTTTTCAAGTAAAACAAATAATTTCAATAACTAGTTTGTGAGAACTACTTTTGAAAATTGGTTGTTATGAAATGTATGAAAACTAATTGGATTTTTTTTTCAAAATTTAAAAACCCTAGTCACTTCTTCTAAAGATGATTTTTAAAAAAAGAATTATTCTTAAAAGTTCTTTTAAGAATTGGACCTAACATTTTTCAAAAAAGATGAGAACCGCCCAACATTGGTTTATACCTCCTTGGCGTACTATCATGTATGTTTTTAGAAAACTTTTCATAAGACCCACCATCCAAGGAATGACTCTCCATATATTCAATGAAAAATGGGTATTGTTTAATGAATTTCAACAATTAGACATGAAGGCGAAATTTCAAGAATGAACTTCACATGTAAAGCATGAGCATAAAAATATGAAATGAATTATATAATTGCTTTTCCTTTGATTAATTATGCTAAAGTTGATGGATGTTACCCACCATAGTTTATGGTTTTAAGTTTCAACTACACATTCAAGTCCTCATTTTGCATTGGTTTGCATGAATAGGTGGAAGGAGAATGTGTTTATGGCACAAATGTTTTTGCAATGGTATTGGTCAGTTACATACTTCTTGATAATGATAGCTTGACATTGGCATTGATTCTTGTTGGTTCATTCTATTTCTATCCTACAAACATGATATCACATATGTTTTGGATAAAATGGCTTCTTGGGAATTAAATATATGACCTGGTCCTTGAACCCATCAAAGACTCTCCCAAATCATCTCCATGACAACTACATGATTGATCACCAAACATGCATGCAGCCATGTTAAAATCATCACAAATCTTTATGATTGGTAAAGTTTGTGGCCTTCAAGTCTGAAGATGTCATTTCAAACTCATAACAGAAACTACCTTCAATGTTCTAGATTGTGACCTCCAAGTTTATGTACAAACCTTATTTACATGTTGTTCCAAATGCATATTAATTTTGAGACTTGGTGATTGAGACTCAAAAAAATTTCAGTCATTCATTAACATTATAGTATCATGCATTCTATATTTAATTTTAATGTAGAATGTCAACAAAAAGAAAAAATTTCTTGGCTACCCATTCTTGAACTTTTATGTCACTCATCAGAAATTGTAAAAAATATGAACAAATCAAGTTTAAATATTAAAAATGTAAAATTTTAAATGGTTATTTAAGCATGTAAGGTTTAATCGATGGAAATGTTGTACATGCAAATGATTGGAATACGCCCACACAACCATTTGTTGCTGTCAAATATTTTGGTATGTGTCTAATTAGAAAGTTGATTTGCAAGGTGCCATTTCCTTCCCCAAAAGCTGGAATAGACAAATTCAAGTAATTTGTAGATTGAAAGGTGATATTGAGAGGGCACTAATTGCATGGTGAGAAAGGCAAGCCTTTTGTTCTCAATCACAAACACAATTTCCTTCTGAAGATACATGTGAGATAAGGAATTTGAGACCATAGGTAATTCAAAAGGGATAGGGATCTTTGTGGGAGTGGTAAGACCAATCACAATCACTCTAACATTTGGTACAAACAATGTCCTCTACTAATTTCCTTTGGGTAAATTATCATAAAGTTAATGTGAAACATAAAGTTCACATAACATACCTAAACTCTAACCATGGATTATGGAACATGCTATTGAAACATCAAGGTTAGTGAAATGTCATGTGGTAAAAATCATATATTTCTCCTAGACAAACATTAAACAATATTGAGGTTTTCAATGCTACAAAGTTCATGATGCAACCCTTCTTTCTTTCAATGGCCATTGGCATGTGTATACAAACATGCACATGTGTGGCAATTTGGAAATTATTGCTGGTGTGAAAGGCTTGAGCATAGCAAGTTCTTGTTAAACAAGGGCCTACCTAAACAATGAAGGTCAAGAACCCCAAGTACATTGAAGACCAAATCATTGTTTATTCTCCACCCAACATTGAAGGGCATTTTAGATAGTGTGGAAAGCTTTGGCAAGCTTGGAAAGCACACACTAATAAAATGATTTTTCATATTTTTAACCTAATTTAGTTATGATAGTGAAAGGGTTTTTTTTTTTCTATATTTGTGATGTAGCACAAGTTGTGATCATCCATGTAAGATGATTAAGCCAAATTTGGCTAGAAACAAATTATGAAGCTAGACACATCTACAAACCCTTCTAATTTCATTTTAGTGAAAACAATTAAATCATTTGTGGTCATATGATTGGCCTAGGGCCAATTTTATAAACCTATAGCAATTGCCAATCCATGTCATGAATTAACCAAAAATCATAAGGAAAGTGGGCAAAATTGGTTTGAAGGGGATGGCATCAAAGTTTGTCCTCAGAACAAGGTCATTTAGACTTTCAAGAAGTAATGAGATGAGAATAACATTCTTAACACTATAATTTTGCTACCAAATTTTATTAGAAATTTGTTCTTAATTTTATGGATTGTGACAATATACAACAATATTTAATATTTGGATCTTAACACAACCATTCTAGAACTAAGGCTTTCTTGTCTTTTCAAAAGTACACATTTGTTCACAAAAATATATTTTGGTTATTTCTAACCTTGATGTTAAAAAATAAACTGATATTCTATTTCGTTTTCAAATTGGGTTTCAAAAGACATTGAAGATCATGTGCTTTATGTTCCAAGGTTGGCAATGAAATTGTTGTTAATTGTTAGTTAAGTGAGGAAAGAGTCAAATTTGAAGGTAAAGCTTCTTGAGTTGGTACTTATCTAGTTTTCAGTGGTTTCATGCTTGGAACAAAATTTGATGGAACTGAAATGTAGCTACAAACATTTGATAGGGGTGCATTCATTGTTGGGGCACCTCCCAAAAATCATAGGAATATTTAATTATTTTTCCATTATATATCTACCAAAAATAAAATCTATATCTAGGATGAACTTAATTGAGAAGAATCTAAAAATTTTAAATATCATAATTCATACATTTTGTTTTAAATTCTATATATATATATATACTCTTGACTTAAATTTATTTTTGGCACGATTTTTTCTTGGACATGAGTGACTTTGCACCTAGAGCTTTACAAACTCCAAACCCAATGAATACACATAAATTAAGCAAATGGCCCCCAAAAAAATCCTTTTCTATGTAGCCTTATAGAAGGAATTATGTGACCTTATAAATTGTCATAATATGGTTTATAATTTAATCAAGTGCATCCGACAATGAACATTAGTAAACATAGATGAAAATATTGTCATGCCAAATATACATATTAAATATTCGTGTTATGTTATACCTAGTCATGTGCTAGATGTTATAATATACGAGCATGTTATGTGATATTATTATATAGTGTACTTATGTCATGTTATGGAGTCATGGCATGCAAAGTGATACTTTGTTTATTCCAGAAAACGTATAATGTTTAGGAACACATGATAATTTGTCACATTTGGTTTTGGGTAGGTGGAGTCTAGCTGCTCCAGCAATTAAAAAAAAATCATACATTCTACAAGGCTTTTGAAACAAGGGGTGTGTCACACTATGGCCTTGCCATAATTTAAAAGTATCTTAGGGTAAAAGAAGAGTTATGGAAACTCAAATATATATTTCACCATGCAAAAATACAATCTTCCAAAAATCCTCTAAAAGAAACCAAAATCCTTCAAGACAGTACATAACTCTATAACTAATCTCCAGTTTCAACACAAACCAAAATATCATCTTTCAAAAATCCTCACATAAAAATAGACCTATTATTATTACCTAGGGGCCAAAATCCAGTAAGCTACTATACTCTAGAATGCATCTAAGCATAATATCGTTGCCTTGGTAGTAGCCTGCAAGGCCAACAAATTACACTATATCTCATGATAGTTTTTTTCCACACTAACTGCAGTGCAGTCGAGAGTCCAGACGTCTAGACTCCATCCCACTGGAGGTTGTGTCAATTGGGTGACTTGCCTTTTTTCTCGAACACAACAAGAGCGTCCCAACTGCATGCATGCATGCATGCAGACTACCCGCACATAACAGCACCAAGTTCTCTCAAGAGCGCTCGCGAGCTCGTCTATGATCTAGCTTGGGTTTAGAATTTGGACATTTTGTGTACAGAAGAAAAAAAATGCAGCCGGGATCGAGTGGTAGTAGTAGTAGTAGTAGTGGAGTTTGTGTTGCATCTAATTGCAGTAGAAAAACCCTTTCAGGTGATCATCATGTGGGTCTTGGTCGTGGTCCAATGCAGTTTGCGGATCTGACGACGTTGCAGCCGCGAGGAGGTGGTAGTCACTGCACTCGGTCGTCGTCGTCGTCGACGAGTGCTAGTACTAGTGAAGTGGATGATCACGTTTCTATAAGTGTGCTTGCAACATGCGGCGTCAGTATGCAGGAAAGTTTGGAGAAGAATCATGATGATGATGATGATATGGAGCCGGAATTGAAGAAATGGGCTGCGCTCGAGAAGTTGCCTACTTACGATCGCCTCCATACCGCGCTTCTTGAGCTCGACGACAAGGATGAATTAGTGGGATCTATGGTCGCTGCTGCTGATAGCAAAGTGCAATTTAATCGTACTCTGGCGCCTGTGGACGTGAGGAAACTGGGGAAAGGACAGCGTCAACGAGTCGTGGAGAAAGCACTTGCGACTGATGATCAGCAAGATAACGAACGACTATTGCTTCGTATCAAAGAGCGCATTGAACGGTGAGCACACAAACCCTAGTGATCCGTCATGAATTTTGTTGATCATGTGGGTTTGTTGAATCTCTCTTGATAGAGAGGTTTCTTGGATTGATTTTTGTGGCGCGCGTGCGGAGGAGGAGTCGTCGATGCATGAGTTACACAAACTGATTGTGTGGAAGTAAAAGTTTTATAGTACACACACAAATTTGTTTTGGGATTCGAATACTATAATTTTGTGAATGCTGCTGCAGTGTGGGAATGGAGTTGCCAAAGGTGGAGGTGCGATTTCAACACTTGTTTGTGAACGCTGATGTCTACTTCGGAGCTCGTGCCCTGCCGACTCTTTTCAACTTTGCCCGCAATGTATTCGAGGTAGACCACACACACACACACACACACACACACACACATCCTCCAAAAATCTTGGCGATTTCAAAACATTTTTTCCTTGAAATGTTGAAAAAAAAATTGGAATTTTTTCCCCAAAAAGTTCCCTTGATCATGTTGCTTGGGAGTTTGTTTTTCTAGCTAAATGGTTGAATTTTCGCCACAAAAAGAATCACTGGCTTAGAATTAGATTATGAATAATGTTTTAAATGTTCTCAAGTTTTAATCAAAAATAAACTTTGACATTATGATCATCTCTGTGGCAAAAACTCGAGTGTATGATCATCAAGCAGGGTGTCCTGGAGTCTTTGAAAATTTGTCAAACAAACATGTGCGACCTTGGCATTCTGAATGATGTGAGCGGTGTTATCAGACCTGGAAGGCAAGTGCAGCAAATTGGGAACTCAACCCTAGAGCCACTAGAAGTTGCATAAATACGAGCTTTTAATCAAGTGTTTCATAAAATATACAAAGAGTTAATTCCCCTTACCTTGAAGGATATGCAACTTCTAAAGTCATGTATTTTGCAACCTACAAGATCATGCATGTGCACACCGTTAACATCTTAACAATTTGCCCCTTATAGTAGTATATTGTACCCTTGTGCATGGTTGTGCCAGAATGACATTGCTGCTGGGACTGCCGTGCTCTGGAAAATCAACACTGCTGCGAGCTCTTGCTGGCAAACTTGACAAAAACTTGAGAGTAAGCAGTTGAACGTCCATCAATTCCCACTTGCTGAACTATGTAACCTTGAGTAATGTCCTCATCCAACTTCTTAAGGGATTGTTGTAATAGATCTGGAAACTTTCTGAAGTTTAGGACCTACTACAGTGATCATTTCATCAAGGGTTGTTTTTGTTCAATTTTGTCAAATGGGTGGATTGGTGACCATCCATGACATTAATGACCCAAATCTCACTAGATGTCAGACAGGATCTATTCTGAAAATCCCACTTTGTTCTAGCGACCTCCATGACTTGAGCCCATTTTTTCCCAAGAAAAGATTTACCCTAAGTTTGTACCTTTGGCAGCTTGCTTTTTTTTCTACCAAGTTGCAAAAATTTGCCCCCGAAAAAAAACACCGATTTTGATGTATCTAGCTAGAAATTACTTCCAGAGCTGCAGACAAACAGTACAGCAATCAGCTGCATGATCTGTTTGTGACAGAGATCAGGAGTGATCACATACAATGGACATACCATGAAAGAGTTTGTACCACAAAGGACATCTGCGTATATCAGCCAAATGGATAACCACATTGGGGAGCTTACAGTACGAGAAACTCTGGATTTTGCAGCTCGCTGTCAGGGAGTGGGATATAAGTATGGTATGCATGCATCAGATGATCAATCAAACTTGAACTGCCTGCAGAGATTTCATCTGTGGTATCATCCTGCCGAGCTATAGTAACACAGTGGGCCACACATTGCAATGTCATGATCTCTATGCTGTTGTGCTCGGAAGAGAAAATTCTCACTATACTTCTGATGACTCTGGCCTTTGCTGATGATGCCTGTTGCAGATATGCTCACAGAGCTTGCCCACAGAGAAAAGCAGCAAAATATCCATCCAGATCCTGACATTGACGCCTTCATGAAGGTGAGCTGCTTAAGAGTTGCAGACTTTGATCTGGTCAGGACTGTCAAGAGATTCAACGTGTAATTGTGATTCCCTCCAAGTTGCTGGTGAATGGATCATGAATGGCTTGCAGATTGGTCAATGATTGTCAGAGCATTGCAATTTTCTAGCTATGAAATCTGCGAGTTCAGGCAGCAGCCTGGATGATAATATGGATATGGATCTGATTCAATCTGGAATTTAGTGCAGGCAAGTGCTGTGCAAGGAAAGAAGCACAGCATGACTACAGACTACATCATGAAAGTGCTTGGCCTGGAATTCTGTGCTGACACACTCGTTGGGAATGACATGCTTTGGGGTATCTCTGGTGGTCAGAAAAAACGGGTCACTACAGGTGAAAAAATATACTTCAGTGCCCATCATTCATTAAAAACGTTGATGATCAATGCACCAGGCCCATCTGCAGATTCTCCCTTGAAATAAATATAATTTATCCAAAGGAAGCTCTGGCCAGGGGTGGACAGATTTGAAGATATACATGTAATCTGGCAACATGTGACCTCGATAGACTTCTGAAAACTTTGCAAAAACTTTCTTCATGTTGCATCAAAAGTTGTGACATTTTTGAAATGATGTGCTGAACTCTCCACAGGTGAGATGGTAGTTGGCCCAAAGAAGACCCTGTTTATGGATGAGATCTCTACAGGGTTAGACAGTATCACCACTTTCCAAATTGTGAAGTGCATGCGCAACTTTGTACATTTGTTGGAGGGAACAGTGCTCATGGCTCTCCTGCAGCCTGCACCAGAAACCTTTGAACTCTTTGATGACATACTCCTCCTCGCTGAGGGTCATGTTGTGTTCTTAGGACCCAGGGAGAAGATATTCAACTTCTTTGAAGGTCTTGGTTTCAAACTTCCACCCAGGAAAGGCATTGCTGATTTTCTTCAAGAGGTAAGCATCAGTTTTTCATGCTCCAGGCTGTCAGCCAGTACATCACTGACCTCCCATCTTGCAAACATATCATCCACACTGGTGGAAAGAGATGATGACCAAGCTCTTGATGGCATCTGGTTCATGTCATCAAATGTGCTTTGTGGGCACTCAAATGTTTGATTTGTGGATCCTTGTTGGCTAATTCGTTTGCAATAAAAATCACCCACACATTCTTCATAAATGCTTGGAATTGCTTCTAACTAGCAATCTTGAAGATATGCTTGTGCATAAGCCCTGTAGGGTGGAAAACTCCAGCATGAGCAGTCACTCCTAATTGGCAAAATAAGAGTTCTCTCCTGAGCCTCCTTGCTTATCATGCCTATTTTGCATTGACCTGTATGTTGTCCTGTGATTTGTCAGGTCACATCAAAGAAGGAACAGGAGAAATACTGGACAGATGAGAGCAAGACCTATGAGTATATCCCTGTGGCAAGGATGGTGAAAAAATTTCAGGAGTCTGAAGTTGGACAAGAGATAACAAATTACCTTGCAACACCTTATAACAGAATCTCCAGCCATCAGTATGCCCTTGTCACCACCAATTTTGCACTGTCAAAATGGGAACTCCTCAAAGCATGTACAGAAAGGGAGTGGTTACTCATCAAAAGGAACAAATTCATATACATATTTCGTACATGTCAGGTACTTAGTCTGATTCACACTACTCTGTCCAGAATTATGCTATCAACAAATTTACTCTTTTTCTAGATCCAAGTCTCATACACAAGGGGAAAAAACATTTGAACCCATTTCTGCTTTGATCTATCTTTCACTGAACAAATCATGTCTATGTATAGAATTAGAGCCCTATTGTATGTCATTATCAGCAGTACCCAAGTGCACCCACTGAAAGAAAATTGCACACAAAAATAGCTGAACAAATTCTTTGACATTTGCTTCCATTTTGCTAGGCTCTACTCCTCCAAGTTACCTTCTTCTCATGCATGCAGGTGGGTGTTGTGGCATGTATCACAGCAACTTTATATCTCCGCACCTGGTTGCATCCAGTGGACCATGAATCTGGTGATATTTATTTGAGTAGCTTCTTTTTTGCATTGGTGCACATGATGTTAAATGGGTTTTCAGAGATGTCAATAACCATAGCTGGGCTTCCTGTGTTCTATAAGCAACGGGACAGTCTGTTTTACCCATGCTGGGCCTTCTCCATTCCCAGCTGGATATTGCGGCTACCATACTCAATGGTGGAGGGAGTCATTTGGTCTTGCATAGTCTACTACAGTATTGGGCTCGCCCCAGAGCCTGGCAGGTGAGAGTTTTAAATTTATTGTGCAAGATATATAATAACACTAGACTTTCTACAGAAACTAATTTTTGAAGATAGATTTTTTCCAGTGTGTTATTCTAACTCAGGCTACCAGCTCTGTCTGTGAGTATAGACACCTAAACTTCTTATGTTTCACTGGTACTTGTGTGTGGATTTGTGGTAACAGGTTCTTCCGGTACATGCTTTTACTGTCTCTTATGCACCACATGTCCATTGGACTATTTCGGTTTCTTGGAGCTTTTGGGCGTTCAATGGTTATTGCGAACACTATGGGGGCTTTTACTATCCTGATCACTTTCTTACTTGGTGGTTTTGTGATTGCCAAAGGTGAGAATTTTTCTCACAGGTGCATGCATCATGGGGAGATTTATAGATGGCAGTGTAAATTATTGCTGCAGCATCCCAATTTTATATGTTTTTAATGGCACAAGGTGCAAGCTGGGCGTGTTTGTGTGCAAGCTTCTTACATTGTCCTTTGAACCACTGCAGAGTATCTACATCCTTGGTGGATTTGGGGATTCTGGATAATGCCTCTGTCTTATGCACAAAATGCCATCTCTGCAAATGAATTTCTTGCCCCTCGATGGAGAAAGGTAGATGCTCCAAACCTCTTGTCTTCAATGTCATCTTGGATCCACAAAAAGTAATAAATTACATGTTGAAATCTTCTCTGGAATGAACTTCTGAATCAACCAAAGAATCTTGAAATGGCTGGCTGCTTATGTGCCCTCTACCGCAGTTTAAAATCTAGCCTGTGGTATGGCATTTAGTGAAACTGAAGCATGCCAGACTACCCAAGTTGATGGGTTTTTTGAAGCCTTGTTTCAGCAGTCTGCATACATATTGCTGACAAATCATAACTGAAGATTCCACCCATTGTTTTGGATTACAGTCCACTTTTTAAATGCTTCTGCAAAGTTTTTTGTCCTCAGTTTCCAGTTTTTACTGAGGGAGATGACCACTCACTAATATGCAATATTGCAGCTTGATGCAAACACTGGGGAGCCCCTATACTTGAGCATTCTCAGAGGGAGAGGTTTATCTACCAATGGATACTGGTACTGGATTGGTGTCGGCGTCCTTACTGGTTACACTATTTTGTTCAATATTTTTGTAACCTTGGCTCTGAGATTTCTGGAACGTGCGTAATTCTTTACTCTCGCTTTAGATCTGTTATTATGTTCTTCTGGTTCTTCCATTTTTAGTTTCTGTGCATATCTGTTGAATTTTACCTTAATGGGACATGCATTAATTGACACCATTTTCGACCTTCCAACAAGCAGCTCTGGGTAAGCCACAAGCAGTAGTGCAAAAAGAAGCACAAGATGAGTCTAAGCACAAAAGTGGAGCTGGCTTGAAGCAACACCGTCTGAAAAAGAGAACCCAGCTTCCATCTTGGATGTTGCTACTTCATCGTCCCTCGCATTCCAATTTCTCAGGTAGAAAATCGCTGCAGAATACTACATTTCTTTTATAGCTAAATTTGCTTCATCTGTGGGATGCTATTTGCCTCCTACATGCAATTGCTTAGAGCAGTATAGATGGAGAATCTGCTACATCTACTACTGTAGATAAGACAGTCAGAGAGTAGCTAGACTGTAGCTGTGGTGTGCGATTTGTCATCTAGCTATAGTTTTTCTAAGGCAAAGTTGCCAGTCATATAGTGAATTTCCACTGTGAATTTAGTCATCATTGGCAGAACAGAAAACTTGGTACAAATTAAAAGCCTAGCACTAATCATGAGCATCATCTCTGGTGGCAAATGATGGTTCGAGAAGTGGGAATGGGTGGGTGGCATTAATGCAGCAGCAGCAGGGCAGCAAGTGAAACATCTTGCAGCACACACAAACATAAACATGGAGGACTTACAAGGATGTCAGGATCAAGGCTGGGCACAGCAAAAGGGCATGATATTGCCATTTCAGCCGTTGACATTGAGCTTCAACAATATCAGCTACTATGTTGATATGCCCCATGTAGGTGGTGCTTTCCTGCTCACCTTGTGGCATATTAGTCTTTCAAATGTCTAGAATAGAAACATCAGTGAACACCAGATCAGATTTGCATGAGCTGCTGACATCCATCAGTGTATTACTACTGATCTGTGTGTCTCCCAACAGAAGGCACATGTTTAAATGTGGTTGCCTATTTCTAAGATTGAACCCTGATTTCCATAGCTTAACATCTCCCCATACATGTGATCCAAGGTTATGTATGACTCTGAAAGAGAATCATTTGAAAACTTCCCACTTTTTGCCTCCAATTTCAGGAAATGAAGGTTCAAGGGATTACAACTAACAGGCTGCAGCTGCTACAGAACGTGAGTGGTGTGTTCAAGCCGGGTAGGCTGACTGCTCTTATGGGAGTCAGTGGGGCGGGCAAAACCACACTCATGGATGTGCTTGCTGGAAGGAAAACAGGGGGTTACATCAAGGGAGAAATTAAGATATCTGGATACCCCAAGGTGCAAGATACATTTGCCCGCATTTCCGGGTATGTGGAGCAGACTGACATCCATTCTCCACAAGTGACAGTGCATGAGTCCTTGATGTTCTCATCATGGCTGCGGCTCCCCCGGCAGGTTGATAAAGCAACACACAGTGTAAGTGTACTGTACAGATCTTGGTTCCTAATAGTGTGAAGACTGTCCACAATAGCCAAAACTTGTAAGAAACATCCTTTTTATAATTGAAATGCTCAACATCCGTCGTGCCAGTGCTTTTGATATGTAGACTCTTCTAAAGTTGGGAATGAATATGTGCATCAAAGAAAAAAATCCTGCCACCTAATTATGTTACCCACCATGGAATTTCTGCAGATTTTTGTAGAAGAGGTTATGGAATTGGTAGAGCTAAGCTCCTTAAGGCATGCTCTGGTGGGACTGCCAGGCAGCTCAGGCCTTTCTGTAGAACAGAGAAAGCGGCTCACAATTGCTGTGGAATTGGTGGCAAATCCCTCCATCATATTTATGGATGAGCCAACATCAGGTTTGGATGCTAGAGCCGCAGCCATTGTCATGCGAACGGTTCAGAATACTGTCAAAACAGGCAGGACTGTTGTATGCACAATACATCAGCCAAGTATTGACATATTTGAGGCATTTGATGAGGTACATACTCCTGCTTCAACAGGAAGTTGATATGACTAAATTGCACTGATGATGTGTACTATGCTGCTTGGAGGATCCCAATATCCATAGAAGGGGTTTTGTCATACTGACCATTTCTCCTTCTGAGTGCTTGCAGCTTTTGCTGATGAAACCTGGTGGACAATTGATTTATGCCGGTCCACTTGGCCAGGATTCAAAGCTGCTGGTTGAGTATTTCCTGGTGAATACATTTCGTTACTCCAATTCAGTACCCACATGCTCAATGTGTTAAGATCTCTGTTTGTTTCAGCAGCAGACATGCAAATTCTTTCTGTATTTCCAGATTTTCACATACCTCTTACCTTGGGTATAATGGCTGAGTACCAGGCAATAGATGGAATTCCTCCAATAAATGATGGATATAATCCGGCTACCTGGGTGCTCGAGGTCACCACTCCTGCAGCCGAATTACAGATTGGCAAAGATTTTGCAGATGTGTATCATGATTCTGAATTGTTTCTGTAAGTGCTGCAAAATCTGTTTTGAGTATCATTGTGAACTATAAGAGTCAACTTGTATCAATCAAATGTACTTGTGTATATATATATGAGCCATTTCAGTTGCTGAAGACACAAACGCACATTTCATTGTCAGATATGTCTGTCATCCCTCTATAATTTTTCTTGTGATTTTTTTGGGCAGGGAGAATGAGTATTTGATTAAACAGTCAAGCATTCCAGCACCTGGAACATGTGACCTGGAATTTGCAGCTCGATATCCCCAGTCACCAAGCACACAACTCATGATATGTCTATGGAAGCAGAACATCACATACTGGCGGAGCCCATACTACAATGTTGTGCGCTTTTTCTCTAGTTTTGTATATGGGTTGATCTTTGGGTCAATCTTTTGGGGTCTTGGCTCACAAAGGTACACTACTCTTTCTCAGCTCCATATTTTATTGCACTGCCATTCTGGAGCATGAGTTTCATTGCCATCCTTGCAAGAGGAAAAAGACAGACAGACAGAGAGAGGGTCTGAAGTGCAAGGGAAATGGTGGGTTAAATTAGTGAACAAATCTGTGAATTGTGGAAGTTGTCCTCAAAATAATCATAGAAAGAACTGTGTTCAATATGTATGACCCCACTATTTGGTTGACCAAATAAACTGCAGGAAAACACAAATTGAGGTGTTTAATGTGATGGGTGCATTGTATGCTGGCACAATGCTCTTGGGAGTCCAAAATGCATCTACAGTGCAACCTGTAGTGGCAGTTGAGCGCACCGTTTTCTATAGAGAGCGTGCCGCTAGCATGTATTCTCCATTGCCATATGCATTGGCTCAAGTGCGTGAATTTCATATCACTTGTTTTTCCCCTGGGACACTTTTTATAACAAAATTGCATAACTCTAATATATTGCAACTGATGTACCCTCAATCATCTCCCCAGCTGCATTCTCCAGTATTCTCTGGGAGCTACTTTTGTCCCTTAATTTGCCTCAAAAAACATTTCTGGCTCTTGCCAAAAGTCAGCTGTTGCTCTCCACCCATCTAGCTGAAGAAAAAGAAAAAACTCACTCAAGAGCTATGAATCTCTATCTCCATTGGAGGTGATTAACTACAACCGGTTAGTGTGCAGGGTCTTGTGGAGCTTCCCTACATCCTCATTCAATCCCTCTTGTATGGGACCATCACTTATTTGATGATCCAATATGAGATGAGTACAGGTACTGAAGGCCATTTAACACCTGTGGCATTGAATCTGGTAACTAGGAGGAACACCACAATTGTTGACTTGTAATAATGGTTTATCTTTCCACATTACTACAATTGAACAATCAACTTAGTACTCTAGGCTGTGGATCAACATCACAACTATAGAATTAGTCCAAGGAGAAACCCACCCTAGAGAATTCAGTCAGTTTAGTTTTCATGAGAAGCCAATGCTTAGTACTTCTCACTTAGGCTTCTGTTCACATGATCAGGTTGTAACACAGCACCAAGATTGTTGCAGCTTGGAGCTGGATTCTCAGTGCATTTATATCTAATGAACATGAGAAATTGGGCATGATTGTTTGATGGGGCTCTTGAATGTGTGTGCGCAGCTAAGTTCCTCTGGTACCTGTTGTTCATGTTTCTGACCTTCACATACTACACAATGTATGGGATTATGGCTGTCGGGCTTACATCTTCACAAATGTTGGCAGCAGTCATGGCAACAATATTCTACTCACTTTGGAACTTATTTTCAGGTTTCCTGATTCCATTCCCTGTAAGTACGAAGAAATGGCAAAATCACTCACTCTCTTGTCTCATCATAAAAAAATGCCAATCAATATCAGTTTCCCTTAGAACATTGAAAATGGACAAAGCTCCTACAAAGTAATGATTATTATAAGCTCCCTAACTCATGAAGCAGTTTCTGAAAGGCAAGGTAGATTTGAGTACTTTTGTCAGAAACAAAGAAGTTCATTGCTTGTATGACCCACATTTCAATTCCCTCCATGGTTTCTTCTATGACTTATGGACTGTGGATTCCTAGCCAGACCTTTGATTTGTATGGTTTGAGATTTCAGGAAATGCCAATATGGTGGAGCTGGTACTACTGGATCAATCCAGTGCAGTGGACCATAAATGGACTGGCTTCATCCCAACTGGGTGATGTAACCACAACTATGGTTGCACCAGGCTTTGGCACAATTTCAGTGAAAGACTACATTCAGCAATATTTTGGCTACCATCATGATCGATTGGGCATCTGTGCAGTAGTGTTGGTAAGCTTTGGTTGCCTCTTCTGGTTCATCTTTGCACTTTCAATCAAGTATATCAACTTCCAAAGACGATAAGCATAGTATTTTCGTACAACTAGTGGTTCACCCAATTTTCCTTCTTTCCATTTGCTAGTTTGGGTGAGGATTCCTAGGGCTGCATATCATGCACATTGTGTGAATCTCGATTTTGATTTATGGTGGAGATTCCTTGATTATAGAATAAAGACTAAAAAGCAGAGAAAGAAACCAAAGGCCTGAGCTTAATATGTGGATTAAATAAGCCTGCCTTCAATGGTAAGGTATCCTGACTAAAACTTTGAGAGAAGCAAGTCTCTCATAGAACTTGTAGGAAGTTGGCTTAATTGACTCTGCCCAAAGAATCTCGAGTGAGAAAACAAGAACAAAAGGAAACAAGACAGAATTTATTGATACAAATACCTCTTTATATATGCCAAGAGCTTTTGATCCAAGATTTTGGAATTTTAGATTCAAATTGTTGAGTTATTGACTCCAAATCATGGATAGACGTTCACTTGAAGTCCAGTAAAAGTTGGAATAAACAAGAAGGAGGATCATGATGATAGTAATTTATTCAAGCTTCACAGCAGTTGAGAAGAATCAATTGAAAGTCATCTCCTAGTTATAGAAAAGAAACTGTGAAAAGTGCATGTTGATGATGAGTCTTCAACAACCTTAACATTCACCATAAAGTTCCAAGAAGAAGTGAACAATTTGAACACAACATTGATGTCATCATGACCTTCATTGCACAAACTGAAACTAAAAGCACAACCAAGTTTGTACCCTTTTCCACACAAGAAAAGGTGAAGAAAAGAGGGAGAAAAAGTGAAAACAAATCAAAAACAACATTTTTTCATGCAAAAACTTGGAACCAAAATTTTTTGAAAAGCAAAAACAAAACCAGAGGAAAAACCAACAAGTAACTACTAACAACCCAAGCAAATTGACTCTAGACAAAGTCATGAGAAATGATGAAACCGTGTAAAAGAATTAGGTAATTTGAATGCAAAATGAATTGATTCATAATCTTTCCAAAAAGCTTCAATTAATGTTCTCAATGGCTATTCTTCAAATGGATGATTTGACCCCCATGTGATCAAGTTGTGAGTCTTATATTATTGTACTTTGATGAAACTCAAGTTTCATGTGGTTCTTTCTAAATATTGTACATTCATAATTTGGATATAAGAATTGTAGTTGTTTCTACTTGTTCCTATCTCTTAAGGCTATTCAAGAGGGTAAATATTTAAGTTTTGATTTTTTTTAATTCAATAATTTTTTTTAAATTATGTTTCATAGTATTCATTGTTTATGTTCAAATGGTCAATCATAAAATTGTTATGAATTTTGTAGATAAACAATGCTTTCAACCAATGTATTTAAATTGATGAAAGATTGAACCATAACAACTAATTTGAAAGATTTTAACTAGAAAAAGAAAAAAGGAAGAACCAAACTAAAGTGTATTTATTAACTAAATTATGAAAACTTAGTTTCTAAAAACTAACCATAAAATAATTGTTAATCAATATGAACAAAGTATGCAACAACACTAAACCCCTAGGAGACCACACCCTTTTTACAACCATTTTACCTTTATTTGAAATTTTGTTTAAAAATATGGTTAAATATACTCATCTATGAATGAGATTACATATCCATCCATTGGATTCAAATTGTACACAAGTAAAATTCTTTGATAAAATTTTTAACCAAATTGAAACAAGGGAGGACATGAGATAACATTTAGCTATATTGAATTCATGAATATAGGATTACATAGTTGCTGCCCAAGGTATTCAAAGATACATTGACAAAGAAGACAGTACTTGCAATAACCAAGTTAGGTGCTCATTAAAAAAAAACATTGAATCAATTTGAACAAGTGAAAATGAAACTTTGTGATTTTTAAAATGTGAATGTGCCCAAATCTATAAAATGGGCAACAACTTCAAAGGAATCCCAGTGGTAGACTCTAAACTCCTAACATGAATATTTTTTTTGGGGGGGGGGGTGGATTAGGTGAAAGAATTTTATTTTTCCTCACCTTATTATTACTTAAATTTTTAATATGCACATTTTTCAACCACCTTATATTTAATTATGAATTTTTTTTTGCATCTAATTTCAATGTTTTATATATTTTTAATTAATTAAAATAAGCTTGGAGTTGAAAAGGAATCATTTGATTATTCTTTCAAAGGTAGATCATTTGCATAGTGAATTGAGAAATCATGTTTATTACAACTTGTTCAATGTAGGGTAACGCCTAAAGATGAGGGCATTACCAGACTAAGGGGTTTGAGTGAGATGATAGTTGAATATGGGACCCACATTTTGGTAATGCCCTCATCTGAAGGTGTTACCCAACATTAAAAAATTGCCAAAAAAAAAATTTACAAAATTTATAGTCATGATACACCAAAACAAAATCAAATCAAATGGTAGATATTCAATTTCAAAATTGAAAACAATGTTACAACAAGAAATTATTTGACAAAGATCATATTAAACTTGTTTTGATGTATTCATGGTTGATTACAATAGGAAACCTACATGTCTTTATTGTTGATTGCAAATTCTTACATCATATTTTGCAAACTAAATTGTAGATTACAAAAAAGAAGCATGTGATTTTGCCTACATCAATGTGAAAAACTAAAAATGTCAAAATAGATCCATGAATTTTTAAATCAAATTTCAATGTTCAAAGGCTTGCTTATAAATCGCTAAATGAAACATGCAACTAGATTTTCATAACTAGTAAACAACATAAGAAATCCTCGATGGCCAATGAGTTCCATTAGTACTAGGTTAGCATACTCCCAACTAAACACTCAAAATGAAATATTCATAAATCCATTAACTTGTCTCGTTGATGTCCTCCTATACCTACACAACCAAATAAACACAAAGCAAAACATCTACAAAATTACAACAACAATGCAATGTAGAACATTTCATAGAACATATTAAAAGAAATTACAATGGGCATTACATCATTGAAATTACTTCATGGTTTTCTACTCACAAAAAAGGATCAATTCAAGGTTTCAAACTTGGACCTATTTACAAGCTCAAAATTCTTAGAGTATAGCTTATTCACATCCTTTTAATTTGAACATTCCAACATGTTGATTCTTTGAATGTAAAGATTTGCTCCCAAAAAAATATATTAATTTCCATAAACACAACACACATTTTATGCAAATGATTTAACATTGCACCCACAAGCAACATACAAAGAGCAATGAAAAAACACATTTTATGTAAACAATTCAAAAATGCACCCACAAGCAGCAAACAAAGAAAAATGAGAAGGCACATTTTGTGCAAATGATCCAACAACATTGGAACAAGGAGCAAAGAAAGAGGAATGACAAGGTGAAAGAACAAAATTTATCAAAAAGTGAACAACCACAATGTCATTGTTGCATTTTGAGATGAACAACAATGATCAAACTAGGTTACGACGTAAAGAAACCTTAAATTGAATGACGTAGATCAATCCAAATCAACAATTACAAATAAAAGTGAATGAATGCAATTGAGACTAAATGAAAAGTCATTAGATGAAACAAGTATGTTGTGATCCCTCGACTCGATGAATATATCACTTTATTGTTGATCAAACCCTACCCTAGACATAGGCCTATATCTTGTACCTTAAATTTAATGACTACAATTACCCAGCTTTTTAATCCAATGGTTGCAAATATAGACCTATTTTTTATGGTTCTGATAATGTAAAAAAAATGGTGCCTTTAGATCTTCATTTTTCAATATAGTATTTAAAATAATGGGTAGGATTACATTTGTATGAAATCTGGTGGTGGTCCTAATTAAATTATTTGACAGCTGACAATTTCCAAAAATCAACATGAATCAATCTTGGCCATTTTATTTTTTATCTAACAATTGTTTTTTTTTTTTAAATTTAAATTTCCTACAAGTTGACACTTGTACATTAAGGATGTCACTGACCATAAACAATCAACAATGAATAATGCATCAACTTTAGCATATGATTTAAATCCCACCAACCAACAACATATGTCAAGGATTCCCCCAACCAAGATCCTCTGGTGCATTCTCACCAACCTTAAACATAGAGTGACCTAGAATGGACAATTGAAATCCATCAGCATTGACATCTAAAATTTAAAAATGCCAAATTGCCATTTTTGCAAATGAAAAGTGGTTGGATGAAGATGCCATTTATCATCCAAACCGAGATGAATAAAATAGCAAAAAACTACCTAGTTGTACCTTAGTTTTATTGGATGGTTAGGATTTTCTCAATTTAACATCTAATGGTCAATTTGTGAAACTTAATTTTGAGGGTGTCGATTATCAAATCCTGTTAACAAAAACAGGTATGGTGGGGATGCCACCAACATATAATCTTTAGTTGAAATGTGATCAAGGTAACCTTAAGGTGACCTATTAACAAGTGACCTAATGACTATTGTTATGGACAATCACAATTTAGATTTTTCCTCCATCGACAGTTGTGATGTAAATCATCTTGGATGGTGAATATGCATTAAGATATTTATGTAAACAAAGTTTGATTAGGCTCTTCCTCTTTTGCACCACAGTATTGGTTGTTGTTATCAATTGAGTGTTGATTTTTCTTGGTCTCATCAAAGGCATCCAATTTTGTGAAGTTCTACAATTTTTTTATGTTGCGTTAAAAGTGTTTTCCCAAGAGAGGTTTGCAATTTTTTTGTGGCATGAAAGGGGCTCTATTTTGCGAAGCTCTGTTGATTTGTTTTGGCGTCGAAAGTGGTTTTCTTATGAACTTTACTACTTGCTTTTATCATGGCAAAGTCATTGTCTTTTGTAAGCTTCATGGATTTTTATTTTTTTGCGTCAAGTGCATCGTGGAAATTTGTTAATTTCATTGCCACTCTCCTTCTCTATTATTTTTGTTACATTTTTTTTCATTTGCATTGCATTTTTTTTTGTTTTCTCTTCCTATGTTAACATTCTTTCATTGTTTGACACTTTGCAAGTGTCAATGGTTTGTTGTCAATTGGTCTCTTTTCAAAGCAATTCTAGATATTCACATGGTAAGTGGGGTTTTTTTTTTCCTCCATGTAGTTGATTGGAATGGTGTACATTGTCCTTGAATCACTTGTGTACATCTCAAAATATACTAAAAAGCTTGTTTGTTGCATCATTTGTTGGTGTTGCAACAACAAGATTGCAATTTTCAGAATCAACCAACTAATTGTCAGCTTGTGTGATTTATGTTTTCTTTTCCTTGAAAATCTTTTAATCCTAGAATTAAAATTATTCTTGTTTTATCTTTTGTCCATTTACATTTTTCTTTTCAAATTATTTCTTTCTTTTTGTTTCTTTGTTTTTGATTTGTGTTTTTCATGTTTTGTAGGTGGCAATCCTATGGTTTTGATCAATTGTTACTATAGTTGCATCTCATGTAAATTGTTTGTTTGTTCGTTTTTTATGTAGATGAAGTTGTTGTTGATGATGATGTAGAAGAGTCGAATAGTGGTTGTCATGAAAATGATTTTATTTTTGAAAACATTTATGAAATAAAGGAAGGTTTGTTTAACTCGCTTGTTGAAGAAATTACCTTGATCCTTGTACTTATGAAAAGGATGGTGATGAAAAACTGGATTTCAATGTCAATGGTGACGTTGATAAAGAAATCAACCATCACTTTAAAGATCTGAATCCTCATGAGTTGGAGATTGTGAAGGTCGATAGATGTCAGTACAATATTCACTTCAAATTTTGGGCAATTAATGCATTTGATGCATGGAAAAAGTATAAGAAGTTGGATACCTCATTATCAATTACAAAATTACACACTTCTAAACCTAAACTACTTGTCAATTACCTTCGAAAGTTCTTGTTGCAAATAACAAAGGAAAATGGGGACAACTTTTATCCCCTTATTATGTTCTCTTCTAGCTCTTGTCTTTATTTCATTTTGTTGGTTTTTTTAATTTGATGGTGTTATTTTTGTGGTTGTTTGCAACATAGCTAGTTTATTTTGGGTGCTTGGTAAAATGATACGATCAAGAGAGGTTGCGTAAGCTATAAAGACTAATAAGTCAAATCCAAAATTCAACATATGCACTAATGATGCCTTTGAGAAAATGAAATTGGCTACAAATGAAACCATTAATAGATTTATGGCTGCTAGCCTTGGGAGAGGTATTACACAATTAAGTGTTCTTTCTTTGTTAGAATAAAGGCTCATGCTAAATCAAGAAAAGTGTCAATTAACCTCGCCTCAAGGTGTTAACCTTCAATTTGGTTATTATTGTACATAGAATTTTGTTATCCATGCAGCCTTAAAGTTTAAGAGGGTCAACGATATCAACTTTTCTCTACAGAAGATGAATTTGATCCATTGTTGAAGAAATGTGTTCTATATGTGTTTTCAATCTTTTATTTTTGGTGTTGAATTTTTTTGTTTTTTTTATAAGACATTTGGACTTTTTTGGTTTTGTGTCTTTTTTTTTCATAGGTATAAGCAAAGCCAATCAAAATATTGGAAGTTTGATGTTGATCATTATGTTATGGAGCACCATAAACTAGTACTTAATTATTACATTACAGACATCATCAAGATATTTAAAGTGATGATTTTGCATTAACGTCCATTTGATGATGCACCTTTACCTCATCCACTTTTTCTAATGCCCAAGGTCAAAGGTTTTAAGATTACAAAATAGATTTGGTTCATGAAAACACCTATGGGTAGGAACACCTTTGGGAAATGAGCAAGAAGCTTGCAGATGATATCCCAACCTTAAAATGTAAACAAATTACTAACAAGATTGGGCAAGGCATTGTGATTTCGAAAGTTTTGGTGCTAATAGAATATGGGATGAACATTTCAAGCCATCGTAATGCCCAAAGCTATGCAAAGTAAGTGTAATACTTGTTAGTGTTTTTTGTGTTTGCATTTTTTATTTGTTTTAGGTTTTTTGTTGTTTGATGAGTTGTTTTTGTTGCTAGGTATGATCAAACGGATCAAGGCATTCAAAGTCATGCCTTGCAACATATTATCTCTTGAGAATTGAATGGAAATCACCTTTTTACTTACAAGGAGGCCTTTTCCCATGAGCAAAACATGCACAAAAAACTTAAAGTAGTCAATTCCATTCTTTTGTCTTTTGTTTATGGTTTCTTATTTATATGGTTTTTTTTTTTGCATTCATATTTTTGGTATTATTGGTTGTATATTGGGTATTGATTTTGCTTTGCTTTCATTTGTAGCAACTTGATGCATCTACATTTAACTTTGTCACAACACATGCAATTCATCTATCTAACAAAGAAAATTTGGCATCAAGCTCAAGTATTCAACCTAAATTGTCCAAGTCTATAGTAATTACATGTTTGTAGAATGTTGGTAATACTTTTAACAAATTAGTTATTACGTTTGTTCCTATTAAACAAGATTTGGAATTTTGGAATTCTTTTGAAGGATCTTCTACTTTGAAAAACATGATGAGTAAATATGAGAAGGGCCTTTCTATTGTAACACAAATTGGAGGTCATGAATTTTCCAACCTTACAAATTGCAACATAACTCTTTCAATATCTTATCCTAATGTGGTAGCAAACTTGCTTTCTAAATTGAAAGGTCCACCTTTTGGGTGACTACATTCAATTGTACTTGGCCTTCCATAATGTTTTTTGATTTTAGCATACATTTTGATTTTACATTCTATATTCTTGGACATTCACTTTACATGGTACATGTAGTTTACATTTTACATTTTTAGTTGACAATACATTCATACTTGGTAATTCTAATTTTTGATATCTTCAATCAATAATTCTTTGATTTGGGCATATTAAAAAAAAATTATGATTGTTGTATGATTTTTAAAAACCTTATTCATTGTTCTTTGCAATGATATGTTGAACATTGAAATGTTATTGTCATTCAATTTGAAATATAACCAATTTTGATTAATTTTGAAACTCTTTAGAAATTAGGTAAAGAAATTTTTAACTTAAAAAGATTTAAGATCAGCGGTGCAATTTCGAAATTGCTCACGTTTCAAATGACGTGAATAATTTTGTTTTGAAATTTCACTATTTTTTTGTCAAGAACAAATCCATTGTACAACATAGTTTCCAAGTACATTGAATGTTTTTCGGCAAATGTTTATCTAGAACTAAAAAGTGTCAAATGCAACTAAAAATTCTATCACTTCATTTGTGAATTTTAAGTTTTGAATTTCATTTATTGACAAAAAAGTTTGTAATAAAATGAAGGCTATTCCCTCCAAGCATGTTTGAAATCGTTTTGAAATTCTTTACCAGTTTTACCAGATGTTTAGGAAAGACAATAATTCAGAAGTGTAAGGTAAACCAGATGGGCAATTGCATTACTAAAAATACGGCCTTATACAAGGCAACCATCGAGCACTGCCCAACTTCCATCATGCCCTCACCCGCATGCTTTCCCAAGTGTAAAGAGTTACCTCACATTATGTTTTTAAATGTTTTTCTGGGGATACCTATCGATGGGTATCACAAGGGAAAACTGGGCTTAATGAAAATGGAATGCCCCTTGGAGCAGAACTTTCCATTTTTTAAATTTTAAATCAACTAGTGTGGCCTGTGCAGTTGGCCCAAGTGTTACCACGTCCTCAACTGGTTTTTCCTTCCAAAACCTGGTTTTTTGGAATTTATTTGAATTTTCAGTGGCAGAAATCACTTAAAATTCAATATCTCCAACATTTTGAATCCAAATCTTACCAAATAAATTCCATTAAATCCTGCACATCAAGATCTTTCCAACAACATTCCAACTCCTCAGAAATTTTCAGCTACTATATAATTTAATTTTCAATGAAAAAATCATTCAATATTCAAAAACTTTTGCACAGCAAGTCCAAACATCAATGGAACCAAGCCCATGCACCCCTCCTGTCAAGAGCTTTCCAAAGACACCAAGAACACAATCTGAAGCATCCCAGTTCGATGGATCTCATAACTACAAAACAAAACAAACTACCCTCCTTCGTAGAGAGATGGTTGGATTTTATGCTCTGCAAGACACTCTCTAGATACACTAGAGAAATCGGAGGAGGTCTTTACTCTTTACATCTTTACCAGGAGTGAAAAGAAGGCCCTCCAAATACTTTAGGTCAGGAAATTTCTAGGACTTCTTAACAGAATAACTAAAAAAGAGGAGGAAAAAGAAAAAGATAAACAACAAAAGAAAATCCAGAAAACTAACTGACTGACGAACAGGATAACGTCACGTACCATAGGAAGGAGGACAGTGGGCAATGATCATCCCCCATCCACGACCACACACACCTGATCCAAGCCCTGCCGAATTCTCAATTTTTTTCATTTTTTATTTTTAAAGACCTAGTACTTGGCCTGGCCTTCCGGATTTCAGAAGATTCAGTTTTATGATTAGTCACTTAAAAACATAAGAAAAAAATATCGTTGCTTTCCGCAAGAAAATGTTTTATTATGAGAGCCTTCCAAATTTTCGACTTCCTTCAAATCCAAAAGGCCCCCTTAGCGGGACCTTCTCTTATACACAAAACACAACTCACTTGGTCAGTGTTTTTTTTTTTTTTTTCAATTCTCATATTGCTGCAAAAGTGGCAATTAGCCGCCACAAGAGAATTTAGCCAAATCTGGCTATAAGACAAATAGAGCAGTAGAAAAATCTAAGAATATTATTACATGTTGGGAAATCACTATAACCTATTAGTTAAATATGACTACCTAATAGGTTACCCAAAAAAAGCTTAAAATCTGTCCAAGTCCTGCCTCTTTTTTTTTTGACGATTTCAAAAAAAATTCCTCAAAATGTGGCGATATTTCTGGTGGAAATTTTCCAAAAAGTTGTTCCCTTGAGCATTATTATTACTTGGGAACTTTTCTTTTTTTTGTTAATTGGAAAATGGCGAATATTTGCCACAAAAATAAAAAAATTTAAATCACGGCCTGTCTAGCTTCTATGTATGATTATCATACAAAGACCTAACCTAATTGTAAGAGTCTCTGGAAACCGACTCCACAATAACAGTTTGTAGATTTCTCTGCATACAAAAGAGACATCCGTAAAGTCAGGAAAAGACAGCACCAGTACCCTGAGTTTGGTCATACACAGGTTGAGATTTCAAAAAAACCTGCAAAAAAGTACATTAGCATTCAACAGGGGGGTGAAACTCAGAAAACCATCAATTTTGATGGCCCCTGAGTTTTATCCTGTCGTTCTCTTTTCCTGAGCGCCTCCACTGCTGCTACGTAGATTTTCACTGCTCCTACCTGTCCAGCTACTACAATTCCTCTTGCACCTTGTGCATTAAATGCTGAGATTCAGCATTTTGTACTGAGTTTCTACATTTCCTACTGAGATTTAATTTCTTGACTTTACTGATACCACTAAGAGAGTGATTAGGGGGTGGAAGGAGGCCCAAAGACAGGGTGAATTTGCGGATATCTCTATAAACTTAGCTACATTTGAGGAGATCTCAGGAGTTGGGACAATTTTGGAAACACAAAAAAGGGAGACAAAAACAAGGCCAATTGGGTTGTGCTTTAGTAGTAATACTGTTGGATTTGGTGCAGTTGAGAGTGGTGTTGGAAGGAGGAGAGCAGCAGCTATGGCGTTAGAGATGGTTATGAGGAATAGTGGTAGTAGTCAGCTAGTGGTGGGTGGTTTGCTGGTTGCAGCTTCACCAGCTGGGTCGCAATGTAATTCTTCTTCTTCTGCTGCTGCTTCTTCTTCTTCTTCTTCTTCTTCTTCGAGGCGAGTGAAGAAGCGGAGTAATGCTGGGAGATGCAGCTGCCACCAGCTCCTAGGTTCGAAATTATTGTCGTCTGGGTTGTGGTCCACCTGCAGTAGGAGAAGGGGTGCAGCTGCTGTGCACAAGGGGTTTCTACTACGTTATTCTTCTGGTTGGACGAGAGCCAGCAACAGCGGTATGAGCAGCGGCGGTGATGAGGACCGGGTTCAGGAGGAGGAGGCAAATCTTCTGGCGGCATGGAGCGAGCAAAATGCGGAGGAGGAGGAGGAGAATCAATTAGTCGCATGGATGAAGATGATGACAAGGACTGTAGCAGAGACGGTAGTGGAGGCAGGCAAGAAGACATGGCAGAAGCCTGTAATGGTAGCACTGATGATGGGCTTGTTATTGACGCAGAATCCGGCCATGGCAATTGCAGCGAGCGGAGGCAGAGTCGGGGGGAAAGTAGGAGGAGGTTCAGGCTTTTCAGCGCCGAGGTCATCATATTCTGCTCCATCTTCTGGCTACAGTATACCACGAGGTTACTCTGCACCATCTCCAGGACTCTCTTACTCGGTGCCATATGCCGTTCCATCGCCCTTTTTTGGTCCTGCGTTTGGAGGAGGCTTGTATGTTGGCCCTGCGTATGGAATCGGATTTGGAGGTGGCAGCATCTTCTTCCTCATGTTACTGGGATTCATCATATGGCAAGCTATCTATGGCTTTCTCTCTGAGCGTGAGGGTGGATCCTTGCTCTCAGGAACTCAAAAGTACAGTGTGCTGAAACTACAGGTACTTGCTTGCTCACACCCTCCTCAATGAGGGGTACCTATGAGAGAGAAGAATTAGGGCAAAAAACTAGGTCATCACCATGGCAGGTGCAATTTGCACTCTCTCTCTGCTCTTTTCTGGTAACTTTTATTCAATGGACTTGAAATATTAGGATTTATGTATATTCCTGACCTGCAATTGAGTTGTCAAGTTTGTAGGTGATGATGATAGGTAGAGTAGCAAAAAAATGGTTCTTGAGACAAAAATTGAGCAAATCTGCCCTGGGGACTGCAGGTCAGGTTGTTGGGCATGGCTCGCACACTTCAACGGGATTTGGACAGAATCGCACAGCAAGCTGACACCACAACTGAAGAAGGCCTTCACTATGTACTTACAGGTATGGGGGTTCATTCCATTTCTAATGTCTATAGAGGTGTGGATTTTTTTAATTTTAATTTTTTTGGTTCCAGTATTTCCAGCCAGTTTGTTTTGCAAGAACTACCAGCAAGCTGCCTAGCACATATAAAAGTTATCATCAGATTTGACAATGCATGTGCTCTGACCTTGAAACATGGTATGCTTTAGCTGGTATCAATGGGGATTTTAGCATGTGAAGGACTGGGGAGTTTTTCAGAATACAAAAAATTCTGTTCATCAGAGGGCTTACCATACATCACTTAGTCATGTGCAGCTGGTGAACTTGTGCAGAGACCTGTCTGGCCTTGATGCGGCATCCAGACTTCTGTATCTCAGGTGTTTCATTGGTATGATGCATTCTTAGCCTGGCAGGTGGTTATACATATCATTAGATTGCCATTCCATAACATCCTCTTTGCATGCCATGTTAAAACTGCTTTCGTGTAATATCACATTGTAGGAGGAGGCTGGTTACATGTTTTGCTCACTGATCGGTACATCATGCAGTACAGTCTTGGATTAGCCTCTCACCATACCCATACTTTGCAGTGTGATATCAAGCGATCAATAAGCAATGGGGAAGAGCGGTTTAATCAGCTGTCTTTGGAGGAGAGGGGGAAGTTTGATGAAGAAACTTTAGTGAATGTGAACAACTTGCAGAGGAGGATGATGGCTGCACCTAAGGCAGATCGGTTTAACAATGAGTACATTGTGGTAAGGCAATGTTTTCAGGTCAAAAAAAACCATTCCTCTGGCAAGAAAATCCGTGGGGTTTTATTTTTTTTAGGTTCTACATTTGGGCATTGGAGATCATTGTGAAGAGGCTAGCTTTGATGATGCCACACATTTGAAGTTTTGTACAACAGGTGACGATACTGGTGGCAGCTGAAGGAGAGTACAAGTTGCCAACAATTAACAGTAACACAGATTTGAAGGATGCATTGAGGAAGCTTGGTTCCATACCAGTAGATGCAATCCAGGTGTGGTGTTCACTCTTTTCATTCATCACATGTAATCCCTACTGCTGCTCATTTTCAACATTGCTTTTGCGAAGGTGTTTGTGCTACCATCGTGCCTTCCACTAAGAATTTTGAGCAAAAAACTTTAATATGAAAGAGTTTTATGATAACCATGGACAAAAGATGGTAAAGGCTGAGCGCCATGAAACATGTTTTGGCAGGCTATAGAAGTTCTTTGGACACCTCAGGATGAGAATGATACACTCAGTGAGAGGGAGCTTCTCCGTGACTACCCTCTTCTGCGATCTCTTTGAATTCACAGGTCTTTTGCCTCTTCTGCAATCTCTTTGAATTTACAGACATTTTACCCTCTTATTTGATTTCTTTGAATCTACAGCCCTTTTACATTAGGAGTATCAGATCAAAAGACAAAATTCGTGGGTGGGTGGGTTTGAGTTTGTAGTGTACAGGCGGATATGTAGTTAGTAAGATATTTTTCCTTGCTTCTTAGGAATTGGGTTGCCTCATGGTTTCATTTAACCAATCTCTACATGGTTACTTTCCAGATGATAAGAAACTTAACAGAAAGTGTGATAGGGAGAGTAGAAAATGTTATTTGCCCACTGTACACATTCATAATATGCTATATATTCAATTTCAAAAGGAAAATTATTCTGCATTCCATTGTCTTCTTGTTGTGAAGGATTTTCTTCTTGCCACAAGCTTTTTTTGTCATTTGGAAAATAGCACAACCATGCAAAAACTGAAAGAGGTATTGGGGATGTTGCATTTCATGGCATCAAACACATATACTACATCACCAGTATCTTGAGTGGCCACAGTATTAATACCACCTGAGAAGCTTTATAACAATGTTTTGACCCACTTTAATAAGTACAACTGAACTATGGTTTTTTTCAAAGCTGGGTCCACCCTCAACTCTATCCTGCACTAAACTTGCACCTAACATTTACATACAGAATGAACTACCCAAATTAACCTGAGAGTTCAGTCAGAAGGCAATATACTGTTTCTTGACAGCCAGAATTGCAAAAAGCTTCACAAGAATCTAAAGGGCAAGAAGCTGAAGAATATATTACCAAGAGGAACAGAGGAGAAAGAATAGACAAAAAGTCAGGTGAGACACATCCAGCACCAGCAGCATCTCTAAGCTGGCCATGAAGCCTCATGTGTCATAGTCTGAGTTGATTCCAAAGATACGAACCTTGTGCATGTTCGGGAACTTGGCAATGACCAGCCAAAACACTGCAATTGTATTCAGTATGAGGACTGGATTCCTGTAGTCTGTAGTATGTGATGCTATCAAATACCTGTCATGTCATACCTCACCCCATCAATCACACTTGCACATCTGACATTGCTTGTTTTTTATGCTCCTTGTTGCATCCCAGTTCAACAAGCAACAAGCTAATTAGACCACCTCACATCACAGGCACCATGAAGTACTAGAAAGGGACACACACACTGGAGCAGGATGACCAGCAGACCTTCAGAAACTTACGACTGTTCTGGCTGTCAAGAAACATCTTTCTTGACACAACAAATCTAGCCATTTAGTGTTTCTTGACACAACTGTGGTAAGTGTCCTGAGCTGTTGCAATTCCAGATGCACCAGGAGGACTTGTTCATGATGTCAGCTAGCAACAAAAAAGAATAACTAATGAAAAAGCCCAATACTACCATTGTTCAGGCTGCAACAAACTTGTGAGGGTACTAAGCTTCATTCCATTTTAGCTTGCCCCTCCTGTACATGTAAGCATCTAACCCTAAGGCACAGAGAGGCCTAAACAGAGGGTAGCAGTTGGAGTCTCTGATGCCATGGACATATCTATATATATAGCTACAGAACCACAATAAGATCGTATTGCTGGAAAGACCTATTTGTTGCTAGGGTTTTCAAACATGATGAAAAATGCTTACATTAGTCAGGAAGGGAGTAGGAATGAAGCACATAGAAACAACAGGAAAGAAGGATACCCATGCACTCTAATCAGGAAGAGAGAAAGAGAGAGAAGCACATACAGGACAACTGGAACAACAATCAGAAACTTGCGGTTGCGAGTGTTCTGACGGCCATTGTCCATTTGTTCCCACCAAGTCAGCTTGGCATAATCCCCTTGATCTTCGGCGAATGGTGTTCCCTTCTTCCAGTGGAAGAAACGGTAAGTCACCTGCAGCATCCATGTTTGGCAAGCATAAATAATTAGCCATTACATATATGACACAACTTGACAATCTTCCTGTTACACACAAACCATATAGATGCTCATTCACATGATGAAGATTGGTCCAATGAAGACATGAACTATTACTTTCATCACGTTGTAGTTTGTGAGCTCCTTACATGCCTCATTAACCATCTCCAGAAACTATATTTGGATGAAGAAACAGCTAATTTCTAGAAATCAGAGGGGTAGATGTGATTTTCTGCTGACCTAGAGAGGGGAATCCTAAGTGAAAAAGCATAATAGATATTGGGCAAAACGACATCAACAATCCCATAGATGGAAATGGACACATGAAGGAGACAAAAGAAGGAGGTTGTACACCACAGCTGCACACAAACATTAAAAAGTTGTGTCTTTGTCACTACTATTAGGGGGAAACCTCTTCCTTCTGAAAGAAAACTCATTCAACTGACCCACCACTACATATATCTACAAAACTACAGAGAACTCTCCTCAACAACAAATTTGTAGATAACATGGCAAATGAGCACAGGCATAATCACCCTTATGAGAGTCACTCACAAAGTGTCATACCATCAGCTTCATCACAAAATAGCAGCAGCAACAGAGCTGCCATGACTACCTACCCACTGACTTCATCAGCTCCTGCTGGCTACAGATTCACATACAATTCAACCCAACATCTTGTGTAAACAAAAAACCATAACACAAAAAATCTACACCCAGAGTTTTTACTGTTGCAATTTCCAGAAGAGACCAGAAACGCTCCTCAATCATGATGTTGCCCAGGTTTACGACTCGAGAGAAAGGTCTACATAGAGAGCATAGTGGTTGGAGTCTCCTGTGAAACCCTAAACGTGTCCTTCAAGCACACCACTGATGACTACATGACTGCAAGTGGTGAAGTCAGTAGTGGAACAACACACATCCATGAAATTGCAGAGAAATACTTCCCACTAACAAATACAGACGCAAAAACTTGACTCGCAGTTTTTCCCCAAACTTTTCTCGGGTTATTAGCTTGGGAAGGAAGAAAAATACATACATACAAGCGCAAGATGTGAGGACGGTTGTTGGACTTACAGCGAAGTGGGCGAGGTTCACAACAGTCCATGCGGTTCCAGCGTCGCATCCGAAAACGGAAAGGATAAGAAGCCAAGAGATGAAGATGATGAGGATGTAGGTAGTCCACACCCCGGGATACTGGAACCAGGAAGTGTTCTTATTGACGTCCGGCGGCGGTACCACCTTCACATACATTCCTCCGACCCCTCTGCTAGCATCCATCATGTCCCCTCTACTGCTACCTGCTGCTTTCTTTGTCCGCGTCCCCTCCGGCATTCTCCACTAGTCTCTTCTCTTCAAGAACAGCAGCAGCACTAGGGACACACACACAAAATTGCAAAGAAGAAGAAGAGAAAACGCACGCGCAATTAGGTCAACAATTAGGTCAGGAATTAGGGTTTAGAAGAACACGCTCGCTGTTTTGCTTTTACTTCTTCCGTGCAGCTGCTTTGCGGTCGAGCACCTCCTTCCCCTCGTGGTGTGGAGGGTTTTGCGATGAGGAGTGAAGAAAAAGAAGCGTGAAGGAGGAGGACAAGGGAGCGTGAAGAAAGATTGGGTGTCCAGGGGAAAGCTTCTTCCTTTGAATTAGGGTTTCCTCTGAGGAGCTCTCTTGAGCTGCTTTGCGGTCGAACTCCCCCTCTCCTTGTGGTGTGGAGGGTTTTCGATGAGGAGTGAAGACGAAGAAGAAGAAGCGTGGAGGAGGACAAGGGAGCGTGAAGAAATATGGGGTATCCAGGAGAAAGTTTTTTCCTTTGGACTTAGGGTTTCTTCTGAGGAGCTCTTCTCTTGACTCAGAGCATCTGTCTGAGGGATCCCTGAGGTGCTTCCGAAAATTGAATTGGGCTGCATGTCCTGATGATGATGACGCATGGAGTTCTAAGCAATGCTGCCACCTAGCAACAACACCTGCCCTTGGAAGCTCGATATGAGCCTCATTCACTCAAGCAATACAATCTCTTGTAAGCTTTCAAGAGACATGAAACGCTGGAATTGTAGAAGTCTTTGCAGCATTACATTGTGTTGTCTGAAATTAATTGTTCATCCAGTTGAAGGATTTACAAGGGCTTTCTCACTCCTAAGGGCATCCCCAGAATGCTCAGTATGTGACCCTGCACAAATACTTCTCACATCCAAGTTTAGTTATTTACTTTCTTTCAACCTGGGACTGCAAATAGGTGCAAGACTACTAATAGCAAACCATCTGGACCAATCAGAAACAGGGAGCAGCAGTCAGATCATATTTATTACACTCTTCTCTTGCACATGCACAGCTTTGATGTGCCTTTTACCAGCCTCAGCAAACTGTGCAAAATTGCTGGGCAATAACCATTTTGCTGAGCCAAACTGGCATGTTTTGGCATTTCTTCATCCAATTTTATTGTGCAGGGTCACACACTGAGCACCATTGGGGATACTCTAACCAATTCCTGAAGCTCAGATTTGCCGATTTCCAAACAGCCTTTAAATCCTTGTTGTCAACAAAAAAGTTGGGTCTCATTCTTCCTATTATTTTCAGCACAGACTAGTTTGTTCTTTGACTTGGTTCTTTTGTTAGCATTTCTTCTGAGCTGGTGACCAGAAAAACTTGGCTACCCATTCTGGGTGAAACCATTATGTATTTGCATTTCTACATAAGTTGCTGCAAGACTAGCATTCACGTCATGGATTTACTTGAATAAGCATGACAAATTGATGTATGATGTGTGATGCACTTGGTTTCGGGGGATGGGGAAGAGAGGCAGCTCAGGTCGGAGAATCAAGTGGGTGACTTGTGAAGTCTGGACCTGTTTCTTATTTCATTATAGCCAATTCTGAAATTTTGGAAGTTCCAGCAAGATCCTCAAGAAGTGGAGTGAGTCTGGCCAAAAGGTGGGGAACTTTCTGTGGGCTGTGATCATCTCCTTGCAATCATAGCAAGCTCCAAATTAACCACAATTAGAAATCCTTCTTCAGGTGCACCATCATTTTAACTTCCATCGCTGTGTACTCCTAGAGTTCTTCTCTCAACTGATTGTGTCATGTTGTCCATGGAGCTTGTTGCTGCAAGGATCTTGTCCCATGCTGTAATCATATGCTAGTAGGACTAGCAATCGACAGTTCCATTTTCATCAATGCCACTACCATTTCTTTTGTGGCAAAAGCTTCTTCCCTACACTGAACTGACTTCTCTATGAAGTGGGCTCTATCTAGTCACAGCATGTGGAAGCTTGATCAGTTGACCACCCATCCAAGTAGTATTTCACTTCAATCTTCGTGCCAGATCTTAAATGCTTGTATTGTCAAGTCATTAGATATATATTTAAGTATTTTATATATTATCTTGTCAAAAGTGTGCATCTTTTAATTCAAGAAATATTACTCTTAAAACACATGTATGTTATAGTGGTCCACGATATTAGCATTTGGTTTAAACCCTTCATTCCATGTGAAAAAGGAATTTTCCTTTTTGTGGGTACCATTCTGTGCTTCTTGATATGCAATCTATATTCAATTTTGGATACCTTTGTTTTCAGTACCCCATTATTGTAAATTGATCATTCCTATATATACCAAACTCAGGCTTTGGCACTACCAGGATGATCAATTAACAGATGACCAATTAAAATGAGGTCAAAATATTAATATATTCACAAATTAAATGATTTTTGAAGGAAAGATAATTAGTAACATTGGTACTCCATGATCATATAAGTTGTCAAATCATGAAATCATTTTCACTTCCATGAATTCTAAAATGTGAAATTTAATTGATCATTTCTATATCTACCAAATAATGTGTATTAATAAGGTATTCATAATGCACATGAATATCTCTCAAATGGATATGTGCTGAGGAAGGTATTGGTTTGTTATCCAAGACAATGGTACCCATGTAGATCAGGGTATTATTATGCAATGATGCCCCCAATTTGTATCTGGCTGGTCATATTGGATATGTGTTCAAGTCAGGAATGTGATCAAGGCAATCTTTAAACCTTGAGAGGGAAATCTTTAATTTGAAATCAACTCATTTTGCTTGAGAAGGTGTCCTTGCACAGTCTTTGTTTTGCAGGAGCACAATATGAATCACTTTATTGTTTAGAAATCTATTTTGGTTAACAAAATTCCCAACTACTTCATGCATCATTCAATAGCACAAAAACAACACTGCGTGGGTTTAGTGGTTTTTTGAACATAGAATAACAAAAGTTGTTGGTTACCTTTCATATTATGGTCAAAAACACTATGTCAAAAAATGGTGATTAGAATAATAAATGAGAGGTACATTACACAATCATGTCAGTAGTAACCAACTCCTTGTCATATCCACAACAATGGTCACCCTAAACAACAGATGCACCATACCAACTTTCTCTACAAGCAACAACACCTATGAGAATTCCTTGAAAAGTCATTAAGTAATTAGTAATTACCACCAAAACCTAACCCTAAAATCCAATTTGATCTAGTATAACTAGCTTAATTTCAAAAGCTTGTTTCACTCTCCACACATATTATCATACCCCACAACAATCCCAATGATAAAAAAACCGAGGATAAACATGGTTCAATTTTTGTTTTCATCAAGTAAGATGGATGACAGACATGTAAACACAATTTTGTGTTCATGGGAGGCGATTTGGCAATTTGTAGAATTGCCCCAAAAAAAAAGTTCAGAATTTCATCTTGAAATTTTGCCTCCATCAGGTGAAACTGTTAGTTTACCAAAAGAAAGTGAGTTTTTAAAAAAAAGTGTTAAGATCCTGACCCATATGTAAAGGCTTCAATGGGAATTGACTTGACAGTGGCATCGTGTTTCTTGTTGTATGTCTTGAAATGAATTAAGCCAGATGGTGGATCATCCAACCAAACCTCATGAAATGGAACGGAGAGGAAAAGGTCTTTGTTGAGAGCAGATTTCATTTTCCATCCCTTGAGATCCACAATTTTGTTTTTCTCAATCTTCCCTGACATTGATTTCTTGTAGACAACCACTTCTTTGGCAATGACAAATTCATGTTCTATATTTGCTTTTTGATGAACCCACCAGACACCTAAGTTCTCAACAAATCCAAACTCATCAACATATTGGAATGGAAACAAACCAGCAGGAAACCCAAATTTCTCAAACATCTCTAAAAGCTTTGGAAGTGCTTCACTCCCTTTAGTAACAACTTCTGCTTCATTGTGCACTGCTGCTGCTGTTGCCTGTGAAGCTCCTTCTAGCTGTGAAGCTCCTTCAGCCATGATAATAGTTCCTCGTGTCAAGGTTCAAGCTCAATATACACTAAATAATTGAAATCCAAAAGTTTGCAAAAGGGAATTTTGTGAATACCCTAAATTTCTCACATTTATGCACAATGAAAACTTTTGGGGGTTGCCCCAGATGGAATTGGGAGCTACTACAATGGGGTAAAAAAAAAAACTAAACTAAGGTATATAGGCAAGAGAGAGATGGATCCTATGGCTTTTGTAAAACTGTGTGGGCTATCGAATGTAGACTTTAAAAATGTTTCAACTTTCAACACCTGATCATAGTGAGATCAAGACAAAACCAAAACATTCATACATTGATCTAATAGTCTTTTTTTTACTACCCAAATGAGTAATGTCTCTCCCAACGAATAGACTGCTTTGAAGTGGAAGGGTGCCAAGAGGTGAAGAGTTACTAATAAGCCCAAAAGGTTTTTTGAGGGTTTCTTGTATCAACTATCAACATTTTCACATGAATGGGTTTAGTTAGGTTCATGAGATTGTCAAACGGCTCGGCATTGGTCAAATTTATTGAACCAAAGAGTTGCTTTTTTACAATCCACAAATGATGAATGCATAGACACACAAGTGATCCATCATTAGTGAAACCAACATTAAAAAATTACTAGTTTGAAGCCCGTGCCTAATGCACAGGTGTGTGTGTATTTGAAGATACATATTACAAAATTACAATTACAAACTACATTTCGAAAACCTCTTTATATACGACATTCCGCATGTATCCATCGGGACCCTAGCCGCTGAAAATCTTGATGTTTGCACTGCTTGTGACTTGTGAGATAGCAATATACAGTTGACCATGGGAATAGACCAGAGACGGCAAATATAACATTGTTCAACTTGTAAGTAAGCAGTAATTTACTTCTTTACTAGGTATCAATCTATTGAAAGTTATTTCTTAGTTTTTGTATGTTGATAAGTTCCAATACCCAGACCCCCTCCCTGTTCATAATGGTTAGGGTTTCTGGTGCAGCCAATTTTCACATGCATCATAATAATACCTCTGGCATCCAGCATATTATTATTATTGGCAAAATTATTTTCTGAGCAAT
>Ga0116231_10001860_pt1 | contig 43832 bp, 50 predicted proteins | sample S1TSphgellanicum_2_FD_89695 | JGI IMG/M metagenome (GOLD analysis project Ga0116231, IMG submission 89695) | Host-associated microbial communities from peat moss isolated from Minnesota, USA - S1T2_Fd - Sphagnum magellanicum MG | ecosystem: Host-associated > Plants > Peat moss > Unclassified... | reverse complement strand
TCGCATGTGACAATACGTATACAATGGAGTCAAAGGATGAAATGTATTTGTTGACTTTATACTCTTTGTCATTTGCGACTAGTTTTCACATGCGACTTGTCTTAGGCGACTAAAAGGATTTTACTTGCAAAATGTCTCTTGCGACTAAAATTTAGTCGCAAAGAGCAATCGAAAATACATGTTTTTCTTCAGTGGGAGGTGCTAGCCTTTATGGTTTAAGGCGGTGGGAATGCATGATGGCGCCGAGGTTGGCATTCATGGAGGAGGAGAGTGGCAATTGAGGTCTGGTCTTGAGAGTTTGGCGGAGGCAGAACGTGCTAGTCAGTGGAGAAAATGTATAGTTGAGGAGTAGATTGGGGGGTTTTTTTTTGGAGGGAGCAAAGAGCAACAGAGGGAGGAAGTAGGAGACCTTTGGAGAATGCAGAGGAGCTTAGAAGATTGCTAGTTGCTGATTTCTTCCGTTGCGTTAGCGACTAGAGGATGGCTAGCTCCTAAGTCTGGTGAGAGTCAATTTGTAAGTAAGGATCGATGTTGTAGACTGGTGAAGTTTGGGAAATGTATAGATAGTCAGATTGAGTGGTCTGTTTTTGGGGAGAACTCATTCGTTGACAGAGTAGTTGTTAGATTACTAATCAACGTACTAGGAAAGAGGAAGCTTGTGCTGTCGAGGACCTTTGTGAAATCTGAATTATGAGTTTTGATCCTAGAGGTTCTGTGTAGGAGTCGTGTCTGCAGAGGTTCGGGCGAGTCTGTTTTGCTCCAGTAATGAATCTCTCGTTTGGATCTAGATCAGTGATGTTGTTATGTTGTTTCTTTGACGTGTGATTACCTGATGCTCGTTCTGTCAGAAGTAAGCACAACTTGAGGGGTCTGGTTGTTGTTTGGTCCCTTTCCTTTTTAGTATCAGAGCAGGTTGGATCTAGTGGGTTTCGGTGTAACCTATGAGGACCCAGGTGTGATGCTAGTCAAGGAAACATGTCCTCGACTGGTGCAGATGATATAGAAGTGGAAGAACTAGTACAGGAGACTCGTGAACAAAGAATCATTCGTAGGTTTGACTTTTGCACTACTCGGGGTGTATTGCCACCGAGAGGAGCTGTGGTATTGCGTTCCTTGGGATTTGGTGTAATAACTATTGTAGGAATAGATCCTGATGAGGCCAGAGTAGGAGATATAGCAATTGAAATAGCTCATAGTGGTTTTTACACTCGAGCTGAGGTCTGGGTGAAGGTGAGTAATGGAGCTAGGGGGTGGGTGTCAATCTCGCAATTACAGACACAATACCACTACACCACCTACCTTGCATAGAGTGACGCCGTTGTTTACTGAGAGGCAGTGCAATGTGCCTAGACTGGGAGACATTTGGATCCCCAAGTCGACTCCCTCAGCTAACCATTTTCCTAGATTCTACATTCCTGGTGTGGAGGACCTGTTCCAGGTTGGAGATCGTATAGTCCGTGTGGAACATTCCAGATCGAGGTCCCGTCTCATAAGCTGGCAGGTATGGCGCGATTCGGAATCGAAGTGGCAATTCCAGCAAGAATCCACAGATGAGCAATGTTTCTCCATTTTTTCATCAAATTTTGAACCTTTGATACCTGTAGCTGAGGGTGCTCAGTCTAAGTTTGATCGATGACTCAGGCAAAACTTGTTTTTCTTTCAAGAGTTAGAATTGAACTGCAGAAGCTGAGAAGCTGATCAATTTTGATTTTGTGATTTGAGGGACTGTGTGTGGTGAGGAGTGTTGCATCTTGTTTCTGTTATTGCTGAAGTCCTGAAAGATAACAAGTCCTCAGGGAATGGATGAGTTGTTCCGGGGACGAGACCATGAAGATGTGAATGATTGGGCGGAGCGGCTCACAATGGTTGCCGAGGTGCGAGACCTCAATGCGGATAAGTTGTTCAAGATTGCCAAATTGAATCTGCGGGGTCGAGCCAAAGAATGGTTCAAGAAACTACAGCTGGTGCCAGCCGACTGGGCTGAATTGAGGGTCCTGATTGTGCAAAAATATGGGTGTGTTGATGATGATGACATCAGGATGAAACTGGATGCCATCAAGCAAGAGCCAAAGGAAAGAGTTCAAAAGTACTTTGAACGTCTTGACAAGTTGTTTCAAAGGGAGAAGATACCCGATGCTGAGCAGAGGAGAAGATTTTTGGCTAAGCTGAGGCCTGAGATTCGGAAGTTATGCGTAGTGAGAACGTTTGCTGATGTCAAGGAGTTGGTAGTTGCTGCTACCGAGCTCGAGATGGTACTGGGGGAATTGGGAGAGACTCCATTCGAGCCCTTGAAGGAGGAACATGAAGAAGGGGTCGAAGAGACAATGATGGAGAAGCAGGTGATTGCTTTGAATAACACGCTGGTGAACTTTTTCAAGAGGAGTGTGCCGAACTTTATCGCATCATCCTCTTCCACAATGTCCAGTGGGTGCCAGCTCTGCAATGGAGGAGATCACATAGCCACAGCATGTCTGAGGCTAAATGAAGCACGGCCGAAATGTGCTAAGTGCAATATGTTGCATAGGACGAAAAATTGTGGGATTAAGTGCTCTTTCTGTGCAGGATTGGGACACTCAGAGGACCGATGCTGGAAGAAACCTAGGGATGGAAAGGTGCAGTCTGGAGCAGCAAACTTTGTCAAAGTCTTGCTGGATGATGAGCAAGCAACTCTGTAGCAACTACACAGGTTGTGCGGAGATAAAAAAATATTTTCACACACTCGGGTACCACATAGGCGAATGCCAATTGAAGTGGCACCCACAGGTGATGTACCCTCTCCTGAAATTGCAGGGGAAGGAACAGGAGCGATTCGGGAGGCAACTATTAAATCGAAAATACTCTACCATTTCATCAAAGGGAAGATTTCCCTGAGTCCTATGGAAACTATCCTGATGATTCCAGGAGAACTGGAACATCTGGAAAGCTTAATGAAGCTGGCTCGAAGGAGAGATTCGGAAGCAAATGAGAATCATGTGTCGATGGTGTTTGCAGTTCCCACACTAAGGAAGATCTGCATCAACAAGACCCATCGAAGCAAGAGTCTACATTTGCTTGTGGAGATCAACAATTATATTATTGAAGGATTGGTGGACACGAGTGCCTCCATGTCCGTTATGGCTGCTGTTGTCGTAAGGGAACTAGGAATGATGCATCTGGTCACTAGATCAGAGACCTATAAGACTGCTTCGGGAGTCATCACACAGGTTCTTGGCAGAATTGACGAAATCCCAGTGAAGGTTGGGGGAGTCCAGTGCTCCATGATGTTCATGGTGGTTGATACGGACGGACAGCTATGATGTGTTACTTGGATTAGATTTCCTCATAAAAATTAGGGCAATTGTGGATGTGGAACGAGGTTTAATCCAGGTGAGGCATGGACCAGGTGCCAATGTGGAGGTGTTACCTTTAACAATGGTGAATCTGTTGCAGAGGATCAACTCGGAGACTCTGATGCGAGAGTTTACGATTGTCTGGCAGAGCACATCCACCAGTGAAAATCCTGACTGGGAGACAAACCAGGATCGCGCGATTGAGATTGAGGATGATGTTGCAACCACCTCAGATTCTGATACGGGTACTGATGGTAATGAGCATGGGGAATTGGTATCCAATCCATTGAGGCAGATTGATCATGAGGATGAGTTTGGAGATAATGGATTGGAGAAGCTAATAACATCAGAGGGGCCACCAGAGATTCTACAACTGACATTACAGGGGTAGGCTTACGACTTCATGAATGAAGAAGTCACGGATGCAGATGATTACGCAGATTGGCTAAGGTGGGTGGCTGATGCAGAGCAAAGCAGACGAGCTAGGTGTGAAAGCACGCCTGATGCTGTTGCGACACTTGTGCTACAGCAACCTGGCCCAAGGCACACTTCATTAATCCCGACGCTGCTGTAAGCTGTCTAGATGAAGGATGGTGACTTTAGTTGCACTACTACTGAGCTATTAAGGTCATCCAACCATGACAAAATGGGCACTAGGTGGAGGGAGATCTGTCAGCGAATTATGATAGATAGCAGTTTGGATGAGGGAGGACAACAACAACTCTGGAAGATTATGGAATGATACTAGGATGTATTTGCTTGGAACAAGGGCGAATTGGGTTGCTGTATCGTTGGGGAACATGTTGTGGATACGCAAGGGTTTTCGCCTTGTAGAGCATCTCCTGGTAGACTGTCCTATTGGGAAGAGGCCGAAGTGAAGAGGCAAATCGACGTTTTGGTAGAATTGGGCAAGATGAAGCCCAACAGTTCTGAATATGCCTGTCGCGTTACTTTACTAGTAAAGAAAAATGGGAGCAGGCGTTTTTGTGGAGACTACCGGCCACTCAATGCACAAACATGACGTGACTCGTTTCCGATGCCATTCGTGGAAGATGTGATTGATCAGCTGGGGAGCTCAGCATGGTTTACTGCTCTAGATTTGCAATCTGGCTTCTGGCAGATTCGAATGGCTCCCGAAGATGTGAAGAAGACTGCTTTGATCACCAAGACCGGATTGTATGACTGGACGGTCATGCCATTTGGTTTGAAGAATGCGACAAGCACGTTCACCAAAACTATGTCAGAGGTCTTTAAGGATTTGGGCAGCAAGTTCCTGAAGGTGTTCGTGGATGACCTCAATGTCCACAGCGGAAGTTGGGTAGAGCATCTTTAGCATCTGGATATGGTTCTGTGCAAACTGAGGGAAGTGAATCTCAAACTAAACCCGAAAAAGTGTTGCTTTGTTGCAAAAAGTATTGCATTCTTGGGCCATGTTGTTAGTGAGAGTGGCACCAGACCAGATCCTGGTACGATTGAGGCAATTCTACATTTTCCCTAGCCAAGGACGGTCACTAACGTCAAATCGTTCTTAGGGTTGACAGGGTATTACCAGAAGTATATCAGAAGTTATGCGCGACTGGCAGCTCCTCTATTCGAGCTGACCGGAAAGGATGTTGATTTTGTGTGGGATGCGGGCTGTCAGTAGGCATTCCAAGCTTTAAGAATAGCGCTGGTCGAGGCGCCCATCCTTATACGACCTGATTTCAAGAGATCGTTTTGTTTGGATGTTGATTGGTCACCCAAGGGGGTCGGAGCCATTTTGTCCCAGAGAAAAGGGAAGTTGGAGAAGGTGGTAGCCTATGCCAGTAAGAGTCTGACAGAGGCACAGAAGAAATTCCATCCCATGGAGGGAGAGTGTTATGCACTCATATGGGGCATCATGCACTTTAGGCAATACTTGTATAGGAATCACTTTGTTTTGCGCACTGATCACAAACCACTCGAGTGGTTAGCAACTGTGTCTAACACACATGGAAGGCGAGGCAGATGGATTGACATGCTATAGGACTTTAGCTTTAAGATTGTGCACTGGCCAAGTCTCATACACACTAACGTTGATGCCTTGAATAGAAATCCAGCTGGACCAGCCAGGGAAGATGATGATTTTTGTGAGGAAATCCAAGACATTGGGAATGCGCAGACTGACATGCACCTGGAAGAAGGAAAGCTCCTCGTTGTCCAGATTGGCACAGAGATGGAATGGCTCGGAATCAGAAGAAAGGGTAGGGAGTCAGTACAACATCATACCTGCTGTTTTGGGATCAACCACTCTATGCACCTCAGTGACCACCATTTGTATGTGATTGACATTGTATCTGAGGATGATTAGCCTCAGGAGCTCGTTCCGTGTGAGGCTGGAGACAAAAAGAGGGATGAGACTGCGCAAAGCAGTACTGCTAGGATGATTCTACAGAGGAAGAGACCTCACTACTATGACAAGCAACAGCAACTAGAGCTGGTCTTAGCAACTCAGCGGCTATTGGAGGTGGGTGAACATGATTTTCAATCCGAAGATCTTGATGAGGAGGAGGAGTGTGAAGCAGACTCGAGGAGCAGTGACATATGGGAGGATGTCAGCTGCATGGAATTGCTGCAAGGAGAAGTGCTACTTGCTACTGTTGATCCTCTGGAATAAAAAAGGGCGAGGAAAAGGATACTTAATTATCACTGGCAGGGGCAACCACTGTACTTCAAGGGGCTGTTAGTGCCAAGACCAGCAGATCGCATGGGACTAATGATCCAGATGCAAGAGGACCTAGGGCACTTTGGAGAAGAATGAACTCTAGTCGAAGTGTGTAGAAGGTATTTTTGGCATAACCGAACTCAAGATGTCAAGGTTGTAGTGAGGGTGTGCTAACATTGTCAGATGGTGAAAAGGATGGGGAGTGTGCGCTTTGAAGATGAAGAACTGAAGAGCATACCTATTTGTGACCTGTTTTTATAGAGTGGCTATGGATACTGCAGGGCCACTGCCTGAGACCAAGTCAGGCAACAAATACATCCTAGTAGCTATTGACCACTATTCGAAATGGTGTGAGGCGAAAGCTGTAGCTGATCATGGAGCCAAAACAGCAGCCAGGTTTCTGGAGGATGATGTGATCTGCAGGTACGGGGTACCGAAGTTTGTGTTGACCGACAATGAGGGAGAGCAGGCAGCAGAGTTTGACGCCATGTGCAAAGACTACGAGATTCATCATCAACACATTGCGCCTCAATGGCCGCAGTGCAATGGTATGGCTGAACGTCTGATCAAGACGATCAAACATGGCATAACGGTGCTGTTTGTAGTACCCGACAATGCTAATCGTTGGGATGAGCAACTGGCAAAGGTTATGTTTGGATACCGATGCGGAATTCAGTCTAGCACAAAGTTCTCTCCTTTTATGATTTTGACTGGGCATACACCACGCCTAAGGGCTAACAACTATTTACACTCATTGACTGCCAAAGTTGATGACAATGCTGATGTGGAGACTACTGCAGAATAGTTCATGCAGAAGGTGAAGTTGATTGCCAGCATTCATGAGAATGTTCTATTTAATGTAGGACAGGCACAACAGGAGCAAAAAAGGGCCTATGCTACCAGAAAAGGGAAACATGTTTTTGAAGGTCTGGTTGTTGATGAAACGATGGTCAAGATGAAGAAACCCGAGAAGAAGAAGGCACTGATTGCCAGCTGGGAAGGTCCATACCTGTTTGTTGCGCATACTGACGGGATTGGCAATCTTGACTTCGAAGAAGGGAGCCGAGTATGCATTGTTCAAGACGCTGATGGGAATTAGTGGGAAAGACCATGGAGGGATCTTAAAGTGTATTACACTCCACAAAGTCAGAAGAGCTGAGGGACTCAGCTTTTTGAGGAACGGAGGGGTGACATATGTAACCGAACATGGGGTGACCAAACAATGGAATTATGCTGATTCTGATCCTGATTTTTGCACCATCACTTAGTTGGCGGCGCATTACATGTCATTACTATAACAATGCATGGCGGCTGCTCTGGTTTGATCATGGAAGCTCACCACTTGAGAAAGACGGCACGGGATTATGGCAACGGAGGTGCTGGCCTTTATGGTTTAAGGTGGTGGGAATGCATGACGGCGTCGGGGTTGGCATTCATGGAGGAGGAGAACAGCAATTGAGGTCTGGTCCTGAGAGTTTGGCGGAGGCAGAGCATGTTAGTCAGTGGAGAAAATGTACAGTTGAGGAGTAGATCAAGGGGTTTTTTTTTTGGAGGGAGTAGAGAGCAACAGAGGGAAGAAGTAGGAGACCTTTGGAGAATGCAGAGGAGCTTAAAAGATTGCTAGTTGCTAATTTCTTCCGCTACATTAGCGACTAGAGGATGGCTAGCTCCTGAGTCTGGTGAGAGTCAGTTCGTAAGTAAGGATCAATGTTGTAGACCGATGAAGTTTGGGAAATGTATAGATAGTCAGATCGAGTGGTCTGCTTTTGGGGAGAGCTCAATCATTGACAGAATAGTTGTTAGACTACTGATCAATGTACTAGGAAAGAGGAAGCTTGTGTTGTCGATGACCTTTGTGAAATCTGAACTATGAGGTTTGATCCTGGAGGTTCTGTGTAGGAGTCGTGTCTGCAGAGGTTCAAGCGAGTCTATTTTGCTCCAGTAATGAATCTCTCATTTGGATCTAGATCAGTGATGTTACTATGCTGTTTCTTTGATGTGTGATTACCTGATGTTCGCTCTGTCAGAAGCAAACACAACTTGAGGGGTCTGGTTGTTGTTTGGTCCCTCTCCTTTTTGGTGACATTATGATTATTAACTATTTGATGTTGAAGATGGTGTATTTGTTTGAAGCTTCAACTATCACTTTCACATGTTGAATCTTGAACTTAGGATACCAAATATGGTGGCTAGTGGTAATGGTGCAATGTTAAAGGTAAAGGACCAAGGTTAAATCAACATGGATTGTGAATTTTGAAAATTGATAATGGAGTTCCAAATACATAATTGGTGGAATGTTGTTAGAAATTTTCAACTTACTCCACATTATGTAAGAGTTCGATTGCATTCATGTGCAATGCACAAACATCAATTTATTCCATAATGTGGGAATGCCATTTCAAACAGCTATTGCATATTGTGAACATTACATGGTGTAATGTGCATTTCCAATTGTAATTATATGATAGCAAGAAGATGCATGCAAGCAATAGTTTGCATTTGTGAGCTTTGCATTTCACTTTTTGATTGTTTAGGTGTTGGGTATTCAAAATCAAAGTTGAAAGTTGTTGGGTTTTGGTTGTTTGTAATTTGCTAATGTTTGGGTGCTTAGAGGGTACTAAGGTTATTGGGGGTTTCAAGGGTGTTGGGTTTTGGGTGTTTTGGATGTTTAGAGTGGTGCCCACAATAGGGCTTTTGAAACTATCACTAAATTTCAAGCTAAGATTGTTATTTTCCAACCATAGTGTTAACAACAATGTCGATATTCAAATTAAACCAAGTTGGTGGCATCCTATATCCACATTCATGTTTTTCCAAATTTTGGGACCATTGAAATGTTGATAATTTGGTGCAAACAAATTTATAAAAGACATTTAAAATGTAACAAGTGTTCTATGTTTCACATATTTGGGTTTAAAATTAATTTGAATGTGAAAATGGTTGATTTTTTTTCACAAATATGTTGTTAATATATTATGAAAACATGTGACATGATTTAGAATGAATCTAATGATGATAAAATATTGAAAAACATTCATTAAACACTATAAAAACATTTATTTCTAGGGAATTTTTTTAATGTGACATATTTTGGGGGATTTTTTTTTAACATATATTCATATAATAGTATAATGTAACATTATTTTAGGTCACAAGGATTTTTAATGATTTAAAAAGTATTTCATGAATATTACAAAAGCAAATCCCCCATAATGGCAAGTGTGGCTTTTGTTGACTTGTTTCCACCCATTTGTCCAACCCAATTAGGGGCCAATTGATTTTAGTTTTGATAAAATTGGAATTCAAATGCTTTGTCTTTTAATTTGGCATAGATTGCAAATTTTGTTGTTGTGTAACTTCCATTGAAAAAATCTAAAAGAATTATGACACAAGTCCAAAGTGGAAAGACTTTTGGTGGCATAATTCATTTGGGCGAAGTTGAAATTGGTTGATTCAAGATCTCAATCTTTGTGAATTGCATTGTTTGCAAAGCCATCACCAATGTGCCCAATTGAGACAACTTGGATAAGCACACAATAAAACAATGAATGAAACATGATATCTCTAGCAAATGCTTGTAAAAGAACCGAGTTTACTACAAAAGAATAATAAACATGCCTATAATTTTGTGTTGTTCATTTCTCAATGATCTCAATTTACTTTGCAACACGTGGGTAACACCATGGTTGGCAATAATTGACTCAAGAATGTGCATTTTGTTACACTCTTTCAAATTTTGCAAAATCGATAGCCCATGGGTGAATATGAGGCTTTGAAAGTTATGTTTGAATACCTAATGTGAAAATCATGCCCAAAAAATCATAATAATGGTGCTTTTAGGTGGGAAATTGGTAAACAACTTCACCTTTAGACTTTAAAGGCCTTGAAAGCAATAGAAATAAGAGTCCAATATTACCCAATCATATACAACAAGATGATTTTTTTTAAAAACCAACCAATGGTTGTTCATCCACATTTACATAGAGGATAATTAAGTTTTCACTTTGTTATTGTTGTCACTCATTAAAGTGGTGGATGGGTTTGGCACTGACAATTTAACAAAGTGTATAATGTAATTGTTATTGTAAGAAAGAGGTTTGGATTGAGATGATATAACAACAAAGTTGATTATTGTTGGTACAAATGGTGTGAGTGCTTTTCAAGGTCTGAAATATGATGTTGTGATCCAAATTCATGAATCCTAGGCTCAATATTTGAGATCATGTGCATTGTGTCTTTCATTTTGGTAATCTTGCAATATAGACCTTGTCTACTTTTCCTTTGGTGCATCAATTGCAAGAATTGTTCTAAGATTTTCTATCAATATTTCTATAAGTGTCCAAGAAAGAATTTGGAACTTATAAAATTCTAGCTAACATCATAGAACTAAAGGTCTTAAGTCTTGAAAAACATGAAAACAAAATGGACCTGCATACTCAACCTAATGAAGAAGGTCATGATAGAATGTAAGACTTTCTTTGGTGAAGATGAGCTTTGACATGGCCACAAATTCTCAAATTGTTAACAAATTTTAACCTCTTGGCTAATCTTGATATTTTGCTAGATCCTTTTTATGTATTCCTCTTCTATTGGAAATGTTATACATGTTGATTAAATTTTCACAAGCAAAAGATATCTTTGTGTGTGATTTCATGGATGTGGTCAAAATTTGTCAAGCACAATTGCTTGTTTCGTATGTTGTTTTGACCTCAAAATTGTGGGCTAGATACATTCCATGAGTATCATTCATTCTTGGATTGTGCTCATGATAAAACAATATGTTTGATTGGACTATGAAATCAAGTAGTCAATTATGTCACAAATACAACTACAAACATAATCATATAAATAATCATAAATTCATGAATTTGCATAAAGATGATGAATCAAAACTACGAATATTTGTGAATAAATTTTTAATCTATTTGACATGATCCGTTGAGATAAGGAACCAAGATCAAAATTTGAAGCAACCTGACTTTGTAAAGTTGAATCCACATTGCACAAGACTTGTGCAACTTTGATGGATTCTTATTGTGAGTTCTCATCCATTAAGGACATTAAATCCCAAGGTCAACTCTCTAGTCACACATTTATAATTGGTGGTAACATTTGGAATCTAGAACATAATGAATACATTTTTGTGTTTGTGCACAAGACTTGAACCAATCAAATTGCACGTTGTGCAAAATGAATTGTGTGACATAATGTGCTTGTCTATACCATTTTTGATTACATGCATATCACTTTAGTTAAAGATTTTTCTTCCCAACCATAATATGTAACAGGATGGTGAGAGCTTTAAAAAACATATAACTATCAACCACTACAGACTTTCCATGCAACTGTAGTACACTTTCCCAAAAAAATGTTGCCCCTAACAACAATGCTCTAGTAAAACATGTGATGAACATAATTAAAAATAAAAAAGTCTAGACATCCAATGAAATGAGCTAGCCCAATTTATGGAATGGCTAATGGAATTAGTTCCATTTCTTGCATTCTGGATGGCTAGAATGGCACAAAAGCAAGCAGTGCCCATAATGAAGATACTGCAAAAAAAAGAGTTAGTCTTTTGGCTACATGACAAACTCAAAAATACCTGGACATCACAACAAGAATATATGTAAGACATATTTGCTAGGGGAGAAACAAACACTGACTTCTAAGTTCTCATCAAGCTTCTGACATGAAGAATGCTGTGAGAAACAGTAAAATTAGCCATAGAAGAAAATAGCACTGGAAGGACAAGAAGGAGCTTATTGTTTGTGTATTGGTTGCTTGATTGGTCTTTTTGGGTGGTGTTGCGATGTGAGGTCATAGTCTGGGGTGGAAGGGGAGGTGAAGAGTCAGACAGGGGGGTGCATGGGTGTCTTTTGCATAAGCTTCCCAAATAACTAGGCCTTTCACAAGATAGCTTGCATGGTGCTGATCAGCCTACAAGATTGAAAGCAGCACCATCACTTTGTGAGAACGTTTTGCAACAAAGTATCTGTTTCAACTAACCAATTAGAAACAGTCCATACTTTTAAGGTTTTGTATTCATTTCAGACTTAATCATTCATGCTGTATTCATAGTACTGCATTTTGAACAGTATCGCCTTTTACTCCTCTTCCCTATTTGTACTTCAATGTGAACCCATACCTTCACCAGTTTTCAACATAAATTTCACAGATGTCTCACCACACACTAAACCACCTAAAATAGGGTCTTTCTTCCAACAGAACCCTGGTCAATGCCATTCATTGATCAGCACTGGTAGACAAACTGACTGAAGAAATCTGAACCCTGCATTCAAGCATGCAAGAAATGGAACTAATTCCATTAGCCATTCAGACACTAACAGTGTGTTGTTCCCTTAATAAGCTGAAAATTGTTGCCTGCTCCAACTTTATAACTTTAGGCTTTCAGGGCTGTTTCTGTTAAGATCATCATCTTGATCCAATGTGCACTGGACAGTCAAAATAATTGCAAATTGTACAACTCCTACCACATCCAGCTGCATAAACACTGCTTCTTCATAACTGCCTACTTTAGGTTACAACCTGAGATCTATGTTAACACTAATATTAACATCAATTTGATTAACATAATGAACCTAACAAAATCTGGTTCCTGCCCAAATTTTCTGGTTTGTGATGACAAATTGTTTTAGTTTAAATAAAGAATCTTCTGTTGGACTCAATTGCCAAAGACATCAGCTGTTTTAGCAGGACAAAATTCAATCAGCCTGCTTTAGAACCATTGTGTTGCTCTGTAATGACATTTCTTTCCTTCATATGCTTCTCCTTGAACTTGATAGCAGTGTACCAAACACCACCCACTGTGTTGAAAGTTACACCTAAAAGAATAAACACTGTCACTTTCACCCCTCCAAACACAAAGAATCCCATCACCTGCACACATTTCCAAGATGAATAAGCAATCGGATGAACAGAGTAGCTCAGCTGACACAGGCCCTTATCCACAGCCTACATCAGAAGTATGTCAATGCTCGCAAGATATGCCAAAGCTTTAAACAGCAATCTTCAAAGTTTTCTACTGAAAGTCACAGAAATCCTCAAAGGCAGCTTCATTGGAAATTATACCGTGCCAAGAACACTTCGAAGAGTGCCCACAATCGTGGTGGTAAGAGCTGAATTGCAAAGAGTGCAGAGAAACAAGCAGTAGTTTAACAGGGAACCCATCATTAGAGATGCTGCAAGAAGAGGAAGAAACATGAGGGATGTTTTGGACTCCAGTATAATTCTTTCTGCAGAGTTCCACACCTCTCCTGTTGCAAAAATTATCCCGATCAGCACTGGCAAGGAAAGTAGTCCATTGTAAAGCAGAAGCTCCATTGAATTAAAGCCTGCATACAATTGAGTACTCACAAGATCAAGAATAGTATTGTACAATAACACTACTATCATGACTCTCCAATAGTTCACCTTGTGATATAACTGCCAGGCATCCCTAACCATGCTCCATAACAGCATGCAACTGTTATATCACTTTCTGCCAAACCAAAACAAGCACAACAAGAATGAGTGGGGTCATAACCTTGTGAGTGTCACTCACAAACAATCAGACCATCATTCCTCACTGAGTTCATCACCTCCTGATGGTGGCTTAGACTTTAGACATATATATATATATAATAATCTGCTCAGCATACAGCCCAAGCAATCAAACAAAAATCTGCATCCTGAGTTTCTGTCATGTTTCCAGAAGTAATGGGAATACTTAGTCATGCTGTTGGCTATCTCTCAAGAAACATAGCTAATAGAAAATGTCAAAAGTATCCTCATTCAAGCTGCAACAAGCGTCTGAAGGATAGAGAGACCTACTTGTTGAGGGCTCCTGGATTCTCAACATATCCTTTTAAGCACAACACTGGTGACTACTTGGATGGCATTACTAACCATCCAAGATGGGATCAAATAGGAAGTATGGCTCAATCACATTGCTGTTGCTGGCAACAACAATTCATATAACTCACCCTTCTCACTTCCTGATCTTTCAACCAACAAAAGGTAGGTGCTTTGCAGAGCACAACTGATGAATGCCGCAGAGTAGCCACTCCACTCAAAGCTCAAGTCTCCAATGCCTGCCATAATACAACCTGTTGAAACACATAAAAAAGGATTCAGCTCCAAGTTATGGGAGCACAGATTTCAAATATAACCAAGGATTAGACATTGTTCAGAAGAAGAAAAAGAGCAAACCTGAAACAACAGTCATCACTGAGAGGGTAATCTCTTTGGATGGCAATGCACCACCCAAGATAAATTTTGCCACCAACACCATAACAGGGGTCAACCGCTTCAGTACATGATATACAGGAATACTTAAGGACTTCACTGCAGCCAAAGCAAATGCAACATTTGTGTTGTAGAAAAACACCACAGGGAGAAGTTCCTTGGCAGCTTGTAATTGGAATGGTTGCACATTTGCCAAGCCACAAGCCTTCATTGCATAAACCACCAAAATTGATGCTACCATTTGTAGTGTGAGGAAAGAATTTGGATAGGGCCATTGCATGAGCACAGCCTGTAACATTTTACACACAAAAGAACCTTGTCTCAGGCCATGGGAAAGTAATACATATTATTAGAATTGCTCTCAGATGTTCAAAGGGAAGAAAGTGGCATACCTTGTTGACAAAGCCCATAAGAAGGCCAACAACACCATATGCAGCAGCAGAAGCTGCACTCATGAGATGCTGGGAGTACAGAGATTTCAGGTGGTCAAATCTTCCTTCATTACTTTGATGCTGCTGCTCGTCCACATCAACCAACCTCCTCCTTTCCACATCAGGTCCATCGCCTTCACCCAAGAACCACACAATGATCAGAAGTTGCAAATTTATTCCATTTCCTTTTCATTCAGCAGATTCCTATCCAAAGCTCAAAATTATGACAATCTCTAAATTGTCAAGCAAGATCTGACAGGGCATCTAGAAAACTGATGCAGCAAGTGTCAGCACAATCATTTGTCACATCATGATGCTTTTTTGGTGATTCGAAGTTCTAGTGCTGGTCGACAAAATGCAAAACATAGACTCCACAATATCTATACAAGGCCACATAACAGACAAAGTCCTCCACCAGATGGAAATGAATATTTCCAGAGAGTGGGAAAAAGAATACCTGCAGCCCATAATCTGCAACTATCTGCCCTACTATCAACCCTCTTTGCACTTGCAGCAGCTCTCCTCATTCTGTTCAAGGACCTACTACCATCACTTCTGTCTCAAGATCTGACCTACTAGATATTCTAGGTTTGCAAACATAATTGAAGCGCAGAACTAGTCTACCGTTACTAAGAGAACGAGGACAGAAGAAATACTCTTTCCGCTCCAGATCACAATAAAGCATTTTCTTTGTAGGATGAGCGGTTTCTTCATGGTATTGATCTTACTCAGACTCGAGAATTATAGAATCGCAAGGCGTGATGTCAAATATGAAAGAAGAAACCTTACCGACATGCTGCGCAGAGCTCTGGGATCCTTTGGGAGAAGAGGATGGAAGCAGATCCATAGTGATCGGAATTGGGAGCTTTTTTGCTGCTTCCATCAATTGGAGGCATCTGAATGACTCCCGCAGAGAACTCCAGGAAGAAGTTGACGGCCACATGGATCTGTTTGACGCACGCCGTTGACTAAGGCATTGCGCCTGCCTAAAAGTCTTGACACAAAACCGGGACCGCTCACAGACACTTCCCTCTCTTCTCACAAGACCAATTCTACGTCGCTACGCTCATCAAACAACTAAAAAATATGCCTCATACATTACCACCGGCTGCTCTCCACCTGCTACTCGTCGTGGTCTCTCTCCCTGATTTCTAAGCTTCAGTCTCTCCCGCATTCCAACGACAAAAAATGCACCAAAAAGGGCCAGAGTGCGCGCTCCTTCCTGAACACAACGCAATTTGATCAGGAAATCCGTCTTGTTTCGAGGCGATATTCAATGCCAATACGCGAGACAAAAGTTCACAGAGAGAGCAGAAGCAAGTCTTTCTGCTTCCCGGTGCATCAAAAGCAGCTGGCTGCAAGTCCAAGACGGATGCGAACAAAGCAATATGGCGCGCGCAAAGAGGCGGAACACCCCTCAATAGCTACCGAGCACCACAGTTCTCTCTCTCTCTCCCGCCCCCCCCCCTCCCCCTCTCTCTCTCTCTCTCTCGTCGCGCCCACGAAGGAAAAAGCGCAGATCTGCCCGCGATCTTCCACAAAACCTGGCAGCCCGAAAATCCGGACTTTCTGCTCTGCCGCACCCGGCTTACGTCTGCCTGCCACTGTGCCTGCCCACGAACTGCGGCGCTCCGTTTAGCACTCTGCCGGAGTCTCTCACGAGTCTCACCGTTCACCTTCGTGCTCATCTGTGCTCACCTGCCTATCCTCCAAAGCCATGGGAACAAAAGGATTTTGATGGGAACTTAATGGGAACAAATAATTTTTTTGGGAACTTGATGAGAACAAAAGGAAGTTGATGGGAACAATGGGAAGTTGATGATAACAAAAGGATTTTGATGGGTTACTGATGGGAACAAGAAGAATTTGATAGGACCTGTGTGAGAACTTGATGGGAATCCAATCCCCCATTCCTTCAAAAAGTAAGAAACATCCCTTGGGGGCATGTTGGCGCACCCAATTGGCTCTCCTCGCATGCTTTATACTAAAGGTTCTTTTTAGGGACAAGCTACGAGGATAGGTGCTGCCCACGTATGGAATTTTTTGAACAAATTGCGTAGGGCAGGGAGAGAAAATTAGATGGACCAGCTAAAAAGGTGGGTAGACGACGTGTGCATGTGCACAGTCTATCTGCCTGCCTCCCTTTCTGCCAGCGGATCTCGAGGAGCAGCCATGCAGAACCCAGGGTCTTCACAATCATGTGCACGGCCCATCTCTCGCTCTCGCTTTCCTTTCTTCCTAAAGCCCTGCCCGATACAAGTTTCATCCAACCGGTTGCAAAATTACAAACCAGAAATTGCGTTTTGTTGGATGACAAACTCGAATAGGACATCTCTCACAAATCCTTTCTCTCATCCTTGAAGGCATTCGTCAAGAAATAATAAATAGTCTGACCTTCACTGCAGTGTACCTACACAAAGCATCATGCATCTGTCAACAGGTACAGCAGCGGGGTTCTGGCCGGATGCAACTCTTCTGTACTTGGGTTTCCAAGGGGGGATCATAGCAAAATGGCCCAAGCCAAAGTGTTGGGACAAACATCGCACTTGAAAAATAAAAAACAATCTGTGTGGGAAAAAAATTAATTTAGTACCTTTTGGGATGGATGACCAACAAAACTTTAGCCATTTGATAAAGAAGACAATTCAACTAGTAAACAGAACCTCAATTATAATAATATTGGTATGGGTGACCAACCAAACAAGCATTTCAGTCAAAGAAGTCTGCACTTAACACTTACTGGTGTAGTAGCCTTTGCTGGTGTCCCAAGTGTGAACTAGTTATCCAACTAAAATTTCCTTGTAAAACCATTTTTTATAATTTAATCGAATTTTCAATGATAAAATTACTTAAAGTTTAATATTTTCACATTTTAGGTCTAAAATTCTCCAAATCACTTTTGTTAAATCCTATTCATTGAGGGCTTTTCAACAATGTCACGAGTGTGCCCACATTCTCTTATCATTTTTAGTTTTGATTTAAACGAATTTTTGTCGAGGAAATTGTTCAATATTCAATAACTTCTCCATTGTAGGCTCAAACATCATGAAACTAACTCAATGCACCTCTACTCATCAAGGGCTTTCCAAAAGCATGGCAAGAGGCAACATGGTTTGGGAGATCCCAATGTGACAAACAAAACAAACAAACAACCTTCCTTATGAGAAGGATATACGAACTATGTGAGCACAAAGAAAGGGCATTGAGATGGATGACCACCAAAATTGGCTTTCCAATAAGGGTCAATCTAATTATTTATGTTCAATATTGAAGTTGAATTGTGAATGTACCCTTGTTTCTTTTCTTTTTCGGGTTGTTAGCGGTAAGTCAGCGATTCTTAAGACATGCCCAAGTTTGGCTTGCAAGACATGGAGGATTTTCAAAAGGCTTTTTTTATGAAGTTCAGAGTTCAGAGCAACATTTTGTAAGCTTTTCCTTGGACTTCCAAAACCAAATGTTAAATTTTTTTTTGTCTCACTCCTTAACTTACTTTTGTTTTCAAGCATCTTCATGGTCCTTCCCTTCCTCTTTCTTTGTTTTTGAAACATGTGAGTCCAGGTACATGTTAGGTTGTTTCTTGATACATTTCATAACATGTTTAGTAGTGTGACTACAAAGATGCTTGGTAGAAATTAAGAAATGGCTTCTCAAAATCAAAAGTTCATGCTTACATGAACCAAGTCTTTGTTCTTTGTTTGCACAAATGATTGCCATTTTATTGTCTCTTCATATGCCTAAGGTAGGACCCAAACACCAAACTTATTTCCAGTGTCCAGTTAAACTCCCCAGGGAACCAAAGGAGTCCTCTTCTTTATAGTGATTTCTTATGTACAACCATGTGTGTTCACGCTTAATGTCCACCTATTTTCAAGCCCAACCTTTTCAGTTTGTATAAATTGTACATAAATATATAAAATTTTATTTTGATATTTTATTTTTAACCCTCTGCTTGCATCTACATACAAATTATAGGCTACCCAATAAGACTTACTTCACCTATTATCTAAAGAAACCAGGGTAGGGAATAGTGATAAGTAGTTGAACAAGATACTTTCATTGTTCTATTCTTATTTTAGGGATGTAAAAGTTGGAGTCAACAGCCTTTCCCTTTGCCATCAGGAGTTCCTTTTGCAAAAAGGAACGTTTCAGCCAACCAACCAACCAGCCCTGGACAGTTACCTTCTATTCCATTGTATTGTTCTTCATGTCTTGGAGAGATTCTAACAACACATGTGTCAAATTGCTAACGTGCAGCAAGGAGAGGCTCTTTTGTACTTTTCCACAACAAATTATTTTGAAATTTTAAAAGAAATCAAGCTTCAAGGTGGAAACTCACCTACATATGTAGCAAAGGACAAGTATATCAAATGTTGTTTCTCATGATTGTAGCTGCACCTCACGGTCCACCCCCCTCCCCCCATATTTCTCTTGTGACTGGATGGAAATCTGCAATTTAATGTTTGAAGAAGCATTTCCATTGCCCCAAATCTTTGCCATTGGAAAGGGGTACTTTGTCAATCTACACAATATACCATAGTGGGTCCACTAAAGGGGCCCCATCCTCCACCCCTCACAAATCTTGAGTTTTTTGTGCCAACACCGAAGTGGTCACTTTTTATTGGTGGTACAGTGCTAGTAAAAAAGAAAAATATTCAGTTTGGGGGGCTATGCTTTCATAAGTAAAGCTGGATCCAGTTTCGAACTCGACTCACCTAAGATGTTTTTAAAATAATCGGGAACTGTTGAAATGTGAAGAAGTAGACCAGAGGTTCTATCAAAAAAATTTAAAAATCCTTGAATTGAAACCCAAGGTTCTTTCAAATTTCAAAAAAAGTTGGAACCAGGATCCAAGGTTCTTGGGAAACTAAGAACTGCACAATACTGGAATGGACTGTGGCAAGGTCCCAGAGCACCAGTAGAATGAATTGCACGGTCACACTTATTTGAGTAAAATGAACCTTCCTTTGGAGTGGGTCTGGTGGTGTATGTGGTCTAATGAGGTAGTTACAGATGGGGCTTATGTTGGAAAGGTGCCAAATGTGCCATTTTCTTATTCAGATTACATGCAAGTTTTTTGATTCAGCAGCATTTCAAGCTCTCTCCACTATGGAAATTCTTTCATTTCTAACCTACATACTTCAGTTTAGGTCCTACCTATGGACCCCTGGGGGAATGAGAACTCATTCTGCCTCTTGAGGCACATTCTCAACTACTTTCGGTTGTCCAATGGCCTCAGTCTAGGGGCTCACCTAATGCACATTGTCTAGCCCTTACTACTTTGGGCTGTCCAATGGTCACTAAGACTAAAGACCTGGCAGATTTTTTTTTGTAGTGCAGTTGGAGGCCACATTGCAACACAATAAATCCTTGGGCTTCTTAAGTTTGTACCTATTGAGAGCGGGTTTTCCATAAGGTTTATTTGCCTTAAGTTATTTTGGTGGAAGGCATGATCGTAAAAGATCACTTCAGTTTCTACAGCAGGTTTATTTGATGCAAAGCATTATTAACAATGATGGCCTCAGCCTCAGCTTAGGTGATTTGGGTCTAATGCATTATCGTAAAGCACTTGGAAAAAATCTGTAGTGTATTTGGAGGGCACCTTATATTTATCAATTTCCCAGTTAGGAAATGGCTGGGATCTTATGCCTATTCCTCAATAGTGGGAGGGTTCTTATAACCTATAAATGGGCATAATTTCCCTCCCACTATAGAGGAGTAGGCATAATATCCCTCCCACTCTTATGCCTAGTGATCCACAAAGGTTTGGTTCATGACAAATTTTGCCTCGTCTTTATGATAGGTTAAGCCCATGGGTGCGGGACATTCCCAAAATGTAGGGCTGGATTCAACTATTACCTCATCATAGGCCCCTTATTTTGAGAATGCCCCCAGCCTTGGGCTTTACCCTACACATAAATGATGGTAAATGATCACTACAGTTTCTTCAACAGGTCCCTTGACCTTTGATGCAAGCCATAATTCAAAACGATGGCCTCAATTTTCTATGCTACATATAACCTTAGAACAGCACATTCCTGGTATTCAGACACGAGCCTAACTCTCACCTCCCATGGCAAAAAGTGTCATCCACGGAATGGTTGGGCTGGTTTTATTTCTTTCTTTTTTTTTAACGGGCTGGGCTGCCTGGCATAACATAAGCTTTGGTGGCTTGAGATTTTATTTTATTGGGTGGGACTGCCCAGGGTGGTGGGTTTTTAGGTTATCTTCTTTTTCTTTTTAAATTTTATTATTATTATTTTGTTTATGAGCTTGAAGGTCAGCCTCGGGTAGGCCAGCTTCTCAATGGCAATTGTTGCCTTTTGACTTGTAGGCCTCTTCCCCTTTCTTGTTCAAGCATGGTTTTCCAAGCTCATAATCTATGTGGCCCTTCCTCATCCCTCAGGGTAGGAGTAAGGTTCAATGCAACATCCATTATTCTAGTTGTAGTACTTTGTTTTCATAACATGGCATGGCCCATCGTCAAAAGCATTGTCAAGCTTTTTAGGCTCGATTTTCATATAGCTCTCCCAATTCCTTTGTCACCTCTTTGCCCCCTTCTCCCTTGTGGGAGCTTTGACTTGGATTTTGGCACTGAATCCCCTTCATGTCTTCCTTTTGAATCTTCCTTAACCTCATTTGTATGTGTGCATCCCTTTTGTTTTGTGTCAAAAGGTGCATGTTCTTTTTTGTCATCCTATGGACCAATTTGTTTGAAACTTGTTTGATGTGACTACCTAACATCCATTCATGATGTTCCTTTATTGATGTCTTGTCCTTCTCCTTTGAAGGGGAGTGGTCGACACATGGAAACTAAGGCATGCCTTCAACATTTTTTTTTTGGGGATTGAGAGGAACTTCAAATAGAGCATGTTCTTTGGGTGTGTGCACTTGCAACGACTTTGTTTTCAAATCAAGTTCCATTGGTAACCCTATCCCCTTCAATTCTAACCATGTTGTGCCCCCTTTGCGTTGGTTAAAACAAAGCCTAGCCTTTTGGTGTGCTAGGGAGTTTGCACATGTTGTTAAGGCTTTCACCCTTCTTTCCCTGATTTTAACATCAATAAAGATTGTTTATGCATTGCAAGCCTTACATCCTTCGAATTTGGATTATCTTTGCTCGGACATTTTGATGGATGGTCAATGCATTTGGCCAATGATGGGATGACATGTGTGGTGATTTAATAAGGTTTAAGATGAATCGATAATTAAATGACATGTGACATAACCTAGGCATATTTATGTATGTGGTGCCTCATCATAGGCAATCATTTAATTACCTAAACATGGTTTAAATCTCAACTTAGGCCCCCTAAACTAGGCTTAAATTAAAGTTAGACCTAGGCACCTAAGCTAGGCCTAAACATAAGCAAGCACCTAGTTCAAGCTAAAGCTAGACTTAAGCATTAGGTTAGGCCTAAACCTAAATCATGAATAAAGTCTTATTTTATTTTATTTAGCGTTTAAGGTTGAGCCTTTTTTATTGATTCATTCCAAATGGCTATTATATTTTCATGTTTACTTTGATTTTTTATCATCTTAATGCACTTGTTTAATATATAGTTTGTATTATTTAAATGGAAGCTAAACAATATGGGACAAACATTTATTGAACATATGCATTCTTCTTAATTTATATTTCAAAGTTTTGTTTAATTTTATTTCAATTTACTAAATATTATTGTTTAAATGCACAAAAATAATATTTACATCAATGATCATACATAACCACTCATTTTTGCAAATAAAATTACATGTATTTTAATGGTTGATGAATTTTTATCATAATTTTTAATAAATATTAAATTATCACACAAAAATAAATGAATAAACATTAGAATTCAACAATTTAATCATTAATTATATATCATTACTTGATATGTCATAAATTAAATTTGATCTACATAAAAGTCAAATATTACATGTATGAAAATATACAAGATTAATTATTAATCTATATTCAAGATAATTTATTTAAAATTTATATGCATTACAAAAATTACATCACATAGAGCTATTCATTTATACACATAAATTTTACATGTAATTTAATGTTATTACAATTTAGCATAAATATTAACATATATCATATGTATGAAAAAAATCACCTATTAATTGTTTAGTTGAATTGAAAAATAATTGCCACAAAGTTGCAAATGAAATTACATTTCATCCATCCTTTAATACATTTTATCATCCATACTTGTGTTGATGTTGTCACCAAAATAATAGAACTTTATTTAATTTTTAAATTATGTGTTAATTAAAAAACCTTAAATGTTAAGAATATTCCAAGAATGACCTTTTAATCAAAACATGTTTTTCATTATTTACCAACATAATAGACATTTCAACTTGGAAATAATGTTGATGCCAAAAATATTAAGTGGAATATTCAACAAAATACCACCTAGTTGAAAATTGTTTTCAACTACATACTAATTTAATTGATGAATTGATTTAATTGGTAATTGCCATTATTTTATTTAAATTTTTAAAAAAATCTTGTTGCAACATAGTTGCAAATCATCTCTAGTTTTAAAAAAATTTAGTTCAAAAAAGAGGGTTTTTTACAAGTGGCTTTAGTTCCTTTTCTTCATCCTTTTTATAAGAGGTTTTGGGTGAGGATGTTTGCCATGTTAATGCAATCCAAAGATTGAGAAGTGTCTAGGTAACATTTGGGATCCTATTTTAGTGTTTCACCCAAAAGCTTTCCTATTTGCTTTGTTGTTTCCCCCCCCCCTTTTTTTTAGTGCTAGTTCACTATTTTTTATTCAATTTTGTTGGGAGTTTTTGAGAGGCTTCTAGGCCTAGGTTTTTTGGAATGCATTCAAATTTCCCTAGTCCATTGGTAGGTTTGTATCCCCATTTCTAATGGAAGGTTAAATCTCACTTTAATTAAGGGCTTTGATCCAATGGTCTATCTAGGGAATTGGGCTATAGTTCCCCTATCATAGCCTTTAGGTTCATGTTTGACTTTTGCTTGTTTTTATTGTAGATGATAGGAGCCAAAAGTTCAAGTTCAATATCCTTCCAAATTCATTTAAGGTTGGTGCATGAGCTTTTTCCTCTAATGGTGGTAGTGCGTGTACCCCATTCGAACAATTAATAGAAAGAAAAACATATTAACTTCAAGAGAATATTTTAGAATGATTGCATGATAATTATTTTTTAAACCCATTTCTTATTTGTCTTTTCATTATCATCAAATGCACTTGAAATCTCATGTGAGGCCAAGTGTAGTCACTAGCTATTTGCTCGCACAATGATCCTTTTATTTTGGTTGGCTTTAAATGTTTTTCCAATTACATTGCACACTTAGTTGGGCCTCCTCCATCCCTTAACCCTTGGTTTGTCACATTACATTTGTGGCTAACCTTTGGACCCTATGGGAATCCATTTTCATTGTTGTGCTCATGGTGAGGAAAGGATGGTTTCCCGTGATGTTGTGTGGGATGCTTTTTTATCTATCACGAGGGATGTGAGATTTCATGTTTATGTGGGCATATCCACATTCATCTATTGCTTGCTTTTCAATATTTATGTCAATGGGTTGACATTGTGGTTTTAGTGGATGGGATTTAGACATTAGTTATTGTCATCACTGTTGACTTCACTTAGACAAATTTGGTAACTTTATTTCCGAGGTTGACGTGATAATTGCGGCTTCAACTAAGAATGGCTTTTATTATGATCAATATGTAACATAATTGTTTTTCCTTCTCGCCATAGAAGTCTTTGGGTGTTTGCATCAACAAGTTGATGTTTTTTTTCGATGTGATAACATGGCATGAAAAACAAAAGGCACTTAAAGGCTTCCTTTTCCAGTTTTGTGTTCATTATACATGCAAAGGGTGTTGATGGCACAACAATGAGTGTAGGCAACCTATATTTCGAAGCTTGTTGTTATTGTAAGTGAGGGTTCTTCTAGTCTAAACATTCTTTAAGGTGTTTCTCCCTTTTCATTATCTAATATGTTTTTTACAACTAGGGGGTTTGGATATTTGATTTAAATTGTTCCCCTAATAGTCTGCCCTTTTTGGAAGATTCTTTGTTTGCCAAGACTTGGGTCTTTCCATCTTGTACCTTTTTTCCCCCTTTGTTGGTGCTTTGGTTTATTAATGTCAATTGGTAAGTTTTCATCATATGAATCACACTATGTCAATTTAGATCAATTCTATTAAATCATTTGTTTGGCATTATCAACACCAATGTTGGCCATTTATTGACTTTTAGACCTATCTAACAAATATCAATAAAATATATTTCCTTTTTTTCAAATAAGGATATGCATTCCAAAAAAATTTCAATTTACTACAACAACCAATTACACATTCATTTTTTGAAAAAAAATTACTAGTTATGAATATGTTGGTTTTCAAAACATGATGAATATGAACAAAAGATATGCATATCAAATTTCCAATTATGTTGCTTACAAAAAAAACTTATAAAAAATGAATATTTTGTGCATCAAAAGACCTCAAAAACTATAAAAAAAGGTTTGATTGCCTTTATAACCTCCATGTACGTAATTATATGTAGAAGGAAGATTTCAACCTCAAAGGCGTTAAAACTTTCAAGCCTATTAAATAAGAAAAAATCCTCATTTTGTAACTTGTCTTAACTAACTAAAACTGTCATTTGGAACTATTTTGGAGACTTGCAAGCTTTCATGTTCATACTAAGTGTGATAAACATTTTCAAGGCCTTTAATAACAACTATTAACCCCTAGAATGATTCATCACACAAACCAATACAACAAAATTCAAAATAAAGGTGATTGTTTCAACAATAGCCAACATTGTGGCTTGAGGTATTTTTTTGTTGTGAAGTCACATAATTCTTCTTGCCTTAACAAATAATTATGGCATTTTTTAATTCAAGAGTTTTTTCAAACATAATGACCTTGCTAGTGAATTTAATTTCCATGAAAATTATTAATTTTTGATGTTGCATCCCACTTTCAAAATAAAAATGTTCACATTTTTGCCTCCATCCCCAAACTTATTGGTCCAAGTAATGGTTATTTGTAAACCAACATGAGTTTCTTTCATGTTCACATTTTTTAACCTAACAAAAAATTTGTCATCATTTGTAACATATTAATAAGCCTTAGACATTGCATGCCAAAAAATGTACTTTCATAAATCTTGAGAATTTTCAAACCTTCATAATCAATGATGGAATGTAAAGCTGTGATCATGGGTGTCAAATTAATGCCTTCATCATTTACAAATATAAGCACCTAAAGATCGGACTTGCACATCCATGGACTACATAGTTGCTTCGTTTCGTTCAAACAACCCCAAAAAATATGCATGGGCACCCAAGTTTCATTCAAATAAATGATAACCAAAGCAAAAATCAACAACACCATGAAACATTTAGAAATCAAAATTATTAGAAACTATTATTGTAAATGGAAGAATTGACAAAACATGTTAATCCATTGTCTTCTTCCATGGCAAGCAACACTTCTTCAATAAGAAAAGATTGAGACTTGGAAATTGAACATGAGGGCATTGGCATAAAATAACCATTGAAACTAAATGTTTTTGCAAATGGAAAAAGGTTTATAACCCTTACAAATATAAATGACCAAATCCTCCAAACATATTTGTTGAACATCATCATTGTTTTGAGCGTTTGTCACACCAAAAAATGCAATTATTGCACAACCATTGGGCTTGTCCTTTTTTTCTTTGGTTGTCTAATATGAACAACAAGTTTTACCACCTTTTCCTTGAATTATTATTTCCTATAAACAAAGAACTTCAAATTTGTAGTTTGTAAATGAACATGCATGGGAATTATATCACTAACTTTGTTATATTTAATTAAACCATTATGAGCAGTAGATATTTACGTCAAAGCATCATCAAATGCTTGTTTAAATTTATAAAATATACATCACAACATCTGCAATTTCACCAAATCCACATGCAATTTGTAATTGATGGCAAAAAATTTCTAATAGATAAATAAACAATCATAAAATATCCAAGCTACAACTTGTGCTTTTACAATCACAAGTTGCAAAACATCAACATTCAACATGTTGGCCGATTGTAAATGCACATTTTCAACATTTAAAACTAATAAAAACCACATTTGAGTGGGGGCAATTGATGGAACATCTTCATCAACTCCCCCACATTATCAACAAACGACAATTGTCCTTTCCAACCATGGAACAAGAAAAATCTAAAAAAAATAAAAATCATTAGGACAAACATTTCAACAATTTTTCAAGCTCCCCAAAACAAAAAAAGACAAAGTGATAAAAAGTTTGCCAAGTTGTTACAAAACTCTATTGATTCACTAAGCAATAATGTTGCATAGAACTCCGTTAATTTGCTAGTAATGAAACCAAGTTGGGGCTACTCGATTTGTTGCACAATAAAACAAAGTTTATGCCTTTTGATTCACCGAGTAACAAAACCAAGCCAATACCTTCCAATTCATTGAACAACAAACCCAAAATTGACAAACCCATAACCAATAGCCAATCTTTTTTGATTTGCCAAAAAATAGAACACAACCAAATTAGAACCCACTTGGTTTGTTGAGCAACAAAAACCAAACCAATACCTCCCAATTTGCCAAGCAACAAACCCGAAGTCAATAGTCAATATCTTTTAATTTGCCAAACAAAAAAACAAAAAACCAAGGTGGAGCTCTCTTGATTTGCCAAACAACAAAACCAACTCAATACCTCCCAATTTGCCAACAACAAACTTAGAGTCAACAAACCCAAAGTTGATAGTCAATATCTCTTATTTCGCTAAACAACAAAACACAAAACCAAAGCAAAACCCCCAAATTTGTCAACCAACAAAACCAAGCCAATATCTCCCAATTTGCCAAGCAATAAACCCAAAACTAACAATTGATCTTTCCTAATTTACCAAACAAGAGTACAAAAAACTGAAATGAAACCCTTTTGATTCATCGAGTAACAAAATCAAGTAGATACCTCACATACAACAAAGAAACAACTTGGATGCAAAGCACCACAAAAAAAAGAAAAAAAACCAAAACATTTATGGACTCAAAACCAACAACTTACCTAATTAGGAATGTAAAACATATTGCAAAAGTGGTAGATTTTTTGTGAAGCTTCAAGCAAAACAAAAAATGAGGCACCAAAACATGAAATGAAACACTTGATTCTTGTGAAACTCATAGCAAAAAAAGGACCCATTGTTGCAAAAAAACTCAAAAGCAAAAACATATGAAGTATGAAACTTCCAATATTACAAGTAGTTTAAAGCAAAGTTTTGAAATTGACTTTGAGACAAACAAAGTGCAAAGGTGCAAAGCGAAGTGCCAAAAGGAGATTACGATGGGTTCTCCCTAAATCTTAAGCAACCTAAACCCTAAATAAAATGCATATTCAACATTTTCAAAACACTAATGGACTGAATATGATTATATATAAGCATTGGACATATAAGGGCATCCAATGGTTGTGTGTAGAGCTGGATATCAGGAAGTTTTAAAAAATCCAGATATGGATGAATACATATCCAACTACTATCTGGATGCATAGCCGGATTTTTCTATAACCAGCCAACACTGGTAGACACCAATTAGTTGACATCGTTCCAAGCTATGATCAGATAGGATTCCCCAAAGAAACAGTTTGGCATCTGATCAAAGTTTCTGCCCTCATTCAATTTTGGGCATGTCCAATGTTCCACTAATTTTTTTGTGACGGGCTAATCAAAGTGGCTTCTTGCAAAAACCAAAAAGAAAAAAGTTTTAGCCTTGGAAAAGCAAGTTCTACAGGCTCAACACTTTGCACTCATCAGTCCACATGACCAAAAACAATTTACAACACAAAGAATACTTACATCCTCAGAATACACAAGAGTTGTTGATTATCAAGGGTTGTTGACCTGTGACCCATCTCAGTTGGATGGCAGTGCACTTATGAGACATTGTAACACTTTGAGTACAATAAATCACCTGAAGCTTGCAAGCCTTCAGGAATGGAATCTACTCCACACTTCCAGAGTGAAGTTTTATCAAATCACAAGCATAATATGCTTACCCACAGCAAATGAAAAGGTTATCAAACAAGCCAAGCAGTACATAGCAAACCCTGTAAAGTGCATTCCAGCATCTATGTAAGCAATAAAACTATCTTCAGATGAACAAGGACATGTGATTATAGTAGACCTCAGGGGTGAACAAAGTACTGATTAACTGGTAACATGCCTAACAACATGATACTTGGCTTGGGATTTCTTGTCCCGATCATCAAGTACATGGATCTCCTTGTCTGTTAGAGCCATCCAAATCAGCACTTAAATCTTCAGGTTTTGTAGGCATTTTGGCCTGTGCATGACTTGCATCTTTTCCAGTAAAAACCACACATGAGCCACCAGACCTGTAGAATGACTCTCCATTTGATACAACATAGATCTTTCCCCTGATTGTCACTAGGATTGGCAAGTTGGGGTCAGTTCCATCATACCGGTTCAGCTTGTCCTCATTGATGTTGTCAATATGGGCCATGGGATTTGAAGGTGACCATTGTTAGGTTCAACAAAATGAAACATTTCAAGAATAACTGTGGTCATAATCTTGTGAGTGTCACCCAAAAAGTATCAGACCAGCCCTTGCTTCCAACTGGCTTCATTAGCTCCCATCGGTGGGTGTTAACTGTAGATAACAACACAAAAATCTGCTCTAAACTTGACCAAAGAATTATACAAAAACCCGCAACCTGAGACAATCTGTTGCACATTTCCATAAGCAACAGGAATGAATCAATTACAAGTGATGTTAGCTAGTACTTAAGAGACATAGCTAATTTAAAAATTTAATAGTATCCTCACCCAAGACTGTGAGAAGCTTGTGAGGGTAAGCTCCATTTCATTTTAGCTTTCAAGAGGATAGTGGTCGGGCTTCTTGCACCATATGCTTTCAAGAATCACTACAGGTGATGACTTAACTGAGGTACTTCGACTTTAGCCACTGTGGAACATATCTGCAAGATTGCAAACAAAACTCCACAAAAACACTATGAAGGTAGCTGTTGTGTCAGTTGCAGCAAGACTAAAATGAACATGACAAGTTTGGTTCAGTCATAAAACTTGGGATGGCCTAACAGAATTTACAATCGTGTAATTCAAGGTAAGTTACATCACAAACATTAGTGTCAAATTTATCAATCAGTGTCAAGGAACACATTGCATGGCAATATTCTTGTGTCTATTTATTTGAGAAATATGCGTATCAGGTACATGTAGTCCATATCAAACCTCATGTCTAATAAGATTTTAAGGCATGTTTGGGTCTTTCTGGCTGAAGCAAATTTCATGAACAACTCCCTGAACTTCCCAGACATAAGCCAAACCAAGCTAAGTCCAAAATCAAACAACTATGCATGCACAAAGGATCCCTAACCTACTGTATGACAGGGACTAAATCTGATGTTGGCAGATAGTCGATCCTTAACATGCTCCACATGACTCTTCTGCAAGTTTGTCCAACAATGCTCATGTGCGAGACAAGCTTTGGGGCAAGGTGTCCACCAAGTTTCTAGCAAGTACTCAAGGATATAAGAGAACATCCTTGGCACCTCTAGACTGGCACAAACCTTGGCAATATTGCTCGTAGTGCCTTCTTGCCTTTGTATGGTAGTTGATTGTGGTCTTGTCCACCTCTCCCCCTTGTATTTCAGTTCAATATGGATTGTGTAAACATTAGACTGGCCTGGAGTCTATTTTACAAAGATGTGTGCACGCAAGTTGCAAGAAGTTACATGTGATCATGTTACTTCATATGGACTGGAAAAGAGAAAAGAAGGTTCAATCATCCATCAAAAGTTGAAAAGACATAATGTGGCCTGCCTTGTTGTCCAATTGTTTCATGACTTTGAGATGCCACCTATAAAGATAGCAAATGTGTCAAAGAGAAGTGCAAAGAGAGACCAAGTGAATTCACAAGGAGATGCAAAATTTCCTTCATTTCTTTGTGTGCAAGTTAGTGTGGGGACCTATCTTAGTGGTTCAGAATGGATCTGTTCACACATGATGAGGTTGATGGCTGGGTCAAGGCAGCATCAAAGCTGGAGGATTCTGCAACTGGCATGATATGTGTGCATTCAGCTTGATTTCATTCCACTTGCTGGAACAGGTAGTCCTAATCAATTGTGCCTCCTAGGTCTCAGGCATTTTACAGTTCCATTGCTTTTTGCTATTAACACAATGTGGTTGAATAGAAGAAATAAATTGAGTGGCTACTGTACTGTTACTAATCCAATGCTTTTGTTCCACAGTGATATTCATGGAATCACATGATTGAGGACTTCATCAAAAGCAAGTTCTATCCTTCTGGCCATTGAATTAGAAGTTCATATCTCTACATCTTTGCTGGTATCTTTCAAGTAGTGTGAGGGGGTGAGATCAAAAATAACTACACCAACATTGAAGTTTACACAAACTCATGACTATTCCAAAATATCGCTACTCCATAGTGGAAAAGGATAATGTTTTTACTCTCTGTTGTCACTTTGTCAATGTGAGAAACACACTTTGCAACCATCATCTAAATTCTTTGCACGAGGCATTTGAATGGCTGTCCTCACATTGTTGAAGAGAACCCCCGAGTGCAATTTTTCAATTTACCAAGTGAATCTGAGATCAAACCTGCACAGACAGAATCCAAACCTGTGCTCATGACAAATATCTCTTGCAAAGTTGAACTTGAATCCAGAAGTTACATTCCTGCAAACAGTTACATATAAAAAGAATGACTGTGCAGACCTAGAACCCTTCAGACAACCATCTTCATACATTGATTGTGATAGTCATGATAAGAAGATATGATCTCTGCAACCAACATTTAGGTACTAGGGCTCCATGTTGCTTCATAGAACCATTTTATTCATTCTGCAGAGTAGTGGCAACAAAGAAATGAAGTTGCAACATCTATGGTCAATCAATGGAATTCCACTGTACTTCTACATGAAAGAGATTTCTACCTCAACAATCAAGGAAGGAGATTACATGCCATTTATCAGTGACAGGATCAGAATGTCCTTTTGAAGCCTTTGCACAAACAAGGAGAGCATTCTGTGCAAGCTTCAAAATTCTCAGGTTGGCCCTTCCATGTGTTCAATACTCAGTAAGAGAAGGACACATGCCATGGGTTGGGGCTCTGGTTCTCAATGCATTTGAGTTCACCATTGCTTCCACCTCTGATTCACCCCCACATACAAACTGTACATCCAGATTCATTCACAAATCACAAACCCTTCTCCCACATAGAATCAAGTTTTCATGCAATCATGTTCTCCACAACTAGCTTATTCAAACCGGTGTATAATGGGGTAGAACAGATGCAACAAACTTTCTCTTTTGTAGATAATAAACCCTTGACATTCACAGGTACCATAATGACTTACCATAATGCCTGGGACAGACGGTAGCACTGGTCTCTTCAACAATGTGAGATTATCCCTCCGCCACTTTTTCAGGTGTTGCTCTCTCAGTGCACTCTGCTCCAGGGGCAACCATGCTGGGCTTCAACAGAAGGCCCTCAAACAAGACATTGTTGTCTGTCAAGAAGAAGAAGAAGAAGACCTTTGACCAAACCTTCTGGGAACCTCCAAAGTTCTGTCCATGCCATGGCTCCCATCATGGAGAATCTGAGGTTCCAAAAGGGGTAGCAGTCCCTGGTGGACAAGCTACTGAGACTACAGAGCTCAACAGAATACGACGCGAACAGAGAAAATTCGTACCCCGGTCTTCACAAGCTCCTCATCGGACCCATGAGCGTGCACGGAGAGGCCGGGTTCTGGAACTTAACAGCTGCCGCAGAAGAGACTGCTTGACCACCTTCCCTGCGAACTCCGATTTCCCAAGGCTCATGACGTGCTTGAATGCGACGCAAGAACAGAAACCCTAAAGTTGGAATACTAACAGAAAAACGCGACGAAAAATTGTACGCGTACAAATCTGAGAGTTTCCCGGCTCCGTCTTCAAATCCTTGATTCTGAACAACAACAAGAGAGAAGAAGATGGACGTGGTCACGGAAGCAGCTCGCCCCTCTTCCTCGCCGCCCTTGGACCTTCCGGCACTCGAATCGTCAGTGGCAGGCTTCACCTGGTAAGTTGCTGCATTAATGTCGCTTATTTGTCCATCTCGTGAGAGAGAGAGAAAGAGAGAGAAACTGCAGCAACGTGCAATTTTTCTTTTTAACCGGAACCGCGGAATCGTGAGCTTCTTTAGAGGTTTTAGCTGTTTGGAATGACAGAACTCTGAGAGTCTGTTGCTGTCAAAGCTTGTAAAAGGTGAAAGAATTTTGTGTTCACAAAGCTTTGTCATACAACAAACCCTATAACAGCAGAGCCTCGAAATCAAGCTTTGGGGTAATTTGTGTTGACAGCTTGAGGCAAAGATGGTGATGCCAGATTGCTGAACCTTAATGTCAAGATGGTCAGTGAATGTATGTTACTGGTGGATTTGCAAGAAAGATTAGGGTCTATGAAGCAGGGGAAAATTCAGGTTAGGTGATGGAGGAGCTGATGGGCGGGGGCCATGGAGGATGATGGGATGAGCACAGCAAACTGCAGGTGAAGTATGCAACAGAGGAGTTAGCAACAGTGGTGATGACTGCCCTAGGTGTGGACGAGGAGGTAGCAAACTTTATTATTCGCTTATTGCATTCCTTGTTTCTCTTGCAGTTTTGCTTGTAGGTCCTAGAGCAGACAAGTTTGATGAGCAGTCAATTGTGATGCTGGACAAAGATTGTGAAATCATGTCTCATCAGAAAGTTGGATGCTAAACAAAGATGGTGAAATTGTGTCTCATGAATACTGAGTGGAATGGAGTGAGGACTGGGGATGGCTGGGCTTGCAGTTGCAACCTGACAAGGTGCGGAGGGAGATGAAAGTGGAGGGCCAGCTGCTCTGCATGTAAGTTGTTCTTTCTGGTCTAAATGTACATTTGATCTTGTCAAACTGCATGTTGTCAGAGTGCAGAGATACATATTTTTGCAATTTCATATGCATGTTTTCTGTCTATTTATTATCTATGACTGCACTGTCCTTCCATCTTCTCCTTCATCTTTATGTAGAATCAATCAAGGGATGATGACTTTGTACAAGTAGTAGGAGTGCCAGAAGTGCTTGTGATCACCATGGTAGAAACTAAGTTGTTAGATTGATGCACATGGCAGAACTCTGACAGGAGTTGAGGCCAGGTTTTTGAGAGCATCATTCAATGCCTTTATGGATGTGATGGTTCTGGCTACACGGACAATTGAGGAGTTTGGTCCTCCAAAAGCTACAAAATAGCAAATCTTGTAGGCAATGGTGACGGGTGGGAGTGTGCTAGTAGCCATCAAAACCTTTTGCCAAATGGCATATTGCAAGTGGACATGTTAGGGTGGGCTAGCTGCCATACTTGCCCTCTTTGTGTGCCAAGGATTTGACAATGGGAGACAAATGCATTTGAATGTGGCATGGCCTCAAAAGTGGGCATGTTTCTTTAATGGAAATGTGTGCTGTACAAACTTAAATCAGCTAGATTGCTAGTCTGATGACAGTCTAAAGTCATTATATCAATTTGAATACCATTTTAGACAAGCTTATCATGTTTCTCTTTGGGCATACATGACAAAGGAAACCTTGCAAACATCCAGGTCCTTGTTAAAAACAATTGCTGCTTATCAATTTGCATGGTAAAGAAGACAAGTTTGCAGCAGGGTTTTACATTTTAAAGATAATGTACTTGCTTCCTTTTGCACAATTTGGTCAGTTCCTTCCTTGAAAAAACACAAGAATGGAGCTAGCCTAGTATTGGCACCTAGATCTGACAGACATAACCAGAAATAAATTGTATGAGGTAATGGACAGTTGAAGGAAAGAACATCTGCCATCTCAGGTTCAGGCAGATGCACTGAATTGTGCGCATGTTGCAAACTAACAGGTACTTACCAATCTTGGATCTAAATTTACTGGTATGAAGTGATCTATAGATGCAGGACACTCCCTGCTCGTGCCAGGCTTTCAATGACTTAATACCATGTACATGCCTCTTAGAACAGAGTTGTTTACCTGAATTCAGTGGATTTAGTGCTTGCCATTGGTTTTGTCAAAGGCTCCTCCTGTTCCAGAGCGGAGCAATAGGTCTGCACAGGTGAAACTTTCAATCGAATTGTAGTCAGCATTACCCTTGCAAATTTCTTAGGGTTTTGAGCAGATTCTTGTATGCTGGCCTACACCTACTGTCAGGCACTGTTGAATTCAGTGTGGATTAATCACAGCTAGTCACTGCTATTCATGATGACAGTGGCGGTTTCTTACTTTATGAGTAACTCAAGTTGCCACCCCACTGATTCTTGGATCACATGGAACTGACAAAACTGTTCCCTTCAGAGCAATTTTTTGGAGTTCTCTGTGCAATCTGATGGATAGTTCTTGAGGGCACGTAGTGGGAACAAAAGAAAGAAAGAGTTGGTAGTACTTAATAGTCTGGTTTCCATCTGGTGGCAAAGGCTGTTGAGATTATAAGCCACTTTTGCTATGTGTATTTTTTCCTGCAAGTACTAGTCGGTAGTTCAGTATACTGGAAAAAGGCAATGACTGACAAAATTCCTGCCAGAAAGAGCAAGAGCCTTGCAAGGTCAGTGTAAACATGTTGAGCAAGCTGCTGGACTTTCTGTCGCTCTGCTTGGAGATCTGCTTGCAGGACCTCTATGGCTCCAACCAGTCTCTCATATCTCTGTTCATAAGTAGACCCTTTGTCAATACTCAAATCTGGTTGTGTATGTGAAACTAGGAAGTGCTACATGGTCTTACCCCTGTTGCATTAACAGATTGAACCCATGAATACATCTCAACTGTGGTATATATGCTCTATTTTTCTTTGCTGTTGCTATAGCACATAAATTCCACTATTTTATCCCAATTCAGTTCAAATGTCCCCTATTTTGCAAAATTTTCCCACCTAACATAAGCTCTGTCACTCTTCCACATGCAAAGTTGTTTTGAGCACTCCATCTTTCCAATATCAATGAACCTTGTCTGACAGGCAATGTGAAGCTCTGGAGTAGGCAATCATAGACTGAACCACAAGGATCTCAGTGCATGTATGCAATTCATGCCTAATGCCAAAAAGGACAAGGAGAGTGATCTTCACCTCAGAATCTGTAATGGCATCTTCTGTTGGTTTCTCAGAAATGATCTCTGCAATAACAAACATTGACACACATGTAAATACTAGTTTTGGACCTGAAAGCTGCCGCATCAGAATCACTGCTGCAATGTATCTCAAAGATACTCACTGAATACCTGAAGTAGCATCAAAAAGGGTTTGGCATCTCTTCAAATTATAACAAGACTGCAAAATAGTGTAGACTGAGGAAGCATGTGAACAACGTACCAGAGCGAAGAGAGTAAAGGGACACAAGTATGCGCAGTGCAGAATTGCACGTCACCAATGCCTGCATCCTTGCCAGAAGCATTTTATGCTCCACTGCCTCCATTCTACACAAGACCTGTAGATGACTGCAATCCGAACAAAAGATGAAATTCTACTCTCCAATTGAATATCAGAGAATTCCCCCGAGAACATCCTCACAAGGAGGAGAAAGCTATCTGTGTTACAGTGCAGAAAAGGACTGCAAATTCTTATGGAAGGGAAAGATGAGCATGGTGTTCTTGTTCTTCTTTCCTAGCTCTCTTACTAGAAGCTACTACACATTGCATCTCGGACGACTCCTCGAGATTCTTCCACGCATTGACAATCTGAAAATAATGTAATTCGTTCGTTGTAGACTCAAATTCAGCGATTCCACAGCTTTGGAAGGTTCCGAAATCAACCGTGTTGCAAGTGTGCAGTTTGTTTTGAGAAACATAAAAAAGCCACAAGACAACTCCGACACATAAACAATCCAAATTACCGCACTGCATGAAACATCAACCAAGAAAATGAAGCATTTCTTACAAGATTCCGCAATTTATGAATTCAGATGTACAGTTCTGTCGCATTACACATCCTAAAAAAAAACAATACACACACACACACACTCTCTCTCTCTCTCTCTCTCTCTCTCTACAACTTCTACAGAATGAAAAAAACATCAACAACTGAAAATAACACAGTACAGAAATCCGGCAACAAAAATTACTCAATTCTTTTCCGCATTACGCCACTTACAGGAAGCAGTAAGACGACGCCAGAGGTCGAAAAAGCCCGACGCGCGCGACAGTCCCAGAGGGTAGAGTGATGACCTCGGTTGTGGGGCGGGCGGGGCCTGCTCATCCGTAATGTCGGCGTCCTCACAGACAGAATTTTCCCACCTTCATCGTCATCAAAGGGATGAACGATTACGAAGTGCGAAACCCTAATTGCAAAACCCTAATTCTCATCTCTTGCCTGTAACGCAAGAAAGTTGTTGCTCTTTCCTCCTTTGCGTTTCGCTCAAGGAACAGTTGCTGCTCTTCAGTAATCCCCAGCGCCTTCTGCCTTCTTGAGGTACCATCCACAACGGCCTTCTGCAGCTCTTTTTTGTTTTAATTAGGAGGCTATTGCTTGCTGTATGGTTCGCTTTTCTTTTTTTCGTTTTTTCCCTCTGTATTAAGCCGGGCTGGCTATTCGATTGCCTTTGTTTTGCTTGCTTGGTCGGATCGAGAGTGTTGGGATAATTTTCGGTTTTTTCTTCCCCGTGTTATGTGGAAGATTCGCCTTTTTGTTGGGTGCAAGAACTTGAGTTGGGTACGTGGGACGTTCTTTTTGGGAGTTAGGGTTACATCTTCCTTGCTCTGTTCCGTCAGCTAGTTTCGCATGGTTTTTGTGTTTGGAACAGAGGGGAAGGGGTAATGGCGCGGTACGACAGAGCGATTACAGTTTTCTCGCCCGACGGGCATCTGTTCCAAGTTGAATACGCACTGGAGGCAGTCAGAAAGGGAAATGCAGCAGTGGGAGTTCGAGGCATTGATACCATAGTTCTCGGTGTTGAGAAGAAATCCACAGCCAAGCTTCAGGATGCACGGTCAGTTTCCCTCCCATCTGTCTTGCTCCTCATATCCTTAATTTCATGAAGAAAGCAACTCTCAATCTTCTCCTGGAACAAGCAGAAAATCACAAAAGACCTGTGGGTTTTTGTCTTCGAATTTGTCTATGAGGCTTCAATGCTACAGCTTCAAACTGCATCTGGTCCTTGGCAGAATTTCCAAGAGTAAAAACAGAAGGCTTGACCCAGTAAACCTAGGGTTCATGAAAAGAAGCATTGACCACTTCAAACTTCAGTGGAAAATATATTGCAGGATTGAATTCTTATGGTTTTTACAATTTGGGGATATTTGTGCAGAACTGTGCGCAAGATACTTAAGCTAGATGACCATATATCACTAGCCTTTGCAGGCCTCACTGCTGATGCACGCGTGCTTGTAAACCGTGCACGAGTGGAGTGCCAGAGCCATCGCCTCACTGTTGAGGATCCTGTAACTGTTGAGTACATTACTCGGTTCATTGCTGGCTTACAGCAAAAGTATACCCAGAGTGGTGGAGTCCGCCCATTTGGAATCTCTACACTGATTGTTGGTTTTGACCCATACACTAAAGCACCTTCTCTGTATCAGACTGATCCCTCTGGTACATTCTCTGCCTGGAAAGCCAATGCCACAGGTCGGAACTCAAATTCTGTGCGTGAATTTTTAGAGAAGAATTACACAGAGACATCTGGAATGGAAACTGTCAAGCTTGCTGTTCGAGCACTGTTGGAAGTAAGCTGATATCCACTTTCCTATCTACCTTAATCTTAATGTCTTGTTTATCATTTCTTTCCTTCTTGTAGTAGGGAAGGTATTCATAGGGTATTGCATTGCTTGGGAGCTGATTAAGTCAGTGGGCAGTCATGTTGGGGTTAGGTTACACAGGAGTGTAGCCTGCAGGAGCTGCTAATCCAAATTCTAGAGTTTCTTATGACACTAAGGAGTTTTGGGAAATGTGGGCAGGTGGTAGAGAGTGGTGGAAAGAACATTGAGATTGCAGTCCAGACTTTTGATGAAGGCTTGCGATTGCTGGAGGAGGCAGAAGTTGAAGAGATTGTTGCAGGAATTGAGGCTGAGAAAGCTGCAGCTGAAGCTGCAAAGAAGGGACCCCCACGAGATACATAAACCATCAACTTTGCCTCATACACAAAGATGGTCTCAATAGCCAAAATATACCAAAGGAAAGAACGAGATAATTAGAGCAGACTTTTGCACCCACTTTAGGGACTTCTGTAGACAGCATTCTGTGCAGAATCTTGACATCAGACACAAGTCCTTTGAGACACAGCAGGCTGATTGATAAATGAGAGATCAGCTTAGAGGGAACAGCTGTGTATGGGTTATTTAGTCATATGCCAGCAGACACAGTACCTGAATAATTGAATGCGGTTAGAACTCTCATGCATAGGGAACTGGAGAATTGGTGATTTATCAGCACTGTTGTGAAGGTAGAAGTATATATTCAATTTGCCCCTCTGAAAATTGGGTACTTTTTCCTGCATTTCTTCTCTGCTCTGGAAGGTAAAGAGTAGATCTTGAAAAGTTGCTGACAGCTCTCCTTTCACAACTCTTCTCTTTGCTCACATACCATTAGACCAACTTTTGGCCAACTATCCATCTTCGCAGATATATTTTGGTATCATAACATAGGTAAAGTAGTCATTGCCTTGAGGCAGAGGTAACAAAGTAATTGAAAGAGTAAAGAAGATAATTCTCCAGCAAGGGCTTCAAAGAATGTCTTCCATCATACCTTTGAGCATTAGTACACCTTGTACACAATGGCTTGCCCAGTCTACCATCATTGAATTAAACTCAGATACAGAATTAGTGCACCCCAGTAACATGATAAAGGTCGTGCAAATTTCAAATCTACCAGGTTATAGATCAGACCCACAAACCATTGTAAAGTATCACAGATGCTGAGGCAAACTCCCTGATCCTCACTCTTGAGTGCAACCAAAGTAGCATACTTCACCATATCCACAAAGAAAATGGAGATAAAAGAGTGACAAGGAGAGAGAGCCCCATGATCTAGTACATTTCAAGCAATTTGCTCAGCTGCTGTTTGAAATATGATTTATGTAATCCTTCTCAAAACTAGGATTTATGCAGGTCTGCTGCAAAGAGTTCACAACACTACCACCTGGAGGGTTCTGTTAAGCTTGATCTTACTGGTAGTAAGACTTCTTTTGACCTTGCAAGACAGCATTGTGCAGCACTATGGTCCATCTTCTGGTTTAGCTCCTTGCCTTCCTTCACAGTGATTTGATCAATGTTTCAGCATCTGAAACATTGAACTCAGATGGTACTTTCTCAACATTTATTACTTTGATGTGTCCGTCCTCCACAAAAGCTGCATACCTACATTCCCAAACAATTATTGCGCATATCAACTTATTTTGCATTTCTACAATGTATTTTGAAAGCATTACAAGGTCAGTTACTGGCTCACTGCTACCATCTCCTACAAATGCACATTTAACAAAAGATTCCCTACAAAGGTGTGACACACTGCTAGAACCTTTCATGTCACAGGCCACCGTTGGCCATGTTGAGGAGACCTTGATATTTGTGCTACACTACAAACAAACTAAGATCCACGTTCTACAAGAGATGGTCTGGCAAATAACAGTAGTCACAAGCCATCTGTGAAGGCTACCTAGATTTGTTAATAAGGAGGTGAGGTCAACCCCAGAAAATTGTCTTCATAACTTCACCGCCACAGATACATGGCATGATTGGATTGGCTAAACCTGCCTATACTCTCATGAACCTCCTATCAGCATACTTGTCAAACAACATACAGCAATTAACACAGAGGGATCATTTGAGTGTTGGACCCTTCAGAGTGTAAACCTCAAGTACTATGTCGAGCTTGATATCCAATAAGAAATCATATTACTATGCTGTTAGCTCAAAACTCAGCATGACTTAGAATGCTCCCCTACCCCTCTCACAGACCTATACAAAGCAAGGAGGGTAAATGCACCTTTGGGAGCGTGAACCAAGAAGAGCTCCTGTCAAGTCCAGGTCTAAACCAACCAACTTATGGAATTTTCCATCAAAGTCCCCATAAAATTTAATCTGCAACAAGGCATATTTCAAGTTATTTGTGACAATGAGAGAGCCCTGTTCTTTGTAGACCAACTCTTCACATTGCAATAAGTTCAGTTCATTCATTCCTGTGAAAAAAGACTCACATGGGCTTACAGAAACCTTGTCTTGTCCAGAACCATTAGTGACCCCCAATCAGCAACATCCAAGAGCACTAAATTGATGCTCCAAAAAAACTAAGGTGAAACTGACTATCTTGCATGAAGACTGATTCCATAGGATATTACCTTGTCTTTTGCCCCTAGCTTCTCTGCCCAAGCATTGATAGTATAAGGATCATTGACAGACACACAAATGATATCCTCAGCACCTTTCCCCTTCAAGCTGTCGGCATGCTTCAGAAAGCTTGGCACATGAGCTTTAGAACACACCCCAGTGAAAGCACCCTGCACCCATTCCAATCCTAACATTTCAGCAACACTCATCTATTTCTCCAGAGACCCAATTCAAAGTTTTGCCTACAGATCCTCATCATTCCAATTAATCCCTTGCAGGTGGCCAAAGCATGCCTCCACAGAGTCAACCTCTAGAGAAAAAGTAATGATGCAAGGAGAATAAACAAGCACTTCTATACAAGACAAACACAAACACTTGGGTGATAAGGCAGAGAGTACTTACAGGTAGTCCAAAAAGGACAATCTTCCTGCCCTGTAAGAGAAACAGGGCAATAACATCAGAAACAATTGGTAAATCAGCAACAATAAGATGAGGGACAGACTTTTGAGAACCACAGGACAGAAAATTTCTCAACTCACTGGAAAGTCTATATGGGATTGTCACATATCAATCCTGGGATGGACTTACATGTGATCTTGACATCTGGACAAACTTTGAAGCAATTGAGTGCCACAATGGCCACAATGATACAGACTGATATCCATGTTAGCAACTTACTGTACAATGAAACTGGTAAAGACAAATTCTCAGAGAACCTTGAAACCATACATCTAGTGCAATTAGCACCTGATTGTTGACCTGCAGCTAAGAAAACCCCTTCCACTTACTAAAGGATGCTAGTGTCCACATGAAAACAATCTCTTATCATACCTGCTGCAGAAGGAACACTATTATTGAAGGGAAGCTATACACAACCACCTAGAAGCTGCTTCACTGACCAGGCATTCTCAATAAATAGTGCAACTTGATCTAGCAAAAATCTCTACCCTAGAGACAGCTCTTTATAGCATTTCCTTGTGGATGACGCCTCTGGACTACTGTAAGTATCAGATTCAGCTGCATTTTGAAGATACTTTGAACTGCACTTTCAGGCTAAACAACACTTCTGACACTTCTCGTATCAAAGGTCCCCTAAAATGGAACCTAATGACTCAGAGTGCACAATTGATCGTGTTCAAGGTCGATGAAATTCCGATCTGAAATTATATGCTGTCGATTCGTGTTTGTACAAAGCAAAAGCTTCACCTAACAACCAAGCATCCGTTCCAAATCGCACTTTGCAATAACACTTCCAGAAGAAAGAGTAATAAGAATACAGGCTGCAGGATATCTCCGACAAAGATTCAATGCTAATTTACTGCTGCGTGGCTACTGGCACTTCCCTAATTTCTTCACCGTATCAAATGGAAACCAGATCTGCGAAATCAAGAGACCAAAAAAAATAAAAGAAAAAAAGCCGGGAACATTCCAACATAAACGACACTTACCTTGAAAATGTCAGCGAGAGGAGTTGTGGAGAACTTGGAACTAACACCCTCATCCCAGGTACGTGCCTCCTGAAGCGTTATCCCAGACTCAAAATCAATATTCTTGGCAACAGAAAAGTTCCTAGAAGAAGACAAGAAGAAGGCAGGCAAGAACGGGGAGGATGCTGATGATGCTCTGTGCAGGAGCATGTAGCTCTTCCCTTTAACCATTCCAGCTGCCATATTTCCCGCCTACAAAACTCCCTCAAGCTCTTGTAGCAATAGTATCACCGCAACCAGAAATGGATCACACAAGCCCTTTGTTACTGCACAAAACTCACTCGCACAAATACATGCCATACAACAACTCCGAAGCCAATCTTTGCTTTACGTGCCAGAGCCCCACTTTTCACAAATTTTCCTTTTTTTTTTTTTTGCCCTAAAAACCACCTTGAGCCCGAATTGCTGGGCCTGCTTTAAATTGAATGTGACCGCCCCTCCACGTCGAAAGGCCACTATCGGTACCTAGTAGTGTAGGTAGGTAGGTTGTAATTTTGTATAGGAGAAGGGCCTTGCCTTTAGGGCATTATGTGGTACGTTGAGGCCCCAAGAAGACCGGACCGTTACCAGAAAGAGGAGTCTGCCCAAGGTAAAACCAAGGCTGAGTCCCTAATCAATGGTTAGGTCCCATCCACCCCCCCCCTTTCTGAGAGCCTTAAAGTGCGCATTAAAAACTTGCAAGGAACCTTGTGAAGTGTAAGAACCTTGCTAAAAACATAAGATGTCTCCCTCGCGGCAATGGCTGTAATGTTATTTTTTTAAAGGAGCCCTCCAACTACACTAAGAAATTTTGGCTATTTCTTGATGTGTAGCCCCAAGCCCATGCGAGGGCCCGTGCTCATCTCAGTCTCACACAAGCCCAATTTTGGGGCCTGAGTGAACCAGCAGCCACCAGTGCACCAGTTCCAGATGAGGCTGTCCAGGCCATTTGGGGATGAACCTAGACCCATTCAAGCAGGCAATTTTTATTTTCCCCCACCTTACCCAGGGCCATAGTGAATTAGCAGCCACCAATGCACCAATTGGCCGTTCTGTCCACTGGATGGGTTGCGTTTTTTCATTCGGCGCCGGATGGGGCTCATCACAGTCGATTTCTTTTTGCTGCTGACCACTGTACTTTTTTTTTCTTTTTCTTTTTTTTGTTTTGTTCTTGGCCGTTTTTCCTGGACCTGACCTCACACATAGCTACCCTGCTCACTTTCTTACCCTCATAAGTATTGCACCAACCTACTGACACAGTTATCCTAATAATTAGTTATCCTACTGACCTAGCTATTGTACTAACCAGCCACCCTATTAACCTAGCTACTCT
>Ga0116231_10001859_pt1 | contig 43866 bp, 24 predicted proteins | sample S1TSphgellanicum_2_FD_89695 | JGI IMG/M metagenome (GOLD analysis project Ga0116231, IMG submission 89695) | Host-associated microbial communities from peat moss isolated from Minnesota, USA - S1T2_Fd - Sphagnum magellanicum MG | ecosystem: Host-associated > Plants > Peat moss > Unclassified... | reverse complement strand
ATTCACAATTGGGGTATTAGACAAAGGAAAAAGGATTTCAAGACTCTTATGGGGCTATTTTTTACAAATAACATTCACTTGAAGAAAATTTAAATGAGAAAAATTGATTAGTCCAATTTATGATAATTCATGTGACAATGGTGAGTTTTCACATTCATATATAATTGTGTATGAACATTTTGGTTTATAGCTATAATTGCAAAAAAATTCAAAAAATCCCAAAATGAGTTTCAATTGACAATCCAACATTTTTTTGGCAAGATTATTTCCTGCAAATGTGACTTGCATTTAAAGTTAGACATTTTGAACCCATTGAACATTTTTTTTGGGTCAAATGGTTAAAGAAATGAGTCCTTTGCTTTGCATCCCTTTCCTTCAAAATTTTAAGACTTTGACATTTTTGTATGATTTGGTTTTTCATCAAGTTCATTTAATGAACATGTACTTTCATAGAAGGGGGCATGTTTTTATTGTACAAAAAATTTGAAATCAATTTTATGATTTTATACATTCCTTTTGATTCCTTTTTTTAAAAGTACAATTTAGACATTTGATATAGTGGACTCAAATGGACATTTAAATAGTATCCAAATTATTAATTTTTAAATTATTAATTTAACAAAACATCATTTTATCTATTGGCATACATCAATCCATTACAACAATAATAATGTAAGATAAAAATAAGTAAAATCCAAAGTTGTCTTTTACAATCCTTAAAAGCCTAAACACTCCTTTTTAATACCCCAATCATGAATGGACTTGAAAAGGTTGCAATTTTTGTTGTAACTTGTCACTTGTAAATTGCAAGGTTCTTTTGTGCCAAAAATAATTATTTGAATGACAAGTGAAAGCTTTGAATATCCATTTAATTGACATAGGGAAACCCCAAGTAGCCATTCAATTGACCCAAAGAAATTCAAAATAGTCAATTAAATGATATGCTTTCATTGTAAGTAACTTAGGTATCCACCAAAATTGGTTGTAACATGTGAAAAAAATTGATATCCCAATAGAATACTTCAAATTCACCACCTTGTTGGAATTTTCCAATGCATTCAACAAAGGTCACCATGTGTGTTATTATGTCACCAAAAGATTTGCCACCTATGCTGGTCCAATATATATATATAGCCCTACCACACCCTAAAAATAAGGAGTTCAAGTCTTGGAACAAAATTTCAAAATAAAAATCATGTATTGTAAACAAAAAAAAATAATAACGTGTATATGACTTTGTGTGTGGTTAGGATGTGCAATCACAGGCATGGGCACTAAATGGTGTTACACACAACTTATGTTTTTCTTTGGGTGTGAATACATTATAACCTTACTTTACAAAATATAAACATTGGGCAATGAGTCATTTTTCTTAAATTTTTGTTAAAAGTGGGGGAATGTCATGCAAGCTATTCAAAAAATTTAAAAATACTTTAAGAAATTCCACTAATATAACATTTTGAATTCCCTTAATAGGTCAATGGTTTGAAGAGTTTAACAAACCCCCCCCTTTTAAATTCCAAAACATAATTTTAGTGACAATCAATAAGTTTGGTTTAGGGGAGACAATAATAGGGTCCCCTTGTTTCATCCTACAAAAGTTCAAAAATTAATTACCTCTTCCAAGCTTAGCTTCCTCACTCCTTTCCTATGTTCACTTGCATGGACATGGAAATGCACATCTCATTTTACCCTATCATTTCATCTCAAGCTTGTCTTTTTCATCAAGGATGTAGTGATTAAGCTTGAGGTTGCCAAAGAATTTTCCAACAAACCTTTTGATTTTGTTTTGGTGTCTTTTGGTTTCCTCCCATGTTTTCTTTTTTCTAATAATGGTTTGTCAAAGATAGTGTCAACTAACATGGCTTTTTTCATATTTGGAGTTTTCATCAATATAAATGTGATTATTTTACAATGGGTTTTTATTACATTAACATTATGGTATTTAACATGGATAAACAAAGATTGGTGTTTTGAAACTTTTGTTGTAGTTCATTGTTTGTTTCACTTAGATTTATCATAAATAACATGTCAATAAACAAGGCAAGAAGAAAAGGAGAACAACTAACATGGTAAGAATCCATAAACAAAAACAATGACAACCAAACAATGATGTTTTTGGTAATGGCGGTGTTCAACAAAGATGGAATCCTATTTGGAACAAAGAATAGTTGGACCATGCATAGAATGGTGAGATATTTCTTAGTGTGAGATTTCATAAGAAAACTCCATCCATAATTTTCAATTTAGTTTGCAAGTGATTGACATTTCTTATTTGAGTTGGAATAATATAAATATTAAAATTCAATTATGACTTGTGTGATTTGTGACCTCCAATGTTTTTTTGATAACATAATGTTTACAACTTGAATATTAAAATTTTGATTTAAAAGAAAAGTAAACATTGAGCCTATATGATGTTCTTTCAAGTTGTGTTTCACTTATGCTTTTAGGTTTGAGTTTTTATTTCTAAAATTCCACAATTCCATTTGATGATCTAGAGGACACTTCTTCCTTAATTGTCAATTATTTAGAAAATCCACAATTTCATCAAAAGATTAAAAAAACCCAGGTTCTTTATCTTCATGCAAATAATTGTTTTTGAAAGGAGAAAAACATCTAATACATACCCCATGTACTACAAACTTCTATTTCCTCTTGCACAAGTGCATATATGTATATATATATGATCCATTGTGTTTTTTAGGCCTAGATAAATGAGAAATAAAAAAATAAAAACAATGTTGTAAGATGAATTGTTCAAATGTTGATGAACTAAAACAAGAATATTATAGTGAAACAATGCACCTTACCGTGCTAGATCAAGTGAATTGTTTTTTTTATTTCCAAAGACCTGTTTGCTCACATGTTCTTTCTGTTTTTTTCAAAGTTGCCCCTTGAAGAGCTTTGTTAGAACATTCAATTATTGATATTTATTTTTAATGTATGTTACTTCAATTAAAATTTTCAACTTTTTTCTTATGAAATTGTGTTCTATTATGATGTGCTTGGTCCTTGGATGATAAGCAAGGTTCTTCATTAAATGAATGTTTCCATGATTGCCACCTAACACGAAAATAAGCCCTTTTGCAAAAATTTGGAGTTCATGTAGCGATTTTTTTATCCAAACTATTTTCATACCTCCATCTACTAATGACCTGTATTCAAGTGGACAATGGTTGACAATGTCATTATTGGGTTATAGTTGTTCTTCGAAGAAATGGGTCTTGAACCAATTTTTACAAATAGTTCAAATGTTGACATCCTCCCTTATGAGAAAGATTTCATGTGTAGGAGGATGGGATATTTCAACCCTTACATATTTCCTCATTCTTCGCAAATTTTTCATGTCAAAAATCCTCTCAATCTTTCTTTTATAATCTATGATTTTTTTCGTAGTAATATGTGATCCTTGGAAAGTATTACAATTGCATATTTGATCACTCAAATTACATAAAAAGAATTGCTTACATCAGTGCAAAAATCATTGTAATTGGATGAAAGCATCCTTGGGTGATACTATTAGGAACCACTTCAAGGAATGGTTAAAGAACCAAAAACAGTAAAATCATTTTCTTGGGTCTTTTACTTTAAATGTTTTCACAATTATAAATTATATTTTTCTCATGTTTATCAATTGCAAACATTAATATACATCAAAAAGTTATATAATGCCAAGGACAAAAAATCAAACACGTTTATGAAAATGACATCATTGCAACATTATAGACCATCCATTATCAAATATATTTTACATGTGTGCATTAACATTTTTCTAAAAAAATGAAAATTTATGAAATTAAACAAAAATCCTTCATAAAATATATCATTTTGCAATTTATATACAATTTTCAATGTTTTCATTTTTGCAACATATATACTTATATAAGTATGAACTCGTGTGATACATATATGCCACCTTTTGAACAAGAAAAAATGAATGAAAAGGAATAATTCATGGGAAATTGGAAGAGTTGAAAATGGGACATGGAAAACAATAAATTGTGATAAAACATAACCTTAATAATAATGGTGTAATAATGTTATTAAATTTGCATGACAACTTTCCCACAACATGGGTTACATTCCTTTTGTTTATTTTGGATTCTAAAGATGAAAAATACTCTAATGACTTTCAACTTTCTAAATGTTATGGCAATGTGTTCATAATCTTTTAATATAATACTTGAAATTTAATTTTTGTGTGCATAATGAAAAAAGTTGGATGGGCATGAATGTGGGGAAGGTAGTCACACATATAATCAAGGTAAGACTTTAGTAATGGTTGTGAACAAAGTTTCATTTCCAACCTATCACCTTGATCTTGATGAAAAAAAAAGGATTGCATACAACAAGTTTATCATATAATTATGTATTTACAATTGATTTAATTTTGTAAAAACTTGTTGGACCATTATCTTCATATTCTATTTTAATCCCAATTTGATTGATATCATTTCTTGTACAAATCTAATATAAAATGGCACATAATGGTTGTAATTAATGTCAATGAATATGTATTTGTTTGTAAATTTTATTCCCAAATCACACTATATAACAAAACACAACATGAAACTACTCTTTATGGATTTGTATTGCACAACAAATCATGTAGGTGCAAAAAATGGGTTTCCTTTGGAAGGGAGTCACCTTAAGAAAAAATTCCCAAATTTTTTTCACATTAATTTATTGTTGATTTATTAAAAATATTTTGTAGGATCTTTTTCCCCCTCTATGTGAACATTGCCTCCATGTCTAAACTTTTGTGCCTTTGAATGTATGGAACAAATTTAGAATATTTCAATTTAAAAAAAAAGATGCCATAGTTTTTACCATGATACTAATGTAGGTGTTGGACAACATCTCCTTGAGAATTACATTTACAATAATGTAACAATGATCATCATTGGTAGTGTGGAACAACACATAATAAATGTTACTTGGAAACATGACATTGAATTTTGAAAGTGTGAAATGTTTTTATTTCAATTTTGTAATGTATCTAAAGTGGCCATCACCCATAAGCCAATATAACCAAATTTGGCTAATAAAAAATATAAAAAGAAAAAAGATTAATATTTTTTGGCTACCTACTTGAACCATGTATAGAAATCTATTGATTTTAAAAGACTTTTTTGAAGTTAATTTTGAATTTTGGAGATTTCTTTGAAATTTTCATTGAATTTGTAACAAAAAATTTCAGCAACTTCACAACAATGCATAAGTTTTGACAAAAAAAAAGGTTGGTGTGAACTTGGTAATAGTGAGAAAATGTTTTTCCATCTATTCAAGTTTTAGTGTTTATAAAACATGTGCAGATTTTGGTTTCAAAATTAAAGTTTTTTTCTTTTTGGGTTATATGTTGTGTCAATTTATTTTTCAAAAACCTACAAGACTAGAAGCAACTTGCTGCGAAAGAGAGCAATGAGCATCCTGAAGAGGGGCAAGAGAATAAAATGGGTCTTACACCTCTCACATGTCTCACTTGTTGCACGAAGCAAATCAAACAAGGAGATAGGTGAGAAATCTGAAAAAGCACCAAGCCTAAAGAGGCCTCCCAGTCACAATGGCTTGTCTCAAGCTGCACATAACCTGAACGCTTTGTAGGCTCATTGACACATTTTTGTGTACAAAATGAACACAAATTTGTTAGAGGAGAGCTTTCAAAAGTCCTTGATTGACCATGCCATGTTAACACATCAATGAAAAAACGTCAACCTGCAACCACCCAAAATACCTGTATGGAAAGACGGAGAAACCCATCCAAAGTGTACATTCCCTTACGATGACTTGATAATGGACAGGTAATACCAAACCAAAATCGTTCTGAAAAGAAAGCAATGTGGACACAGGGTACAACTTGTGTGAACGGGCACATTGGTATCATGGTCAAACTGTCAAACCAGTCGTGACTAAGTGACTTTGATATGGGTTCACATCATATACTTGGTATTGAGACCGATATAGCCCTTCACATCATATACTTGGTATTGAGACCAATATAGCCCTGGTATGAAACTGATATTACCTCAAGTCCCTACCAGGCAGGTACTGTTACAAGCTTGGTATTGTCTCAGGTCATACCCAACTGGTTGGTTCTTTGGTTCAACAGGACCAATTGCAGTCTATATGCACCAGAAGTCTATACGAACAGGGTTACAACCTTGTACCTGCCCAACACTGGTTTGGACTTTGCACTACAGTTGGCTGATTATTGAGAAAATGGCTGGTCATCAACAAGCATCCAAGAGTAGGCTATCCATAGCCAACCTGCGAGGACTGAAAATTGGTCAAGACCCAGATGGAGAAGAACCCTAATTGTTTCCACCCCTCTTAGAAGGCAATGAATGGCAGACGGTCTGCCCAACACTGGAGGTGAATTTAGAACCTGACTGACTTGGCTTACAAAAAGAATATATTGTTGTGAGTCAGTCAGTTAGTCTCTTTTTGGTGGCAGGTCACAAATTGCGCCAATGGATCTGCGCAACTTTCCATCAAAATACATTCTCGCTGCTGCACACTTCAAAGAGGCCAAATGTGTAAGCAACAACGCGTGCAACAAGCAAGATTTTGTAAGTAATGTTTAGTGAACAATTGACAGAGCATGCATCCAGGGAGAGTCATTAAGTACCTACGTCCAATTCTACTCATTTCAGGATCTCCCCCACCCTGCAAACAAGTCCGTACCGTGTGTGTGTGTGTGTGTGTGTGTGTTTTGAATCACAAGTTTTTGGTCAATGGATCACAAGACTTCAACATGTCGCTTGTCTAAAAAATGTGTTATCATCTTAAACATGTGGGTGTGAATTTCTTTGTGTTTCATGGAAAGTGATCTGTATCAGCTCAATCGTGCAGCATTTTTTTTGGGGGCAAAATTTTGCATCATGGCAACCCAAAAAAGAAGTCATTATGATTACTCATACAAAGGATTTTTTGGGGGAAAAAAATGGCCCAAAGGTACCAGATTTTGAGGGAACTTGTTTTGAAATCATCAAATTTAGACAACAGGTTCCAGCATGTGGTCGCCAAAATATGGCAGGATTCATAAAATATGGCTAATTTCCTATTGTGGATAATCATTGGACCACTTACCACACAAAACTGCAAAATAGAAAAAGAAAAAAAAAACATTTGTTCAATGGTCTTGAAATAATAATTTGTTCTCCATATGGGAGTGGGGGTTGTGAAGGAGTTTGAACAAAGTGGAGAGAATTGGGAAACCCTTTTTGGTCAGTTTTGATCACACAAAGAGAATGTTCACTCAGTAGTAAGACAATAACTAGTCATAAAGCAAACCCATGCTCTTTGAATACTAATGCAACTATTAAATATCAAAATCATGTTAGCTGTTTCATTTGGAGGGTTATATTTGTGGCAATATTATACACATTAGTATTTACAAATGTACATGTATGTAATGTACCATACATGATTTAAGCAGAGTTAGGATATGAATTGGAACTTCATGTATGGTACATTTATACAGAGAATTTTGTACTCTTTGGTTTTTGCTAATTGAAATCAGAATTTTTCCTAATCCCAATTTTCAGCTCTTCATTCCTTTGTGAAATTGTAAGTTACTCCATAGTCCAGATGGAATAAACTGCAGTAATTATCAATGGTGTCAGTATTTGGCAATCTTAATGTTGAACATCTGCTACAGTTTTGTGCTTGCATCGTGGCCTAAAGTTCACCTTTTTTTTTCTTTTTTTTTTGGTTGCTAAAAATATGATAAAATTATTTGGGTCTGTTGCACCTAATTTGCAGTCCACAAATTTTGTTGGGTGGTGTGCTGAGGACAAAAGTGCATAATTGGTGGATCACAATTTGGCAATTATGGAATGTAATTGTTGGACTGCTCAGCAAATGGTCCAGCAGTTTTTTTGTACAGAACAAATCTGCACACCTAGAGTCACGGATAATAATGCGCACTTCTTGTGCTGTAACATTTATTTATTTGGCTAAATCTGAATGGTGGGAAAAATCCATGCAACCCTTCTTCTGGTTCATGCAATATTTTCATGCAAAGGAAAGACTTTTTAAAAATAGTCCTTTTGAGCATAAATTATTTTGAAAGACACCTTTTGGTGAACTAATGTTTGAAAAAATAATATTGTGTACCAACCAAAATTATTAGGAAGTGGGGGAAAAATAATGCACTTCTGTGGTTTTGCCCAAAACACACTTTTCATTGAAAAAACAACAGGTTCTTTGTGGTTTTGCCCAAAACACAATTTTCATTAAAAAAACAACAGGTTCTTTGTGGTTTTGCCTGAAACACAATTTTCTTTTTAAAAAAAAACAGGTTCTTTGTGGTTTTGCCCAAAACACAATTTTCATTAAGAAAACAACAGGTTCTTTGTGGTTTTGCCCGAAACACAATTTTCACTAAAAACACAACAGGTTCTTTGTTCAAGTAATATTTTCACAATAAGGTGGTCTCTCATTTCATCACTTCCAAAGGCAATTTCGATGGTGTGGATGATTTGATTAACCCCAATGAACCCATTCTTCATGTCGTGCACAATAACTGTCTGGACCTAGCCTCACAATACAAAATCCAACATTCCTGTGTTTATCAGGATTTCTTGTTTGCCAAGAGGATCAAACAAGAGGATCAAACAACAATGCATCGATCTCGGACATAGTGGTTGCCCGTTGAGACTAGTATAGTTTTGAAAAATGGATGGCCAGAAATCCTATACCTAATCATGATATGCAAGAATATCACCAGACCCCACGTCTCCCCGCCCCTGACATCGCAGCTTGTTTGGTCAATATTGGCACCTAACCTAGGTCATTTTTCCTAATTTCTGGGCCCACAAGCCAATTGAAGAAGTAGCATTATTTTCTGATTTTGGAATTGTTGAGTCACTCATTTGGGAAAACACGCCTTGAGGCCTGAACTGGCACTTACACGGGTACCATTGGGGGAAAAAAAACCCAATTCTTTTGGGTTGCTTCTAAACATTATAAGTGTGCCTTATAATGTTTGCCATTGGTGAAACTAGTAAGGCCCACTGTAGATGAGGGCCCAAAGTCCAGATTCATAGGAACCAATTTTGAAGCAAAATTGAATCCTTGAGTTGGATCCTGCCTTGGACTATAGCTTGCATCTTGGTTCTTCAAATCATGAGCTCCCTTCAGAGCTCTGCTTTTTGGTCCCAACCCATTGATTTTCCCTTCAAAACAGGTGCCATGTAGGTTTAGCCTCAATTTATCACTTTTTGTTCTCAGACCCTCATCTAAAGCTCTTGGGTCCAATTTATGTTTCGTTGGACCCTGAACGTTCTTGGACCCTCGTCTAAAGTGGCCCTAAATCTGGGTCTTGAGGTCTAGATGAAGGTACCAGTGTAGGTGGTGCTGGTTGACCCTGGCTGGGAAACCCCAATCCAGAATAACCCTTTTCGCATTCACAGCCTTTTTTTTGTTTGCTTTTTGTTTTCCTGATTTATTCTTTTGAGAAATGGGGAGAATGAAAGCCGAAACTTTCCTGACAAAATGGATGGCAGTGGCCACCACATTTTAGACTAGGAGAAAATAGCACCCAGAAAGAAAAAATTGTCTTTCCCAACACCTTAAGCTGAATTATATTTGCTTTAACAAAAATGTGATGAGTATTTTCTTCTGGGGCTAATTTCCACTTTCATTAACAGGAAAAATATGATTTCAACAAAAAAAAAGGATTTTTGTTCTTAAAAAAGACATTCATTCACCAGATTTCAAAAACTTCCCTTAATAACTGTTTACAGCAGGTGCAGCAAAGTAGTCAAAATATAAAAGGATTCTTAAATTTTGACTTTCATATCTGTTCTATAGCCAAATTTGGCTAAATTTTCTTCTTGAAGATTGCCAGTTTGGCTACATCACAAAATTGGAAAAAAATACATAAATACTTAAGGTTTCCAGTTTAGAGAGGCCTATATTCTTGGTGCAACCACCAACATTGAATTCCTTAGTAATAACAGGGCATAATTATTCACTGCCCACTCATTGCATTGGCCTGGGATTGCTTAAGAAGGTTGTTACAGCATCTGCATTGATGCACTGTACATGGGGCAGTATCACCTTCCTCATCCATACATGATAAACATTGGATGATAGGTATACGCTGATGGAACATTCAAACATCACACATGGGCCAATCAATAGCGGTCGATATGTGGCCAAATCACTATGGCCTACCAAGCTCGTAAGGTAATCATTTTCTTTCCAAAGGTCCTTTGACACCCAGGGTATCCTACGTATATTGACAAGAATTACCCCCATTTTGATACCATTATGACACTGACTTCATAATATTTTTTTGACATACTGACCATTTAACGGCTGCCACTGGAGATGGTCTTAGATACGGTGCGAAATAAATCATCATCCATCAGCCGAAGAGAGATGGTATTGTTGGAATACGAAGCTCAGGTTTGTAATGGTATCGTTGGAGTACAGAGCTCAGGTTTTCTTTGCCTGGTTTTGCCACTTTCTTACTTTGGTTTGTTCACTCATGTGCCCCAAAAGGCTATATCAGAATCTTTCTTTGAGTGGTTTCATCTTTCCCATTAGTGTGATTTTGTATGTTGGCTGCACTGACTGTTAGGCAAACGGTATGCTATGTGCATAGCTGCTTGGCCAGTTTACTTTTTTAGGTCACCTATTATAGGGCCAGCTCCTTCATCACTGGCTCCAAGTTGGAACAACTCAAGTGCTTAACGGCTATTTCTGGGTTTCGTATATTCTTCGACATTCTACATTCATGCTCACTGAATCAGCGTATGATTCTCAACGACCAAAAAAAAAAGAGAGTTATGTTGAATATGTTAGCAATTTCCATATCCATTCTCATGTATGTTGGTGTAGTTTTGGCAGTCATCCTCTTAATAAGTCTTAGCTAAATTTGGCTAGAAGAAAGAGAGGACTTTAGAAAAAATTAGGATTCTTTGCTATGTTTTTTTTGGCTACATGTTGGCACTAATTGTCTAATTATAGCAAGTTCAGTTTTATTTTTCCTCTCAATATGGCTACTTTGGCCCACTTTTGCCAAAAAAATCCTATGTAAGGTCCTCACTGTTTTTTCTGGGTCACCAGCCAAGTAGTGAAAATTTGCACAAAGAGAAACAGTGATCACACAATAGGTTGATGAGGGTGTTATATTAAACTTCTTTGGTCACCTTCCAAGTTTAGCTTTGCACAACTAGCCTTGACTATTCCAAACCTCACAATGGCCATTCCATCATTCATCAATAGCCACCAAAGAAGTAGCTGAAGTGGCATTCATCCATAAGATAAATTTGGTTATGAAAGTTTTTAAAAAGTTAAGCATCCTTCAATATTTTTGGCTAACATTTGGAAAATAATGTACAACAACCTGGCAGTTTTTTCCCCCCAAAAAAATCAATATCAAAATTTGAAGACTAAAAAAAGCCCAAAAGAGGTACTCTTTTATAAACCATTTAAAAAAATTCACCAGAAAGAACTCCACTCCATTACACAATGATCTTGAAACCACCTTGCACAGAGGAGCATTCTCCTATAATCGATGTACCATGTGCGATATGGCCAAACATGGTAACACCCCGAAATTATTCGACCTAGAGTACTGTCCCACACATCATGGACTTGAACATTTCAAATGGGTAGTAATTAAACAATTGTATTAGGTTTAGATTAAGTACACTTTACTGTGCAGGTACATTGAGAAGACATCAATTTTTTCATTTTTCACATCACTTTGAAAGCTGCACTCACTGGCTAGTACTACTAGAAACCCTAATGTCACCAAGTATAGGACACCCACCATGTTCATACCCGGCCAATGCCCAAACAGTGCACCATCCACATTGGACGCCTGTCATGAATGAAGTTGTGGATGAATCTCACATTGGGTTTACCTTGGTAACTTTCATGTATAACATAGTTCCAGGAGGAGGGTTTAGGGGATTACAGTAGTTGACTACTGCAGTGGATAAGTAGGATGTAAATGGTTAGTGCCAAGGTTATCAGCTACTGGGTTATCAGCAGGTAGGTAGTAAAAACTGCAACTTAACCACCCACTCTGGTTAGCTAGAGAACTGGAACCCAATGAGAAAAAGTGTTTTCTGTCCACCTACCATCCATCCCTCATGGTGGGTTGGTGGCTGTTGGTTCACTCTGGCCTACTTACCATACCTACTTGATGTAAGATGATTTGTTTAGGGTAAGGACCTGAGATCTGGGTTGTTCTGGGAACGAGGACCCAACCTGAGGCAGGAGCCGCCAAAGTCCAGGACCCAAATTCCTTGACGAGCCTTGTTCAAGTTCTTTCAGCGGCATAAAGAACAGGTAAAATTTTCTTTTTACAAATTGGCGGTTGTGATTCAATTGAGAGAAAAGGAGGTGCTGGACACATATGGTGGCTCCTCAAATTGATGAAACTTACATGTAAGGTGCCATCAGGTGACAATGAGCAAAAACTTTATTGAGGGTAACACACCCTCCACATACACTAGAAAACATCCATCTAGCGGTTCTTTTGGCATTTGTAAACTCATTATGCACTCTTTTGGCTAAAATTCTCAAGATGATGGTTTCAAGCAGGAAATCAATCTGAGATTGAATATTCAACAAACATAATTCCTTTTCATTGCTCAAAAATTTGGCCAAATTCAGCCCCAAGCTAAACGTCCAGGGTAACAATATTGTATAGACGAGGTAATTACTAATTACTACCTGGGTGGCCACCTTACATTCCCTCTTTGCCTTTTATCAACTAAAGAACATCCTTTACAGTAAATGACTCTGTCGGGTTTTCAAGTGCACATTTGGATTGATAAACCAGAGTGCATACCAGCATTGGTCAGTTACTCTCTTTGATGGCATAATAGAATCAGAGGTTCTGTTCTGGTTATACCAAACCAGAACTGAAAACTGGAACGGAAACTGGGAATGTGAAATTTGACAGAACTGAGACTGGAACTGGGCTTCTTCGCTTTTGCTATGCATGCTGACCTGAAGCTTTACAAGGTCAATGGTTTCCCATCCTAATTGGAACTAGCTGGACCTGACCCAAACTAACTGGGTGCTCCTGCAAACAGACAATCAATCAAATAGTTCTACATAGTGGAAAGAAATAGATACCAAACTGCACCATCGCACCGGGATCATATCCAAACAGTGTTTTAGAATAGAGGGAAGAATGAAAGAACCATAGTCTGGTCACAGATCTAGTTGTAGAACCCAAGGGGTTTAGGGTTTTAAGGTTTAGTTCTTGTGAATACTCAATTCACAATAACCAATAACCACCCAGCCAGGTGAACCAGCATCCACAACACCCTCACCTCTTTTAGAGTCTAAAATGAAAGATTTGGTGGGCTGATTATAGCTTTTGGATCAAAAGTTGAGACTAGAAAAAACATATTGCCAAATCTTTCATTTTAGACTCAAAAGACCATAATTTCGCCATTGGATGATAAATTTCTACTGTTTGGATGCAACCAAAAGAATTGGGGGTTTTCATCAGTGTTGGGCAGGTATAAAGGTTGGAACGCTGGTATATAGAAAAGAACTTAGCAGACTCGTATGACTCGAGGCAATACCAGCCTCCAACCAGTACCTTCATGATAGGAACATTAGGTAATACAAGCCTCATACCAATACATATCTAATAGGGGCTTGAGGCAATACCAGCCTCCGACCAGTACCTTCATGATAGGGACATTGGGTAATACAAACCTCATACCAAGACATGTCTAATAGGGACCTGAGGTAATACTAACTTAATACCAAGGTTGTACCAACCTCAATACCAGTGTCATAACTGCCTCACATGACAAAAAAATCAGCCTTGGACCCCTACCACTAGAATCAGCCTGGTATGAAAGTTTTAAAAAAGATCCAAATCCAGTAACAGGCTAGTATGAAATTCTTTAAGAAGATCCAATACCAGGTTGGTAGGAATTCTTTTAAAGCAGATCTAATACCCTCCATAACCGACCAACTAGGGCATAACACTCCCACACAAAACCACTAGAGTGTTGTTACTATAGAATACATTTTGCAGTGTTCCACTCAAAAAAAACAAACAGAAGTACCTTTCTGGTTTGGGAATAAGGCGACAAAGCTTTCCCAATCAGCTTTGCATCAAGTGAAGTTCCTACCATTTACATTTGGACCTTTGTTTCTTCAAGTACTTCAAATTGGTGTAGAGAGAATCTGAGCAAATCAGGGTTGCAGAATTTGGAGGACATTCCTTTGCATGATATGGGGGGCGGGGGGTTGATTTTTGTCAGCATGTACCTTATCACCTCACTGGTGTGGCTATTGATGGTCTCTCTCATGTCTTCCCCAGGGGTCAGTAACTTTGGCAGCATATTTAAACTTTGAAATGTACATAACTTATGGATTTGCCTCCACACTTAAAACACCCTAATTTTTCAACAACAAAAGTACATACTCATATTTTGACCATGGGTCATCAATCATCACCACAACCAATATATAACTCTTCACTCTGGTGATCACTAACTTCAAGTAGTAGTCAGGAGGGGAGAATCGAATCAAAGAGTTGGTCGTAATTACATTGAAAATGAAAAATTGTGCAAAATTTTCTCAAAGAATAAAATGCCAGTCAGGTTGTTAATATTGGGCCAAATTTTTTTTTAAACACTAGCCTTTCATGTGGTTACTTACACTGTAGTTAGGTTAACTATTGCGAGAAATATTTGGATATTAAGTTGTATCACAGAAGACAAGGTTCTCACTCGGGCTTTTTCATACTTTATGGATAACCCTAATGTTTATGGTGGATTGTGATTGAAAATTTTATTGTCCATTATTTTGAACAACTCTTCTGCTTGCAATCCCATTTACTTACTTTCAGAGATCCGTCGTTCAGAGTACCATCCGTATATTTGTTGGGTTAGACTTTCAGAGTACTGTCTATACATTTGACGGGCTGCATTGATTGCTGCTGGTTTGGAGTCAGTTTCAGCCTGTCAAGTTGAAAATTTCCGGCCCATTAATGCTTGCACAACATTGAAAAGCAACAGTCTCATTTTGTGAAAACTACCCTTGTTTTGGACATGGTGAGTTTGTGGGGGTGTTTTGAGTTTTGACCCGAAGTGATTTTGATTTCAAAACCAGTTGAAAATACTTTTCCCCACACATAAAAGTGGGGGGGAAGAAAAGGGCCATTATTTGTGGGTAAGTAGAAATGTTCAAAGTTGTTTTGATGGCCTTGATGTACATCCTTTCTACATGCATAAAGCTATCTGAGAAATTTTCTAGTGTATTTGGAGGGCACCTATTTTCATGAGTATCTATCTCTCTTCAAAAAGAGCCAAAATAGGAGGGATTTTATGGCCACTCCATAATGGAGGGAGTGAAATTATGCCTATTTCATAGATCTAAGATTGCTTGCAGTCTTAAGGAGTAAGTGTAAGAACCTTCCCCCTCTTACACCTCATACCTTTGTGCTTTACCGAAGGTAAAGCCCATTGGTAAGGGCCATTCCCAAAATGTGAGGCCAAACTGGACTTTGGCCTCATCTAGGCCCTTATTTTGGGAATGCCCTGTGCTGGGGATTTACACTAGACACTCTTTAATTTCAAGAAGACTTGCTGCAGAAAATCAGTTAGCATGATACAAATATAAAGTTACTCTTATGGTACCTACTCTTAAAACAAGAATGCACAAACCTTAAATGCCTAAACCCTAAGGTGATTTGACCACTTGAGAATTGAGCAAGTACCTAATAAATTCTTATAAATCTGCCAAAATATGGGGTTGATTTTTTTGGGTGCCAAGGCAGCTAATTATTGGTGGCTGAATTATGGGGAGTGGGAGTGTCATGCCAGTGAGTAGCCTGGAAAATCTTTGTTTTTTGTGTGTACACAAGCATCAAAACTCTATATAAGGACAATATGGCCTGCCTTCTTCGATTTGCTCAGCAACTGAACTGAACTGCTATTTTCTTCTAGAATTTTGATTTGCCTCTGTCATTTTTGAAAAATAATGGGAGCCTTGAAAATTGGGGGCATTATTAGGTACTTACGCCAATTTTGGTTCAAACTTCACTGTCAAATTTAGGTACTTTCCTGTGGTTGGGGCATTTTGACAACTGGGGATATGATTTTGTTCAATTGTATGTATCTCTTTTGGTCAGACTTCTTTTATTTTGGCAACAAATTCTGACTCGACAACTTACCCAAAGGAACATTCAGGTGGAATTTCCAAATTCACCAAATAAACTCTTAAAATACGGGGCAGTCGCCATAAATGGCATTGAAGGAGATACAGTTTTGGGTGCGGTTTTCAAGTATAGCCAGAATCCTCTTCCTTCAAGCAGGTGATCACTTAAATTCATAAGGGGCACATAACTTCGCCCACTGCACATTCATTGGGGCTAGTTAGGTTGATGAGTCTCAGCACAATCTGCACACCAAAATCACCCAATCCTACCATCAGATTTTCTACTGCATCTTGACCTTTCATACTTGTGATTTCACAATGGCACTCAACCCAGCGTGGACTGCCTTCCAAGGGTAACTAACCCTAGCTTCATTTGCTTTCTTCCTTCTCCCAATTGCTATAGGAACCTACTGTGATTCTTAATGAATCCTCCGACGGTAGACCCATCAACAATTGTTGCAATGTTGTAGTGGAGTTAGCATGGTAATGGAGAGGATGGCTGATGAAGGGATGAACCTCAACATTCCATGAGTGTGGTAGATTGAATGACTTGTTGGATGGAGGTTTTCATTTCAATTTGAATGGTATATCTATATATTAACAAGTGTTTGTTTGTTTGTGATCAGGTCATAACCTTCACAAATAGTGGGGCCTTCCTCCATTTTTGGTACCATTAGAAAGCTCTTGACGAGGTGGTGTGAATGTTTGTTGTTTCACAATTTTCAAACTAATAGAACAAAAGTTACTGAATTCAGAATGATTTTCATGTCTAAAAATTAAATTTAAATTAATTTAACAAGGTTCCATAAGAACTCTAAAGTTAAGCCCATTTCAACCAAAATAGAATTTGGATGAGTGATCAACTTTACATGAGGTTCCAAAAAATAAGCTTGGGTCAATGACACAAGCATATATGGACTTCAATTGGATACAACATGTCCTCATGTAATCCATTATTCTCTTGCTGTTCCTTCTCTCTTTGCCATCATGCCACTGTTGAAGCTTCCTCAATATTTTAGATGCAAGAAATTGTTTAGGTCTAGGCTTTCTGCCCCTCCCCCAAAAGTCTCACCCCATGAAAGTTCCTGTGTTGTTGATAATGCTCCTTCCTCGAACAATCCTTTTAGTAAGGTCATGAGCTTATATCAGGTGTCTGAGTTGGTCCCCAACCCCAGATTCAACCAAAGACAATATGCGCTTGGTAGAAGATTTCAAGATGTGCAGGTACCAGACCTGCCATGGGCATAATCAATCAAAGATTATCAGATAATACCATAAACATAATGGCATATGCCTGAAATATTGTCTTATAATGACATGTGTTTAAGGTGTTATCCAATTGATGGAGGTTGAATTTTCAAATTCCTTGGTGACCATTTCTAGAAAAATAAAATTTGAGTGGTTTTTCTTTGGTAGAATACTTTCAAACTGACAAAAATTGTCCATTTTGGATATATTGCATTTTATTTATTGCTAGTTTGCCTTTACAACACCTTAAACATAATATTTTTATTTATAATACCTACATATGCCATTTGACTTCTGTTGTTTGGTTTAAAACAACATGATGTAAAATATCCATCCATGTTTAACAAATTAATGTACAGTAACTTAAGTTACCTGGATTATGAACAAGTATAAAACATCATTATGATCACTAGAAATGAATGAAAGAAAATTTTATTACATTGATTCAATGCAATAATAATTTTCTTCTACTACTCTACATACGAATATTTGTGACTTCCTTAGTGGATTGTGATAATTCATTTTATAGCTTTTGGATCAAAAGTTGAGACTAGAGAAACATATTGCCAGTTACTTTATATTAAAAATTGGAACAAAGAAGACATATACAATAAAGATAATTACAACTACCTTAAAATAACTTCAAGACTTTTTTCACAAACATAAAAGAGATCAATAATATCAATAATTTATCATCAAAAGGATCTACACATCAAGTGACAAAATCATTATCTACATCTAATAAATGGACAAAATAGGGATCTAAACACCAAGTTAGGGTTCACATTACAACTAACTTCACAAAGTCTCGTGCATAGGGATGAAAATTTTCATGTTTTTTCTCATTTTCTGAAAAAAAAAAATCTCCATAAAGAAAAAACTGGTGATGGCTATTTTCATTTTTCATGAAACAATATTCACCTTAGCTGCTACTTTAACACTTTCTATGACACGTTCGACAAATTCAAACTTGCTAAAATGTCTATTTTCTCATATAGAAAATGAGATACAATCAACACATTATGATAAACTAATAACACATTCAGTTTATCATAGTGTGATAATAGACATTTAAAGTATGAACACCAAGTATCATCAACTTTTGAGAGCATTATAAAGCAAGTTCAAGCAAAGATTCCATTTCCAAACTATTAGTTGACCTCGACAATCCCTTGACTTCAGGATAATGGCCTCAAATTCTTTAACCCGCTTTTGTTTAGACAACATCCCCCAACCAACCCTCCCAAAAAAATGATTTCAACTTGGCCAACATCCATGTGAATCTCCAACTTTTGGGAAATTGTTCACAGTGAACATCATCTATCCAAATAGCCTCACTATCTGTAAAAGAATTCCGGAATGGAAACAAATTTTGTGAACAAAAGAGCAGTGAAAATTTCTTTATTAAACATTAAAACACTTGGAACATATGAATTCACTCATGTGTGTGGCTTCAAAGTTCATAATTTGGAGCATCATAAGTGTAATCATGACAATGCCCAAACCAGCATAGGGCAGCTCTCATTTTTGAAATGCTGATCAAAGAACTCACACTGAACTGCTTGTTCTTTCATGAAAACTGCTGGTTCTTCAAAACTTTCACAAACCAAATCACAAGGTGGTAAACAAAATCAAAGAACTGCCTGATACCAGACCAAACCCAAATCCAAAAAAGAACAGCATTCTGGCTAAATGACAACAACCAAACCCATTGTTTTGGTAAACTGTGATCTGTCTCAATGTGCTTATATTGCAGAATTTGGGGAGCAGACAAAATTGAATCACAAAGCCCAGTTGTTTGTTTACCTTGTAAGGCCCACATCAATCTTTTGTTAGGCAAGTTGGAACCATGATTCACACCCGGTCCCATACAAGCTTTGGCTTAGGACCTGACAGTCACAATAGTAAGGTCCCAATTCCCTGTGGTACCATCACATACCAGGCATTGGAATGTACCCCAGTCTACAGCAAGCAATCCTCAACAATAAGTATCAAGTGTCAACACCAGATTTCGCATGTGCCTCCTCTTCTGGAGCTGTACTCTTTCAGCTTGCAAAATGATGCCTGGTCTGCTTTCTGATATGGAAGATAGAGTGGGACATCATACATTCTGACAAATGTGCAAGCTGGGCCACCTCATAAATTACACCTGCGAACAAGAAAAAAGTGTAGCTGAACTCCTCCAGAATCTATGTAGTTGTTAACAGTGTTCAACCAGAACAGCATGCAAATTGCGTGTAAGAAGCTGAACTCCAAGACAGCTAGATAAGTCAAGTGGTACCTCTACTATGCCTTTCCACCATCCTCCTCATCTGAGTCCCCTTTCTCTCGGAAACGAGGATTTTTTTCCTGCATAAGACAGAAACCGGTCAAGCAGTGCAACAGGTTACTGTGACCAGGCAAAGTTTGAATAACTGCCAGGATATGTCCTGATCTACTTACAAGCCTGTGATCTCTGTCAACCTCTCTCTTCACACCATCAGCTGGTGGTGCATCATCATCTCTATGCCGTTTCCGCCCGCCATCTGTCATCAGAGCTCACAAAAAACTGTTTTGTCACATCATTCTGCACAACTCAGATCCTCAAGACAAACCTCAAAAACCCTAACCCTCCTTAATTACATGTAAGGACCTCCTTGAAAAACAGCTACACTTGCAGACAAACACCATGTAATGCACCAAGAACAGCAATTATATCTAAACAATGCATGCTTTCCTGTCCTGTAACATAGTAGTCATGCTTATAAGACTGCCGATGGGAATTGTGCATCAGGCACTATTTGTGATCAAGTCATTCAGAACCCACCTCTTCCTCTGTGACCACCTCCATAACCTTGTCCACCACCCTCTGCACAAGAAGCCATGCATACACAGAGAGATTACAGTTAGCCCACATTAAGAGTTACGTGGTTCCACAAGTAAAGACCTCATAAACTTATCTCCGAGATTGCAGAGAAAACTCTGCAATAGCACTCTGGAGGTAACAATTGTGTCAGCTCCAGCTGAACCAAACCAAGCACAACAAGTATGACTATGGTCATCACCTTTTGTGTGTCACAAACAAAGTATCAAACTATCACCTTAATGGTAGTGACTAGCTTCCATCACTCCCCACTGTCTTCATCAGCTCCTGACTGTGGGTGTAGATAATTAAGTAATAATCTGCTAAAACCTTTTGGCAAACAATTCTAGAAAAATCTGCATCCTGATTATCCACTGCATTTCTGGAAGTAATGGAAAGACTCAGTCATGATGTCAGCAAGCACTCACAAAGCATAGCCTACAGTACTTATGAACTCTAGTGAATCCACACCAAGAAAAAGTAGTGGCATAGTGCCAATGGGAGAAACACTCTTTGCAACAGTATCTCCTCTATCACAGGAATGATACTCACGTCTGAAATTGTTTGAAGGTACAGGAAAAGGAACCGGCCCCATGCCAACAGGGCTCTCATAGTCCACAAGCTGTCTCCGCACTTCCAATTCCTTCTGCACTAGTTTTCCATAGCCTCCTCTTCGTGCACTACTTACATGTCAAGGCTACAAAGAGGTATATGAACATGTCCCACCTTGAAATCAGACGTGCTCTGCTTACTAGCAAACCATAGTGCAACACCAAGAGTCATGATTTTCAACAAAGAGGATATCAGGATCATAGTCTGTACGATATTCATCACGGACCTGCAACCACATCACATTGCCCAAATTGAATTAGCAGCCTGTACGAAAAGCCTCCAACATTGCTCCAAACAGCAAAACAATGTGTTTGCCAGCTTCATATTTGAGAGAAAGAGAGAGAGGAGAAAAAGCAGCTACCTGGCCCCCACTCCTTCCACGACCCCATTGTCGACCTTCCTGGAAACCCCAGTCAAAGTCCACACGAATAGGTCGATCATCCAAAATTGTCCCACTGATGTACTTGACAGCTTCTTCAGCATCCTCCCTTGTATAGTATCTGTCCTCTCAAATCCCAATGCATGAAATCATTCATTTTCCATGGCTAAGTCAAGACACAGTGATACCTATCATAATGCTTTGCTTTTTTTCACACCATTCTTTTGGGAGATTAGGGATCATACACAACAAAGCAGAAGCCGCATGGAGTCTTCGAGTTCTTATCCAGACCCATGATAATCTTCTTCAGCTCCCCAGTGCGTGAAAAGACCTCATAGATTTGCTCCTCTGTGGTATAGAATGATAGGTTTCCAACATACACCGTGACTGACGTGCGTAGCGCGTGCTCAAACTCCTCCTGCGTTCCCAGAAACCTGCGATCTCGATATGCAGAAAGCTGGTCTGGATTCTGCAATTTGCCATAATGCAGATGATATGAAAAATTGCCACAAGTTCACAAGAATGTTTCCAACGAAGCCGAAGAAAGAAAACCCTCGCACCATCCAATACACGCATCTAACCCTAAAACACGAATGTTGTTAAAAACACCCCCCCGGAGCAAAACAAAAAGGGAAATTCAGAGCGTAGACATCAGCGCCGTTTGTTTTATGATGGAGCGATATTTCCGACCAATACGCGAGAAAACGCGAGAAGCTTACGATTTCTTCATGAAAGCCCAACAATTGCAACGATGTGTTTTCAACTTCTTGAGCAAACCTAGGAGATCGGTAAAGCCGGAAAATTCTCACGGAACGAAATGTAGAGCATACGGACCTTGAAAAGACGGGCCATGAAGCCTTTCCTTCTCGTTGCGTCCTTTCTGCCGTGCTCCACCCAAACTCAGAACTGCATCATCTTCCTTCAAGCTCGCTCTCTCTCTCTCTCTCTCTCTCTCTCTCTCTCTCTCTCGCAACGACACCAAACCCTAACCCTATTCTCCAAACCCCAGAAACCCCAAGTCATGGGCGCCAGGGTTTTCATTTTTTTTCAATTTTGTGATGTAGCCACACTGGCGATCATTCTCAAGAGAAATTAGCCAGGTCAGAAAGGAATGTAGAAATTTTTTTAGACTGCTACTATATTTTGGCGACCAGCTAGAACCTAATTCAACCTATTATCAAAATATGGCAATTTCATAAATCTGAAACCTGACGGTTTTGGCATATTTTTTCACAAAAATCCTTTGAATGAGTTGCACTGGATTTTTTTTGGCAAATTTTTGCCCCGAAAAAAACACACACACTGATCATGGCCTTTGGCGTTCTTACTTCTTTTTTTTTTTCTTTTTATTCCAAAAGTCTGGATTCTGTTATTTATTTATTATTTTTAATTAACAAATCATGTACTGATGGATGATATTAGGTTGCATTTCATGCACTTGTATGCCCATTCATTATACAACGGTTGGGTCTTTTATTTAAAGAGTTTGTCTATGGTTAATATGAACCATGGTTGTTATTTCCAAACTTGTTCAAGAATTTGCTTACCAGTTAAGCAGCCTTCTCATAACCCATAGTAAACACAAAATCATCAAGTTTCAATAATCAAAATATATGATGATGTAACCTTGCAAAACTTTATTTATAAACACATCATAGATTTGGAAAACGTACAAAGGAATAATAAAAAGGAAAAGGGAAAATTTACAAAACATCAACTTACTTCAAACCAAATGTCAAAATGTCTCCATGTCAAAAATTGACCATTGTAGTAGGTCAGCCATATTTCTCCATGTCAAAAGCTAATCACCTGCTATAGGTCGGGCATGGTGATGGGAGGTGTGTCCTATAGGAATGGGAGTCAGGAAGTAGCTAAACCTACAATTATCGTTCGACTTAAGATGGAAGAAGCTTGCATCCTTTGCAATGTGATTGAAATTTTTTGATGAAGGAAAGTAATCAAGACACAAAGATGAAGGCCCTTTGGCCCTTTCAAGCTCCAAATGGCATTGGTACAATTGTGTAAAAAATATCAACTTGTTTGTGTAAATACCCAAATACTTCAATTGTTAAAAGGAGGAATTGATTAGTGGGGTGTTGGTCGCGATAGTTCTTTTTTTTTGCTTGAGACGTGTCAGAGGCTATAAATCCTTGAATTGTGCAAGATCAAGGAAGTAAATTTGCTTGCATTTACTTGGTTAAGGTGCGAATGCCATCTTTGATGAATACAATGTTAACTTATTGAAGAATTGAATGTGGTTGAAGGAAGTGCATATGATTGTTTTCATCCCACATGGAAGCTAGCATCTCACGCAATGGCAACAAATGTGTCACAAACTACATCATGGGTTCCCATGCACTCGTTGCCATGAGCACAACGTAGGAGGTGGATACCCATAGGGTTGACATGATGTGTGCACACACATCAAAGGATATTTGCAATAAAAAGATGGGGTAATCCAAGTTGCGTATGAAATGTTATGTAAATTGGGGAAGATAATTGGAAGGCTAGGAAAACTAGTCGAATTATTGCCCTTACCTCAAGGTTAAAACATGATAAAATGCGAACACAATGAACTTCAAATATCATGTCGAAAAATGTGCTAGAAATGGTATGATGGTGTAAACACTCCAAGATGGAATTTTTAAGTTGAACCATTTGTTGCCCAATGAGTTGTTCAAACAAAAGAAAACATGCATGAGCTTGGGGCAGTAAAAGATCACAAGTCGCCTTGAGGTGTTGGAAAAAAAGGTGTTGTTGTCAACTTGTGCTAAGGCTTCAAGAAGGAAGGGAAGTTGATCAACCATAAACCTAATATCTATGATTGAAGCTACCAAAACCCAACTCCTTAAATAGGTTGTTGGGGTGATGGTGGCTATTGATATGAGCCCAATGTTGCCAAAATAATCAAAAGAGAGGCTTGTTTACGGGCTAAAGGTCCATCAAGGTTGTCAAAAAATCCTAGACCCAAAAGGCACCTAAACACTTGAAAGAAGGATGAATAAAAGGAAATAAGGGACTTTATGAAAGTGGAGGAGAGAGGTGTGAATCATAAAAGATATGATGGCCATTGCACGAAACAATAAGTTAAAATTCCAAAGGCTACCTAAACATCACCCATTTTTTAAAAAAGGTCCACATGACAAACATCCTTTACCAAGGCATTTTTTATGAAAGATGATGTGAATGACGAGGTGCCCAATGGAACTCCCAAGACTCTAATTCCTTTTGATAGGGTGGTAAAATGGGATGGGGTGTTGAAATTAAGTGGTAGGCCGGAAGGTGACCATGTTACAAATTTTTAAAGTTCGAAAAAAAAACCTATTGCACGAAGTTCAGTTTGAAAATGTTCGTATGCAGATAATATAATTGAAGGGGGACTTATGATGTGAGTGTCATCTATAATGGATGGAAATAAACAAGAAGGGAAACAACTAACTATATAATGTAATGCCTTCAAGTGAGCTAAAATGAATAATGCCCTTCCCAAGGGATCACCTTGATGAGGCCCCATGGCATATGGGATGACTATAACATCGCCTTCACGATTATAATGATTGTAAAACAAAGGAAACTCAAATGCATAGAATGTACATACAAAGGGGATGATTTGTATGATGCCGCCATTTGTTGCACAAAGTTCTTCGAATATGACCCCTCTTGACACCAAATTAAAGGCATTTCCCAGGTCCAATTGTAGAACAACCTAGTCGAAATGAAGGTCCAAGGTGCATCTGATGCCATGGATTACTATTTCACAACCACCTTTAATTACAACTTCGAATTAGTGTGGGGAAAAATGTGTTACAAAGGTGTCATGAAATTAAAAGCATAAAGAATAGCTTGTGAACCAATATAATGTTTCCCCCATTGCAAAAAGATGAACTCCACTTAAAGGTTTGGTCATGGTTAAAAGGCAGGCCGCACCAAGGACACGTAATTTGAGGTGGAATATGGCCTTATGCAATATGAAAACAAAATTGAAATAATTAAAGGAATTCACTTGTTAAGTTTTCTAAATGAAAAAAATCTTGAAAGTGTTCAAAAACCATCTTGGAAGGACCACTTGCTGATAAGTGTGACATGCATTGGAAAACCACCTTAAAGGAGTTAGAAAAAGCCCAAGGTCCTAACCTAGGTCGTAGTCTTCTAGGAAAGTGAAAAGTAGCCATATGATTCAAGGTGCAATGCAATGAAAACCAAAATGGTGTAGCAGGACATGGGTGCAAAGGAAAATGGTGCCAAATCACAAGTTGCCCAAGAATATTCCCTTGCATGTTCGAAAACTAAACTATAAAATAGGTGTTCATGAACTAAAGGATCATGTTCGGAAAAGGCATTGAATTCGAACTTATAGTCAAAGCTTGGGCCTACAAAAAAAATTCCTCCTATAGGTTTTCCCAATTTTTTGCTAAAAAACGCTTAAGTCAAACCTACATTTCTTTATGCCTTGTTGCCCTACCACAAGGGGGCAAAACGAAACACCATTGCGGTAACACAAGGAACAAGTGCCAAGCTGCCACATCATAGGGGTCCTAAGCCAACTTATCCAATGGAAAACAAATCACATCATGTTGTAGAGCGATATGGATGTGATTGTACAATCAAGGATGACAAATCCTAAATGAAAACATCCAATGACAAAACCCAAGCCCAAGTTAATGCAAACGGGATGGGAATAAGGGAAGGTGTTAAACCAAGATTGGCACAAGGGTTTGGATTGGATGAACTGGATGCCTAATAGGAACGTTAATGATGAGCTAACCTTCGACTAGTAAATTACCACCCACAAGTGGGGCAAGATATTTTAGGTGGAAATAGTGAATGCGTTAAAGAGATGGGGGTAGGTTGGGGAGTTTGATAAAGGGCAACTATAGGGGCCAATAGAATGGAAGGGGGGAAAGTTCCTAATTGTGAAATATCAAAGGGGTTTGGAAAGGTGTAGGGTTGGGACCCCACATTCACACAAAGAATCAAAGGCCAGTAAAGGGAACTAGTAGGTGGTGTGAAGTTTATTATAATAGGAAGGGGAACTAGTGGGTGGTTCATAATTTACATGGGAGATGGTGTGGAAGATGGGTATGTGATAGCGCATGATAAGGTGAAAGGGCAATGAGAGTTATGAGGTTTGATGAGATTTGATGAACTAAAAGACATTGTCGCAACCCCACTTTGAGGGAAATGTGAGGTCGTCATTCACACTCCCGAAAATGGGACTTGGGAGTCCTCCGGGATTCTTGAAAATTTAGAATGCAATTGTAGGGGTTAAAACACCTCACATTGAGGCGTTCTTTATACTGTTGGAAAGGTCTTAGAGTGTAGATGTCCAAAATGGCCTCGCATGAGCCATTTGGACATCTGCAGCACAAGTTATGGTCAAAAGAAGGGCTGGAAGTCAAACTGGCAATTTGACTCCTGACCACTAAAAGTCGGGAATCAACCCGATCCCGGCGTGTGCAAGTGAAGTGCAACACACTGTTGGAAAGCTCTCGAGGAGAGCTACAACTTTTCTTTAGACCTCATCTCAATCCAAGGTTGGGGCAAGAAGTTATGAATGCCCAAAGTCTCGGGAGTCCAAACCAGGACAATTTCGGGACTCCACTTTGGGAGTCCCGGGAAAAAGTGCCATTCGGATGCAAGTGCGACGGTGAGACGCAAAGAATATTATATGGGGGAAGGTGGTGGCTTCCCCCGAGTCCAGGCCGTGGTGAGTCAAGTGAGTCCAAGGTTGCATGTGGCTAATCCCAACACCAAAAGTGTGTAGAATGAGTTTTAACCAACTTGTTGGTTGGATTTAGATGCAGGACTGAATAACTAAGTAGCTTGTCCCTATTCCTAGTCTAATCCCGGAGCTTTCAGCATGCCCCTCTCATCCCCTTTAATGTTAAAAGCTGGGACGTGCCCGAGTCCTTCCCAATTGGGGACTATCCAAGGACTTAAGAGCGCATCAGACATGGGACGTTTGGTGCCCATGAGGAAGGAGGCCAACTAAGAGCAAAGTCTCCACATGTTAAAAACAACCTACTATTGACGTGCTCCCAAGTCCCAAATTAACCCCAAGTTGGTGCTAAGTTACTCAAGTTGAAGAATTGTGGGGGACTCGGGCCACGTTCCCAGCTCTCAGCACTAAAAGGGGTAGAGGGGCATGCCGAAGCTCCGAGATGGGACTAGGAAGAAGTGACAAACTATTCACTTACTTGAACTTGCATCGAACCTGCATCAAACCAACCAATAAGTTGTTTAGTTCACATTCTGGAACCCCCTTAATGGTAGGACAAACCACGGGCAACTCTAGACTCATTTGACTCACCGTGGCTCGGACTCGGGGGAAGCCACCACCTTCCCCCATATAGTATATTTTGTGCCTCTCCGCAGCACCCACATCCAAATGGTTTTTTGTCCCAGGACTCCCAAGGAGGAGTCCCAAAACTGTCTCTGTTTGGACTCCCAAGACTTTGAACGATCATAACTCTTTGGTTAGACCTCCGATTGTGATGAGGTCTAAAGCAAAGTTGTAGCTCTCCTTAAGAGCTTTCCAACGGTGTGTCGCACTCTACCTGCACGCATCGAGTTTGGGTTGATTCGCGACTTTTAGTGGTCGGGAGTCAAACTACCAATTTGACTCCCATCCATTCTTTTTGCCATAACTTCAGCTGTAGATGTCCAAATGGCCAATTCGAGGCCATTTTCGACATCTACACTTCAGTAGCTTTTCAATGATATAAAGAACACCCCAATGGGAGGTGTTTTGACCCCTGCAATCGACCTTTGAAGTTTTGGGAGTCTCGGAGGACTCCCATGTCCCAATTTCGGGAGTGTGAGTTTCATTCTCACACTTCCTTCAAAGTGAGGTTGCGACAACTATTATAGGGCAATCATAAATCTACCAAGACAACCACACAAGACTAAACAAATCAAAAGGAAAAAGATAGGGACAACAAAACATTCTTGATTAGTTGGTTGGTTACATGACTCAACAAAGTAAGTGTTTTATATTGTGTTGGCCATTATTTGGCTTATAAAGACCCTATAATGTTAAGTATGATTACTACTTTCAGTTATTTTCCCCTATTGTTTGGTTCTCATTATCTATTATGTCACAAACTAGATACAAAAGGAGGGAAAAAACACACACTTAAAAAAAAAACATTTTAAATCAGCCTTTTATTGGACTAGTTACCTTAGATAAAATGGTTTAAAAAAAAACACAATCCATTTTTGTGGTTTTTGTTTTCAAAAGCACCATATACGTTACGACAATCAAGGTAACATAAATTCTATGGCAGCTAGTATGCATGCTAACTAAAGACCCTAATAAGGTTTACATTCATTTTTTTGTTCCTTTCATGTTTCCCCCCACTGAGAAAACTATTGACACAAATGATTTGTGCACAAACACAGCAAAAGGTTGTTGTCAACCTACCAACCCTTTGCTATTGAACTTGCCTTAAAGGTTTGTTAAGTTGGGTTTGTTGTTGTACTTCAGAGGAAAAAAATATATAATCCTTCCTAAATTGCTATAAGAGCCTTCAACACATCTAGCAAATTTTGCAAAACCAGTAGATGGTGGCCCACTTTGGTGTTGGGTACAAAACTTGTACTCATGCATGTACTCCCAAAAGTCCTTGCTCGTTGTTTTGACACCTTCCTCTTATTCCAAAATATCGACTGCAATTTTTTCATCGCACATAAAGCTTTTCACCAAAATATATCCCTCAAATAATACACAAATAAATATAGAATCATGTGATTGACATTCGTATTACATCAACTAAAATAAATTTGTGGTTATGCATCAATTTATATGCCAATGGATTTATTTTTCCAACATTGATTTTTCAATTGTTATTTTTCACACAATCAATATATAATGATTTAATAAATGACCATCACATATTCAAAACCTTAGGTTATGCATCTTTTCAAAAGACTTGCACAACCATCTTGGTCATAATTAATTTCATTCCATGCATTGAATACATATAATTTTTAACATTATCATTTGCATTTAAAGCATTTCATAACTAGGTTAGCTAATAAATTCATGACTTATAAATTATAAAAAATGTAATTTTCATGAACAATTAATTCTCTCTTTTTTAATGCTTTGGAAAAATATAGGAATCATTTCAATACAAGATTTGTGCATTTTTGCAAAAGGTCCCACAAGGAGGAAACATTCTAGGAAATTTGAAAAAGAAACAAAAAGAAAAAAAACAAACTCTAAAACCATTTGATGGTGCGGTTTTGGGGTTTGAATAATAGGGTTAGGGTTTTGTCATTGTGCAAGATAAATACAAATAAGTTTTTTGGAAATCATGTCAAGATGATGCATTTTTCATCCTTTATAAGCTACCAAGGAAATGATTGTTCTAATTGTCATTAATTTGATTACAAGAGCAAAAGTTTCCACAAAATCTATTTTTTTCTTTTATTTGAATCCATGCACCATTAGCCATGCCTTAGGTTCTTCTTGACAATTATCTAATTGTTTGATTTGAGAATCCATTTTATTGTTATAAGGGTATTCCCTAGGCCTTCAAGTAAACTCACTAAATCCCAAGTTTCATTCTCAACAATTGAATTGCACTCTTGCCATATGGTTTCAACCCAACCTAGGGTGTTGAATTGTTTCATAGTAATTAATCTTCAAGTTATGGTGCTTTTGTAAAAAAAATTTAATGATCATTGCTTCAAACTTGGAACATTTCTCGTTTTCTACAATGTCCTCATATCACCACATCCTTAGTTCTTTAAGCCATTTTCAACCTTTTACACAAATTTATAACTTCATCTTCATAATCTTTACTCTTGACACTAGTAGTTTGCTCTTCATTTTCAACAACTTGTTCAAATATTTTTGAGACCTCTATTGGGTCTTCATTTTTCACTTTCTTAAGTTTTCGTTTTTCATTTCTTATTTCCATAACTTTGGTATGATGGCCTTATTCTTGAGGCTTGCAATTTGTCTCCATAACAAAACATTGAACCTCATCATATGCTTGTAAAAAACATCTTTCGTGACAAAAATCTTCTTCATCATTGAATAAAAACATATCACTTTTAATATCCTATCATACCCAACCATCGTGCATAAAATGGACTTGTCCAATCTACCTTATTCCCTTTCATTTTTGATACATAAACATGTGCAAGACTACACAAACTTTGAACAAGTAACCAATATTGGGCGCCTTGGCATTATATACATATTAAAACTAATGACATCCCATTGTTTGAACATGTGGGACTTATGTTTGTGAAATATGTGTTGTGCTCACAACCTCGATCCAAAGACATTTTGGTAAGGTCATTTATATTGGCTATGCACCTTACTCTTTCCAAAATGGTTTTGTTTTTATGTGTAGTTATATTGTTTTGATGGAAGGTTTCAATTGTAGTGAATTGTTTGACAATTTCATTTTGTTCACAAAATGTGATGAATTGTCTTAAGAGGAATCGTCCTTCACAATTGATCTTCATAATTCCTATCTTGTATACCCCCATTGTTCAAACATCTTTTTGAAAATATTGAAAGTTTCAACAATAGCATTCTTCCAATCTTCAAAAAAATACCCATGACTTTTGACCATAGTCATTAGTGAACAAAAAAAAGTATTTTGAACTTGCTAATGATGTTTTGGAAGAAAACCACACAAGTCAAAATAAATAAACTCATATTTCCTTATTGATCTTGTGAAAAAAAATTTAAGCACCTTCTCCTTATGTTTTCCAACCATGCAACTAACACATATGTGTGAGGTGACAACAATCCTTGGAATGCCACAAGCATTTTTCCTAGTCAAAATAACATTTGAAGTCCTTGAAAATTCAAATTTCCTAGCTTCATGTGCCAAATATTAGCTAGAGATCCATTCTCAAGCAAAAATAATGATGTTGGTTATTGGCTCATAATCATCCTATACAAGCCATTCATTCTATTTTGATTCCTTGTTGCACACATTTTGTCGAAGTTCTCGATGAGCACATAACATTTATTTTTAAACCAAAGTAACAAGTTTTTGTCTACTATGAAGCCAATTAACAAAAGGTTTTTTTGTGTCTCTAGGGGTTAAAACACATCATCAACTTACTTGAAACTTTCATGGTGTTGAAAAATTACAATTTCATTTCCCATGATGCAATGGCTATGACTTCCAATAAATCTTACAAGTATTATTCCTACCACTTTAATTCTTTTCAAGTTCCCTACAAATTATATAACATGTTCCCAAACTAAGGTATTCAAGTCAATGTATTTTAGTTACAATGTCAATGTTGAAATTTTATTTTTGTCTTCTTTTGAAATCACTAATGCTCAAAGGGTGTTTAACAACAAATATTTATATTTGACCCACTAACGAATTGATAATCATCATAGAAGCTTCAAACATATTCTTTAGAAGTTTGTCTTTTGACCACTCTTCTTTTTTTTAGGTTAATCTTCCTTAACAATGTTGGCATAATATATCCCTTCATTGTTTTTTATTCCCACTCAAAAGGAGTTGGCATTCCTTTGCCCAATACCTTAATTCATGACAATTATTACATCTAACATGTCTCTTATAAGCTATTTGTTTTTACAAATCATTTTTCCTTCCTCAAAATAACTACTAGGTTCTAGCCCCTTGCATCTACTTGAGTACCACATGTTCAATAAACATGGCCATATCTTCCCAAATGCATTACAACTATTCATATAAAATTATAAAATTCTATTAGTTTGTTTATTATACAAGTCATCTCATTCATTGGCCATTTTTCAATACAACCCGTCTTTTGGTTATCAGTCATGTAAGATTCACAACAAATCTTTTGTCCTTTGCTTATGATCCAAATAACCTTTCCACTACTTTGTGATTATAAAATCATACACAAATTGTCTCCACCATCATTATGATTTTACATCATTAGGGTGAATTTTCAATACTCTCCCATGGTTCAACCTGCAAGGACACATACGAAATTAAAAATATTTTAGTTCAATTGCAATACTAACAATATACACACATGTAAGCAAAAAATAATATTTATTAAATAAGATCAATCCAAAAGGATGGCATTGTTTTTTACAATTCCAAAATGAAAACCCCTTTAAAGTCTTCTATCCTTATTGTTTTGTGAAATGATTACATTGTTTAACTTTAACAAACTCTAACAAATTCTTGAACCATCCACTATGGGAAATTGTGTATGTTGAACCACATTGCCTTGCAACTAAAGCTCAAAATACAACTCATATACAATTATTGCACAACTATCCCTCGAGTATTACAATTGTTATGCAAATATTCCTTAGGAAAATATAGGGAATTAATAAATAAATTGTTACATTAGAAAATCAATTAGTTATATTATAATTGCAAGTGAGTTGAAAATGGGTCTTTTATATAGTAATTTGTACGCATTATACATACATCCATAGTCAACCATGTTTGATTTTTTGAAAAGTTGCATTGTAATTGCATGTAACAACTATTTTAGAATTGTTATAAATGTGCCATTAACTCAACAACTATGTTGCAACTAGTGTATAATGTATATACATGCAATCATGCCACATGTTCGCATTTCCATTGCCTATTATGAGATACATTAGTAAGTAATTTTTGACTATGATTCCCATAGATATAACTAGTAAGACCATTAGTGCGCCACTATTGAATTACTAATGTTTAATTATGTTGTGTCTATTGTGCAACAATTTATAATTTAATAACATTAAAAATTCATATGTAATGTTTTATAAAGAAGGGTCCAATCACATTATTAGGAGCCACACATGCCCCTTAGACCATTGTTTATTTAAAAATATATTATTACAAATTTTTAATAAATTTTCAAAAAAAAATTAAAATCTTTAAATTTTTTTAAAATATTATTATGTTAAGGTGTATATTTTAAAAATCCCAAATTATGTCATAATTTTTTTTTCAATTGTGTTTTTAAACAACTTTTAAGCAATGGTTCCAAAACCTTAAGAAAATTTATGCGTATTTTTCACTCATTAAATTGATTCCAATTTTTTATGATACGTACATAATGTATTCACAATAACATTTTATAAATTAAAAAATCCATTTATTATTATTATTATTTACAATTCAAAGTTCAAAACATTAAATAGTGGTTACAACTATTAATGGTACATGTTAGTATAACTGCACCCATAATTATTATTTCAATAATTTGACTATTAAATATGAATAAACAAGTGTAATGCATATAATTATGTTAATTAAACTAAACAATATGGATGCATATAAACAATAATTATTCATCAAATGATAATCAAATAAATATTTATTTGAGTTGGGGATATTTAATAATGAATTGAATGGATTAATTTACATACTTATTATTTCATCAATAATTACTAGATCATTGATTATCAAAATTCATTAACAAATTAATTATTTGGATAGATGTAATTAATTTAAATTTGAATCCTAAAAGAAATAAGTATATTATATTAAAAATTCAATTAGGTGTACATATGGATATGCCTATTTATACCTTGATTTGTTTTACCCAAATTCATTTGTAATTTTTAGAAGTGAATTATTTTCAATAATTTATTAAGTATTAAATATTAATAAATATTTAATTTATTAAGTTATTATGGACTAATTACTTAAAATGAGTAATTAATTATTGATATGAATTAGAATTCAATTTGATTCAAATAATTAGTTTGTCAATTAATTCAAATAACTAATAACATTTTTAAAAAATTAAGATAATAAATGACTAATTATATGAATTTAAAAAATTAATTATCTAATTATTATTATCTGATTTTAACTATTTCAAACTATTAACCAACTAATTATTTTAATTAAATAAATAAATTTAAATAAATAACTCACTAATTAATCAATTCAATATATAAATCCAAATAATTAATTATGTCAACTAAATAAATTATTTTAAATCATTATTTAAGATAATTAAATACTAAATAATTAATTCACATATATAAGTATTAGGTACTTATTAATTTAATTGTATGACTTACATAATGAAAACAAATATAAAGCATGTGGGAAAATCTTTTCATAGTTACAGCTCAATTTGCAACTAAAAAACAACTAAAATATTTAACCCATATGCTTTGGCTTTGAATCCAATGTCACAAATTATATAAAAAAGGTGTCTTCTTTTATGTTTTCACATGCCATTTTGGGATGAGCTCAAAAATGTTTAACCTTAAAGGCAAAACATATAATAAAAAAATATTTACATGATTATTCTTTAATTCACCTAGTTTTGTATTTTCCAAATTACTTGCCTACTTATGTAAGTAAGTAGGTTTTATTTTTCTACCTCCCTATGTAGGTAGGTAGGTAAATAGGTGTGTAGTGTAGGTATGTAGGTCTTAAGATGTACCAACCTACTTAGGTATTAAAATATATTTTATTTTATTTTATTTTTTCAAAATTCAATCAATATTCCATGTGGTAATTTTTAATATTATGTCATGTGTCATAATCTTAGACCGTCATTACAATCATAATAAACAATGGAAGTCAATACTTCAAAAAGAACATAATGTTTAGATCCAAAAACCTTCATAGTGCCACGTGCCAAATTTCAATGGATGGATGAAAATTAGTAATATCAACATGACATTATGGTTGTAGTTGTAGCATAGTTGCATAGTAGTTGAAAATGAGTTGTTTTGACAAAATTATAATTGAATTGCAATGAGTTGCACCATATATACGGTAAGTTGCAACTCTTACAATTCATGCAACTTGTTTGATAACATTTATAGTGTAGAAATACGGTGAGTTGTAAGTGGTCATTACAACTCAAAAACTAAGGTGCAAGGGTAGTTGCAAAACACCTCTTTTTTATATGATCTACCACTATTGGCTTGCCAAATCGAATGCCCTATGCATGTTAGTTTACATTCATTATGTTTGCATGTTGGTTTGCCACATACCAATTATACCTTGTTCTCATGTCAACTTGCCAAACTTTGACATATCACTTTTACAATGTCAATTTGTCACATCTAATTTACCAAACTATCTACCCCTATGTATTTCAACTTTTCTAGGCTTCAAACAACTAGGTAACCTACTCTTTTTATCCTTTATATACATTAGGTAATTATCATAAATCCTAAATTAAAATTTAATCACAAAACACAATAGTCAATGATAGGAACACAAGGTGTGCAAAGAAAAACTAAAATAAAAATTTATTTTAATAACATATGAAAATGATTTTTTCCAAGTTCTCAAAGCATTCTCATTTGTTTTTCAAGTAAGAGTTTTAGATCACTAATTTTTCAACACTAGGAAGGTCATATTGAACTATGATTGGCTAAATGAAAAGTTCAAGATTGCTTAGAAAAGCATTTAGAACCACATGAACCACTTCCACTTCATCAATAACCTTTCCCACTAATGTTACTTTTGTGATCATGTCGTTCATAAATTGTATGAAATCTATCACCTTGGCCCCTTCCTCCATTTTCATGGAATGCAACTTGTTAATTACCAAGTTGCATTGTGACTTTAAAACATTTTTTTTAACACATTCCAAACCTTCAATTTAGTAATCATTCCCAATATAGAAATTAAGTTTTGTTTGATAGCCATATTAAAATGGCAAGAACCTTCTCCTTTTTGGCCCCCAATGTTAATTCATCATCTTTTGTTAGTTCTTACATAGCTAGATTTTCAATTCCTCCTCCTTATGGAGAAATAACTATTAGAAGAGTTATTGCAATTATTCTTCTAAAAGCAATCATCACAACCATTGGGTCATTGGGGCACCACAAGACTCACAATCCTCCATGCCTTAATAATTGGCAAATTTTGACATTCCAAACCCCATAATTGTTTCCTCCTTCAAGCTTGGTAGTTTCAAATATGGAAATGATGTCACTCACAATCTTAGTGTGGGTGCACTATTCTCACATGTCAATTATTCCTATTGTAACACACACTTGATCAACTAGTACTAACACTTTACAAATAATGTTACTAGTTTAAAAGACTACATCTCTTTTAACCACTCATATAATTGTGCAAGAACAAACTACATGAAAATTATTCATTTCTTTTAACAATAATTTTCTAATACCATGTAGTAAAAAAACTCAAGATCATATCAAATTGGAAAGAAAGTAATGCAATCGGTGTAGAACCAAGGAAAGGAGTGAATTTAAATATGTTTCATGTCCCTGCACATAACATGAATGTAACAAACTATAGAAAGCTAAAAGAGAAATAATTAATCATAATCTTGCTTCTTGTGTTATATATATATTTCCTATTTTTTATCATTTCCTCTTATTATTTGCATTCTCCTCCTATTATTTGTGTTTTCTTCATGTTATGTGTGCTTTCCTCCTATTGTTTTTTGTTTCTTCCCCCCCTTTTTTTTCCCCTCTTCTCAATATTTGAACATGGTAATTTGTAATTTTATTAATATTTTAAGAATTTTATTTTTCATTGATATAAATAAAAATTATTCAAAAATTGCTTATAGATGTATAATTGTTATTAGAAAGTTGTAATTTGGTTGATTTTTAAAAAAACACTTGATACCCTAATCAAGTAATTTTAATCTTTTAAAATTGTATTACAATTGTCCCAATTTCTTTAATAAAGAAATTGAAGCTATCTTTCCCAAAAAAAAACAATTTTCCCAACATTGGTCACAACAAATTCACAAGGCTACATACATGTTAATCCAACAAAGTGAAAAGCCAAAAAAGAAAAAAAAACTTACGATGATGAAAAAAAACCATACTTGAAAAAAATGAAGTTTGTTTTCATTCTCCAGACTTCAAACCTGCATCCAAACAATATATATATAAGTTAAAAAGAAACACTTTATTTTATTATAATAAATATTTTTAAAACTATAAAAATTTGAAAGAGAAATTTGAAAATAAAATAGAAAAGAAAAAGCATAAGAATAAAAACTAAATGAAAATAGGAAAAACTAAAACATGAAACATACATAAACAAGAAAAATATTATATATATATATATATAAATGAAAAAAATGAAACAACAAAAGGAAATATAGTAAATCACATTTTTAAACCAAAATAAAAATGGATTTAAAAGAAAAAAAATAGAGAAAAAAACAAAAGTTTTAAAAACTTATAATAATGAAAAAGAAACGTACCTAAAAAAGAATGTGGTTTGTCTTTTTTCTTCAAACTTTGACTAGCATCCAAATAAACATCCATGTATCCATGTATTTGTAACTAGCTCTTAGCTTCATAAGAAATTCCACATTATAATGTATGTTTTATGTACCTCAGTATGCACCTCACTACATCCAAATGTGGCTTTTGTGGTGTTTGCATGAATTGACTCATCACTCCAACTGCATAACTCAAATCTGGCCTTGTGATAGTCATGTAAATCAAACTCCCCACTATGCGTCTATACATAGTGGTATCCTTCACAAGGTCTCCTTCATTTGCACTTAATTTCACATTTTGCTCCAATGGAATTGAAATGGGTTTGTAACCCGTCATCCCATATTCGGTCAATTTGTTCAAGGCATATTGTTTTTGTAGTAACCATGTCCTTTTAGGGGACTAAATTACTTCAATGCCGAAGAAGTAACACAACTCTCCCAAATCCTTCATGTGAGGCATTCTCGCACACCTTCAACATGAAGATATGCACTCATAAAACCTGCTTGAAAGTGGAACTACTATGTAATTGTAGTCTAACAAGTAAGGTGGTTCAATGTAATGCAATGAAGTTCACTAAGAATCTAATGCGTTATGTCCATTTAAAAGATACAAAGACATTGTGGGAGAATCGTACCTCACCATGATGGCATGTGAAGAGGCATTATGTTGATGTTCATTCAATGTCACGCTTGATGGTTGAACCCCTTTTGTTCCATTCGTCATAACATCTACATATAACCTTTTAATCTAACATGCATTGGATTTTTGAAAAGTTAATCTAAAAAGGAGCCATATTACAAAATCTTATAAGTTTTTTATTTTTTGATCAAGAGTTAAGCCTTGGGACTCAAAATCATTTTGCTTATATTGAGGAAAAAACAGACAATTTCAACCCCCTTTATTTCCGGCAAATGTAACTCCCTTATAGCAAACCCAATGATGCTAAAATTTGTAGAGAACCTCCAACACCTCTTAAATGAGAACTACATTAAGTTTGACACAAATCCAACGGTGGATTTGAGAGGAACAACTATTTAAAATAAAACTCCAGAGGTTTTGTCATGGAAATCCTTCCATGAACTCCACTATAAACACCCTTTACTCCCGGCAAGTGTAGCTCCCTTATAGCCAAACCGATGATGCAAAAATTTAGAGAAAACCTTCTACACTTCCTAAACAAGAACTATTTTAAGTTTGACACAAATCCAATGGTGGATTTGGGAAGAACAACTATTTGAAATAAAACTCCAGAGGCTTTGTCATGGAAATCCTTCCATGCTTATTTCTTGCACACATTTTTTTCATGAACAACACCTTTCCACACATAATAACTAATCTTTTCCTCACACATTCCTTTTCTTCCTTTCCCCTTCCCCCAACACAAGATACTCTTCTCTCCCTTGGTAAGCCTCCATGACCTTTCTTTGAGCTTGTTCCCCTCGTCCAATGGAAGTTTCGAAATCCTCCCCTCCAATTAATGGCCTCCTCATCCTTTAAGAGCCAACGAGGAGTAATAATGATTTGCCCTCCAATTGATTTTAGGATGAAAATTTTTGGGCCCAATGACACACCAAAAAATTCCATCCTATAATCAAATAGGATGACAATCCTCATGACTAATGGGATTGGAGGACTCATCCTTCCCCTTATCTTGGATATCTTGATGAGGTTCTTGAACTTGATCTTTATCCTTTCCGTTCGTTGATCCTCACATCCTACTTCTTCATCCTAATTATTTCAAGTAATTAACTACTAAGATAATTTATCGGTAGTAATAAATAAACATCTTTGAGTCCTTACTTGACTAAATCAATTCAATGGTTGAAGTAACATTCTCGCGTACCATTTACTTTTTTTATATCCCCTATTTATTTTTTCTTCCATGTAGTAATTAACTATATAGTACATAATAAATTAAAATTAAAATTTGCATCACAAATACCCCCACATACTTATAAATCCAACATCAAAATTAAGGTTCAATCAATTTATTAAATTTAGGATGTTCGAATTTTCATGAGGTTCCATCGTCACTCCCACACATTACGCCTACCCTAATTTGTTAAATAAAAAAGCTTCGACCCCTTCTGAACGCAAGTACCACATTGTTTTTGCTACCCTCTTGGTTTTTGTTGATGTAGGTGAGAATTTAGTCATCGTGGATGATGTCACTACACCTTCAAATCCTCTAGTTTCACTAATACAAAAGGAAGAGCTTGAAAAAACACCGTTTGCCGTGAATGTCTTTCAACGGTTGCGCGAAAAAGAACCGTCCAGAAAAGTGGTGCGCACTCGAGTCGATTGTTTGGCATGGGATCGTTGATTGTCTCTTAACCCACATGCTTTAACAATATATTTAGAATTTGTTCTTACTTGTGGAGCCACACCAGAAAGGTTTGAAGAGTGTCATTGTGAAGATGACGATGTTCATTTTCATTGTCAAACTTGGGTTTTCGATGATGGCCATTGTCGTTGGTTGCAAGGCCCAATTAATCCCCTTTCCATGGAGCATTGAGCCGAACACCTAGCTTGCACCATTCGTCGCGTTCTGGAATTTTTGTAATTGTGATCTATCCCCTTAAGTTGTTTGCTAAGTTGTGATTCACTCGAGGCCACTCAGGTGGAAATGTTAATACTTAAGTTTGATTTTGATTATATTTAAGAGTCTTATAGAAATGAAGACTAAATAAAGATGTATTAGGATTGCGTCCTAAAAATCTTTCAAGTACATCATTCGTGCCTTAAGATTATTCTACAAACTAACTTAATATTGTCATGGTGAAATGTTATTGTTAATTATGGGCTTGTATTCCCAATATATCAATACATCACATCTAATTCTACATCCTTTTTCCCTTCTCTATAACATAAAAGGATAATGCACTTATAAAGGTTTACTAGGTCGTAAAATTAACTAAGCCTTGCATCAATTTAAATAAAAGAGTCTTCTACCCTGAAATATCCAAAGGCTAATTCGACTCTTAATAATTATTACTTGGAGGTTTATTAGGATTCAAATCATTAATACTAAGGAAAACTATGGAACTAAGCTTAATAATTTGTGGTATTATAATCCATGACTCACACTTCATCTCAAACTTTTGTTTCAAAAGCTTTTTCAAATAAAAAATGTCTGCATCACTATCTCTTGTGACAATCAAATCATCAACATAGATGACTATGATTATAATCCCATGATTTGTCTTTTTCACATATAGTGAAAAATCGGCATTGGATGTTTGAAATCCACTTGTGATAAGATACTGACCTATCTTGTCTGACCAAGCTCTAGGTGTTTGCTTCAAGTTGTACAAAGCTTTCTTCAACCTATAAACCAAATTAGGATGTGTTTGGTTCACATAACCTAGCGGTTGCTCCATGTACATTTCTTCATGTAAATCTCCATGAAAAAAAAACATTTTTTACATCCATTTGATGTAAAGACCATCCTTTTGTTGCTGCCATAGTAATGATTTTTCTTATAGTTGTCATTTTGGCAACTGGACTATAGGTCTCCTCATAGTCTATGCCATAAATTTGGGCATAACATTTGGCAACCAATCTTGTTTTGTATCTGCTCACAGATCCATTTGCATTGTGTTTGACTTTGTACACCCATTTGCACCCAATTGTTTTCTTGTCCTCTGGTAAAACTACTAATTCCCAAGTAGCATTAGCATCCAAAATCACCATTTCTTTATCCATGGCATTGTCCCATTTAAGGTTTACAACCACTTGTTCAAAACAAGTGGGTTCAACCTGCTATATAACTCTCACCATGTATGCATAATGATGAGTTACAAAGCCATTATATGCGAGTATTTGTACATGGTACTTAATTCATGTGGATCTTCGTACTCCATTGTTGTTGTTAGGTGTTTTCAAAACTTTTTTGGCCATCCGAACTCCAAGAATAGTAACTAAAATGATTATTGATTCTTCACCTGCACTTTTTTCTGAATCACTTGACTCATCATCTACATGAGGATTTCTAAATGATGTTTGAGAACTACCATGTACAATGTTTGAAGATCTTAATTTTCCTTTCCATGGAGTGCTACTAGACCCACTAATTGAAGACTCTTGTGGTCCATTGATTAATTGTGATTCTTGTTCCACATTTGATGAAACATCACCATTTCTAGCCTCTCCATCTTTTGCTACATTTAGTGGTGAGTACCAATTAACCATTTCATCAAACACAACATCTCTACTCACTTGCAACTTTCGAATGGAAGGATTGAAGCATCTATATCCTTTTTGTTCTAAATAATATCCAATGTAGATACACTTCTCAGCTTTTGGGTCTAGTTTTGATCTCTTCTCATTAGGAACATGCACGTATGCAATGCAACCAAACACTCTAAGGTCTGAAACATCTGGTTTCTTACCTGTGAATTTTTTTTTAGGTGTCATGCCATGAACTGTCGTTGTCGGTGTTTGATTCATGATATAGACTGCAATTGCTATCGCTTCAGCCCAAAAGTAATTTGGCAAATTTTTCTCATTTAACATGGCATGTGTTATTTCTACAATGTGCTTGTTTTTCCTTTTAACAACTCCATTCTGCTGTGGGGAATGACTATGTGAGTACTTCCTTTGAATTCCATGCTCCTTCAAGTACTCATTGAATTCATTTGAAAAATACTCTCCCCCTCCATCGGACTTTAGGCGCTTGATGTTCACACCCTTTTCCTTCTCCACCATTGCTTTGAAATTCAAAAAATGTTAAAACACTTCACCTTTATGTTTCATGAAGTAGACCCACACCTTCCTTGTGTAGTCATCAATGAAACTCACATAATACTTGCATCCTCTAATGGATTCTGTCTTCGTGGTCCACACATCCGAGTGGATCATTTCCAAAGGTTTAGAACTTACATGAGTTGTTTGTGCTGGGAATGGATGCCTAGCTAACTTGCTTCCCTAATTGGCATGCTTCACAAACTTCTGACATCACCTCCTCTGTTCCAAATTTGGGAAGGCCTCTAACAAAATTTTGTTTCTTCATCATCAGCTTAAGACGTTGGAGATTAACATGGCCAACCCGCTTGTGCCAAATTCCAATGTTTCCAGCACCTTTTCCATGTGTGAATAACATGGAATTCACCTCATGCATGTTCACATCCAAGGTGAACATTCATCCATTCCTTTCCCCTTTTGCAATCAATTTGCCTTGGTTCTTCATGTCTTTCGCAAAACATCCATTTGGGTTGAATGTCACCTATAAACCTTGTTCCACCATTTGGCCTACGAAGACCAAATTTTTTGTTATGGTTGGAATATGAAGTACATCTTTCAAATGTTTTGTTTGCCCATCTTACATGGACAATGGCACCTTGCTAATTTGTGTGATGGGATGTGTAGTGTCATCATTAGTTTCCACAAACCCCGGTGTTTTCAAATCCTTTGTGTCTCTAAACCATTCTCCATGACTAGTCACGTGGTTTGAAGCTCCAGAATCCACATACCAAACATTATTATCTGATACACCTCCTATCATTAAATTTGCCATGTGCTACATCACAAATAGTTGTTCATCACCTTGATTGCTAGTTGATGCATAATTCCTTTGTTGCAGCTTTCCATTTCGTGCATCATGCTCCCTTTGATAATAGTTTTTCACCATGTGCCTAAGTTTCCCGAAATAGTGGCAATTTGAATTGTTATTTGGTTGTTGACCTTGATGACTTCCACCACGACCTCCATGACTTCCTCAACTTCCTTTTCCTCCAAAGTTTCCTTGTCCACCTCCATGAACTTGACCTTCATGTTAATGATGTCCACCATGCGAACTTCCGTGTCAACCTCAAAATGAAGTTTTACCACTTCTACCTCTAGCTCTATTAGTATTTGAGTAGAAAACACTTTCTTGTGATCCTCCATTGGATGAAGTACCAACAATTCTCATTTCTTCACTTATAAGTAGTGTTATTAAATATTAGAAATCGGGAAATGTTTCTCGAACTACAATTGAAGTACAAAACTGGCTATAGTATTTTCCAAGTCCATTCAAAGTGATGGCCACTAAATCTTCATCATCTACAGGGGATCCTATAGATGCAAGAGCATATGCAAGGTTTTTCACCTTTATAGAATAGTCACTGATGTTCATCTTGTTTTTTTGTAAATTATGCAACTCTTACTTGAGTTGTATTTTGCGGGCTTGTGTATTGATGCTATACATCTTCACCAATGTATCCCAAGCTTGCTTGGGTGATTTTGCATCTTGAATATGCATAATCATGGAATCAGACACACTCACAGAAAACCAATACAAGACTTTCCTTGCTTTTTCATACCAAGTTTTATTGGCTTGAATTTGTTATTGTGTGGGGTTTTTTGGGAGAGGAGGTTCTTTCTCATCACCAATTATGAATTCCCAATAGCCTTTCCCCATCAAGAAATTCATAATCCTAAATTTCCACACTTGGAAATTGTTCTTGT
>Ga0116231_10001858_pt1 | contig 43871 bp, 41 predicted proteins | sample S1TSphgellanicum_2_FD_89695 | JGI IMG/M metagenome (GOLD analysis project Ga0116231, IMG submission 89695) | Host-associated microbial communities from peat moss isolated from Minnesota, USA - S1T2_Fd - Sphagnum magellanicum MG | ecosystem: Host-associated > Plants > Peat moss > Unclassified... | reverse complement strand
TTAATCCCCCCCCCCTCCCCCCCCACTCCCCCCCCCCTCCCCTCCCCTCCCCTCCCCGCCCCTTTCTGATTCTTTTCATTAGTACCTATTATAGTGACCTACCTACTATGGAACTCTTTGAGAATGCAATGGAGAAAAATGATCAAGTTACCTTTCACCTATTGCACTATGGATGTATCTTTTTTTTAAATGAAATAAATAAAATAAAATAAAATCTACTTGAACTTTAATACACCAAAAAAGTGAATTTATCAAATAAAAGGTGATTTATATTTTTTTATTATTATTATTATTATTATTTTGTTGTGTTTTGTGTGTGTGTTTTTAATTTTTCCAAAGTGCCCTGTCAAACCGAAAAGTCCCCCACCCCCCGCCCCCCTTTTAAAAATTAAAAAAAAAACCCATCTACTGGTCAAAATCACCACTGCACTGGTCAAAATTGGTCCTTTTTCTGACCACCAAAAATTGATTTTCCACCTTATCCTACCTGCTGGGCCGCCGTCCGATGGCGCATCGGCACAATCTCCAGCGTCCGATGAGGCCGAGAGGCTTCCCACCACAAACAGCGCGCAGCAGCGAGGATATGATCTTTTCCGTTGCTCCTCAAGAGCTGCGCACAAGCTCTCCAACTCCGTCATAGCCACCTTCCTTCGCGCCGCTGCTGCTGCTACTACCTCGCAATCCTCTGCATCCTTTACCAGCTTTATTTGCAATTATCCGCAGTAGCAGCAGTTACAAGTAGCATCATCATGGCAGCCGTTGCGATGTCCGCTCATGGTGTGGCATTCAAGCAGGGGATGATGAGCCTGGGCAAATCGGAATTCGCAGGGAAAGTGGTAAAGCAGTCTGCTTCTTCTTCTTCTGCTGCTGCTGCTGTTCCGGCTTCTACTTTCGTCTCCGTTCGTGCTTCCGGATACGATGAGGAGCTTGTCAAGACCGCGGTCCGAGTTTCTATCTTTCTTCCTTCGTCTTCAGCTTTTCACTTTTTTGTTTCACGTTATTCCTTTGTTTTGGTTGAACTCAATTCTGCGGCCGTTTTTCTGTCTAGAATTCAGTCCTAGTGGAGGAAAATCACACACACAAACACACAGAGTACGTAGTTTGCCGTTCAGCGTCTGTCATTGCGGCAGTGATGTCGTTCAAGTGGATCATTGGATTCCGATGTCTTTCTGTCTTTGTCTCTAGGAAGTTTTTTTGATGATCAAGAAGAGATACAGTACGTGCTTGATGCACTTCAGGCAAGCGACGCAGAGACTTGCAATTTCTTTCTTTTCGTAATAGAGAGCATCATTGAGCGTCATGTGCTGCAGAGCGGGACGATTGAAGAATATTATTATGACAATTGACGGACTTTGTGATTGATTGTGAATGAGCAGAGAACAATTGCCACTCCAGGGCGTGGTATTTTGGCAATGGATGAATCAAATGCAACCTGCGGCCTGCGTCTGGCATCTATCGGATTGGAGAACACGGAAGTCAATCGTCAGGCTTACAGACAGCTGCTTGTCGGCACCCCAGGTCTAGGAGAGTATATCTCTGGAGCTATCCTTTTCGAAGAGACGTTGTACCAGTCCACAACTGACGGCCAGAAATTCGTGGACGTGTTGTCCGCGGCTGGTATTGTCCCCGGTATCAAGGTGGACAAGGTACTGTAGTGGAGACTTCCCAATTCAGATTGTCTTTTGCACCATACCTCTGCACTATTTGGAGACAGGGTTTTCTTGACCCTTCAGAGCTAACTTTTTTTTTTCTCCTTTTTTTGGTGCTTTTTTCTGTTTATTCCAGGGTCTTGTGCCTTTGGCTGGATCTAACAACGAGTCATGGTGCCAAGGCCTTGATGGTCTTGCCTCACGGACAGCTGCTTACTACAAGCAAGGAGCTAGATTTGCTAAGTGGTAAGCCTACTACACTCCTCTATTATGTGCTTGATGTTTGGATTCTCCATACAGCCTCCTAGAACGCAAAGTTCAGTTAGTTAATGTTCCACCGCCCATGGCCATGTTTGACTGTTGTGCAGGCGCACAGTGATCAGCATTCCCAATGGTCCTTCAGAGTTGGCTGTGACTGAAGCTGCATGGGGTCTTGCCCGATATGCTGGCATTTCTCAGGTATGAGCAATCAGTGCTTGGTTGTAGGTGTTGTCAACTCTGATGGTCTACACTTTTCTGTTTTTATCCGTACCCAGGTTGATCCTGGTTTCTGTAAAGAAAGCACATTGAGGTCTACAATATTTCCAATCTCCCATACTTGTAACATGGTTGCACTGTCAGTATGAACTCTGGTGCATTCCACCTGCTGATTTTGTCCAACACGCAGGATAATGGCTTGGTGCCCATTGTGGAGCCTGAGATTCTCCTGGATGGAACCCATGGCATTGACAGAACATTGGAGGTTGCCCTGAAGGTTTGGGCCAAAGTCTTCGACTACTTGGCCGACAACAATGTCTTGTTTGATGGCATTCTGTTGAAGCCCAGCATGGTCACCCCTGGAGCTGAGTCCCCCGAGAGGGCAACACCTGAGAAGATTGCAGAGTACACTCTCACATTGTTGAAAAGACGTGTGCCACCATCTGTCCCAGGCATTATGGTAAGTTGTTTTTGTGCAACTCAATGGTTTCTCATCTAGATAATTTAATGATTGTTGTCTCTCTTGTACCAATTCACCTCCTGCTGATCTGGACTAGCTGAATGTGGATACCATGATGCATCTCTATGTGGGAGAGAAGGATTCTGATTTTGTGAACAAATCTGTTGTGTACAGTTCTTGTCTGGAGGCCAATCGGAGGTGGAAGCAACATTGAACTTAAATGCCATGAACCAGAGCCCTAACCCCTGGCATGTGTCCTTCTCTTATGCTCGTGCTCTTCAAAACACAGTTCTGAAGACATGGAAGGGCCAACCTGAGAATGTTGAAGCTGCACAGAAATCTCTTCTTGTTCGTGCAAAGGCCAACTCTTTGGCTCAGCTCGGAAAGTACTCTGCTGAAGGCGAAGCTGAGGAAGCAAAGAAGGGAATGTTTGTGAAGGGCTACACTTACTAAAGTGATAAAGATTGATGCTAAAACTTTTAGACATATGGTGGGTTTAACAGATTAACATATGTAGGTAAGGATTATTGCAGTTGTGACAACCAGGGTGTGAGAAAGTTGCTCGCTTGAGGACACAGTTTGAAATACTCCCCCTCTATTCTTGAAAAGTGTGAGAGACCCACAGCAGTGGCAGATATGCACTAAAAGAATATATTCTACCACTTGCTTGATCAAATTTGTGTTCATTCTGCCATTGCCCGTTCTCTGACTGGAAAGATAGAGAGCAACATATTATGTATATGCATAGCTAAGCTTTTTGGAACCTTTTATTACCTTTTTGTACAGATGCAATTCGCATTTGTCAACTACAGTGTTTGGTTACTTTCTGAGTGTTACATAATTTGTCAGTTTGACACATTTGTTACTGACCGTGTGTAGGTGAAAAGTCCTTTCAAAATGTTACAAAATCTGTCTGTAAAATCTCATACGAAAGTTTGTCTATCATACTTTCTCTGAAATCAACTTGATATTGAACTCTGAACTCTCCTCCAAACAGAAATTATCAACAACTGATTCACAAATAGATACTTGAGAAAAACATCCTCTAAAAACCATCTGCTAGTTTTTTTCCAATTTTGTGTTAATTGACAATTTGGTGATTTTTCCAAAAATTTAGCAAAAGTTGTGAAAGTTACACACGAAAAATGAAAAAAAGATTGGAAAAAACTGACCAAAAAATGACAAACTTTCTTGGCAAAGAAACCGCTGGCAAATACTCATTGTTTCAAAGGCAACCTTTATTGTCCTCATTTCCATTCATCATAGAATGTATAACTTCCCTCTACTCTTCAAATTGTCTACAAGAATCTGCTACATCGACCAGGAGAAAATCTTGCTAAACTGGAAATGCGAGTGTATCCAGGGGTGTGAAGAGTTTGCACTGCTCCTTTGTCTGGAGAAATCCGTTCAGATTTGCACACACCCCTTGTTTCAAAGATAACCTCTGGCACTTTGTCATGTTCATTTCCATTCATCATAGGATACATAACTTCTGAAGCTTCGTTGACTTCATTTTCATTTGTCACGGGATTTGCAACCTCTGAAGCGCTGTTGTTGTCTCCAATTCCATTCATTTCGGTACTCGTAACCTCTAAAGCACTGTTGTTGTCTTCAATTCCATTCATCAGAGGACTTGACATTTCTAAGAGTTGATGATCGGTTGTTGCATTTCCATCAAATGAGAGGGTAGTTATACTGCAATCTACACCTTCATTTGGGACATTGTCTAGTCTCCAGATGCTCTTCTCCTCTACTGCCACAGCCATCCCTTCCTTGGCACATTTATTTGTGATCAGTGATTTGAAAGCACCCTCCTCTCCACAATTACAGCTTGGAGTGGAGCCTTGACATGCCTTGATTTTGTCATCACTCTCTGTATTGTTGGACTCATCAAGCTGATCTTCAGATACAAGCATCACCTGTTATGCACAGTTGATCATTTCGACCATATGAATTCAAAGTTTCACACAACACAAAGAAAAAAACAGTGTGTGGAAACTCCTGAAGGAATCCCTGCACTTTCTCAAACTCCAAGAAGGCCAAAAATTACCTTAGCCATAGTCAGGTCTGCCCCACTTTGCGTCAATAATTGAATTAGTGCCTGAAAGTTTCCTGGACTTGGACGGTAGTGCCCACTGTGTGCCTCCATCAGCTTTCATGACAAAACACAACAAACATGTGTTGTCATCATGAAGGCTTTCATGCTGACCAAAAATCATAAATTCAATGGGGCAGAACAGGGGGCATTTGGACAGAAAAGTGGCATTTGTTGTGGACAAACCTCTACAACACCATCATTCACATGAAGGCGACCAGCAGCAATTGTAGCTCCACCAGCCAGAAAACTGGAGTGCTGAAATGAACCTCTCCTTTTCTGCCCATTGAAAACATGACAAGATTTGAGGCATTATCTTACATTCCATGATCTGAGCACTGACCTAAGGAGATTTCACACCTATCTGCTATTCCATGATGAAAGTGCTGATGTGAATTACAGTGCAGGAACTGAGGCACATCCCGAGTGAAAGCAACTGCAAAGGGTGAGGCCAAGATTTGGAAATACCGGCCCAACATAGAATTTGCCTGCAGGGCTCATGACAAAGATCCAGCGGTCAGGTTTTGGAGTGTCCACAGGACAGCCATTAAGCTTGTAGTAAAGTTTTCCATCTTCAATGATGACCTCATACTGCTCCCTCTCTGCCTGTTGTAAGTGCCAGCAAATCCTTGTGCAGTCAATTCTCCATGTACAGAAATTCAGGGAGAGAAATCAAGTCTTGACTCTTCTTCAAACAGCAAACTGCAGACACTTCACAACTTCATCACATTTGAAAACTATGTGTGTTTTCTACAGCTCTCACTTTTGCTGTAAGTCTGGACTTCTTCAAGGGTGCCCCACCTTTTTAGACTGTTCTTCATTAGTATGGCAAAAGTTCAACAAATTTATATCACAAGACAGAATAAGAGAGGAGAATAACCGGGCCCAAGTATCTTATATGCTCCTTCTGCAATTTGGACCTCAAACATTCTGGTAGATCCAAATCCCTGCCTTCTCCTACATCCAACCTGCAATGGAATCAGTTACACCATGTGAGAGAGAAAGTATCAATTGAGAACATCATGTCCAAGATGCTTCTTGCATTATCTCCACTGGCAAATGTTACCCAAGATACATGGTCAGCTCCATTCCTACACATACCAGTAGAAGAAAGGTTCATTAGTGTTGCAGTTCAACCATGTGTTGTAGTATGGGTGGAGGTTATGTCCATATCTGTGCTGTGCATCCACCTGCATGCAATGAAGAAAGTGAAGCAAATTACGATGAAGCAAACTAACAAACCCAGGGAAAAAGCAGAATGTTGTGTACTGATAGGATTGCCCCAAGTGCACAATTGAATAGCAGCAGCATTGAGGATTGTTTGTTTACTCTCAACAATTGAAGAAGAAAAAAACTCTCTTTCTCATATGATTAAGTTCTACATGAAGAATTCAGAGCTAGACTGGATTGAAGGACAGGAGACTGTAGTCACATATTTGCATGAGAAGGGAAACAGGCCAGAGAATATAGATGCCTCACAGCTTCAAGCCAATGTTGGAGTGCAAGCTTGAGTGCTTTGCTGTCCCTTGATAAACCTTTTCCTACCTGCACTCATCAGGGACACATACAAGAGAGAGAGAGAGGATATTCAGCAGTCTCTTAGCCATCTGCTTGAAACAAACCACAAGCAGCACTCAAAGGGATTCCTTCCACAGGAAAGGGCAAAAAAAACCCTAATACAAGACCATACAAGAGCTCTGTCTATCTTATTGAAATAAGCAAAAGAATTGCAGCAAAGCAGTGACAGGCAATCTGCATGCAGAAATTGAAAGGGATTACTTCTACAGAAGAAAAAACAGAGGGCAACACACAAAGGATTGCAGCAGAAAGGATTTGCATCGAAGTAGACAGACTGACAGACAGGCATTTTCTTCCTTCCCTGATGGGAGAAAAAAGAAATTGCACCTTAGCTGCTTTCTTCTGCAACCGCAACCAGTTGCTGGAAGCATTGCAAACATTCTTCTTGTATGCATAATAGTGCTCAGTATTCTGTAGCAGAATGACTGCATCCACTGCATTCCACCTGCATCTCTCCCCCACCCACATGTGGGCAACAACTGGGTGAGGCAGAGACTTGAGAATTGCTCAACAAAAGAAAGAGTTTTGTTTGAAGAAGAAGAAGAGAGCATACAAGAGAGAACATGTACCAGTTAATGTTGGCCATCACTGCTGCATCTGCAACTTTGCGTCGTACTCGATAACCGCGATATCTTCGTTGTATGTGGATTGCTGCTGCTGCTGCTGCTTGTCCTGAGCCCTCTCCTTCCTCCAAGTCCTGTCGTTGTTGTTCTTCTTCTTCTGTCTTCGTGTTTTCTTCCCCTTCACCACCCACCAAAGTAGAAGAATTCTTACCATCGAGCGACATAGCTCCAGCTGATGATCAAGGGACATCAAGAGCCATCCAAGAGAGTCTCGCTCATGAGACCACAGAAAACCGAAGAAGAAGAAAACCCACTTGCCTGAAGACGGCTGGCAGCTGAGAAGCTCCGCCGAACAGAGCACCCTGACCTCTACAGATACGCAACTGGGTCCTTTCAACACTAGTGCTTTGCTGCTGCTGTTCTTGTTCTTCTCCCCCTGTATGTATGTATCTCTCTCCCTCCCTCTCTCTCCCTCTCTCTCTCTCTCGCTCTGTCTGTGTCTCTTCTGTCGTTGGGTCCCGTGAGTGCGAGCTGGTAAACAACGCAGTAATGGACGAATGTCGAGATACCAATGAGGTAATCTGTGTGGGTCCTAGAAGCAGACGGGTGTCAGGAGGCAGAAGCTCCTGCACACACACACACACACACACACATACAAGGATTGAATGAGTTTGATCAGTCTCCTGCCATAGCCTGCCTGCAGAAGCTTGCACATAGGAGTACCTTTTGTGTTCACCCTAGAACTACAAAACAATGTCTGAGGCTCAAAATCTGTAATGGGGGGAGAAAGCCGATGTGGAATGACCTGCTCAACATGCTTGGAATCTGGATTGTCCTGTTGCGGATTTTGTCTACTACACATATCCATCATGGTGACAGCAACGGCAAGAAACAAAGAAAAGAAAGACTGCACTCTTGCCATTATTGTACAAGCCTAAAAACCCAGTAACCATACCCTTCATCAGAGAAGAAGCCATATGAGCATACCATGTGAGCTTCTTTCTTCTTCAGAGATTGGGTACTACTATGCAGGACTCCCCCAAGCAAGTGTGGTTGAGGATTTGTTGTACTTCATGCATGATTCCTCAAATTCCTGCTTTCCTGATTTCCTGCTTTCCTGAAGTCTGAAGCTTTGTGAACTGAACTTGATGGGGAGGAGGGCATAGGGATCCATGAGATCTAAATTAGAGAAACTCAAAAGGTGAGAGAGAATTCACCACCAACAAAAATCACTTCCTCCTCAACTTCATACTTTCACAATAATCATTGAATTTGGCAACAAAAAAATTTGGCAACAATTTTCACCCCCAAGAAATTCCCTAGTGTACTTGGAGGACACCTTATTTCCATTAATCTTCCCCCCTTAGAAAAGAGGAGGGAACTTATGCCTACCATTTAGGAGTTAGTTTGGACCTTACAGCTATAAGTGTAGGGTAATGCCCAAGGATCGCGGTGTTCCCAAAATGAGGGCCAAGAGCTTGAAGGGGCCCTTATTTTCAAGAAGGCCCCAACCCAATGGTGTTGGCCCAGCATTAAGATCAAGATTCTTTTTACCTCTAGCTTAGTTTCTTTACCATGCCTTGGTTTGTTGGATGGATGGAAAGTGCCCAAAGGTAGATGAATGGCAACAAATCGATTTGTATAAGCGCCCCTAAACCTAAATCGACAATTGATGTGTTTTAGGTTTAGGGGCGCTTATACGTTCCCAATGAGTTGAGTTTCCTAATAGTGTTCCTAGTGTGTGTTCCCAATTTGTTATCCATGTTTTCTTTAATTTTATCCTATGGGCTTTGTGAAGAAGTGTTCTCTAAATGTTTCCCATAGTTCCAATATGTATTGGTTTTGTTCCTAATAAATTACATGTTTTATTCCATTTTCCTAACCCAAAGTCTTACTCTTTTTAAACCTATATAGCTCAACTAAACAAAATGGTATTCAAATTTCTTTCATATTTATCTCCAAAAAACTTATAAGATTTGCTTTCTTTTAAGTCATTCAATAATACAAGTTGTCACAAAATACAAAAAAAAATTTAACTTTTGGATGCATACAAGCTATTTAATAGAAATCACACTATATTTCCAAGAGAACCAAATATATATAATATTTGAATGTTCACTTGAACATGGAAAGAAAAAGTACATAGATAGTTTATATTTTAAAATTTTCAATATGGTAGTTCCTAGCCTAATTTCAATAGCAAGATGCCTAATAATTTAACCTTTTTTTTTTTCGTCATATACATTTGGCAATGAAAGTAATAAGATTTTACAATTTGGCATCCAAATTTTTTGAAAATCCTTTGTTTAGACGATGATGTTCAAAGTGTGTATGCCCATATTGGTCATGTAACATGGTACAATTCTTGTTATTGTGTTTTTTATTCTTTGCATTTTAATGTTTAATTATTTTTAATGTTTGGATTTTTATTTTATTTTACATAGATAGGTTGCACAACCACCATCAACTATTGAGCTCAAAGAAAAAAAAAAAAAAACTCATTTGTAATCATATAAAGGAGGTCTTCATCTTCCTCTTCGTTTCTCACCACATTCACATTCCATGTTCACTTGCACCACAATTTAGTTGTTGCAAATAAATACAAAGTTTTTTAAAATTGCAACAACTAAACAACCCTTTGTTTTTAAAGTTATGACAATTCAATTTTGGCTAAACCTTATGGGATAAATTGTGGTGGTGTTGGGTGCACACTATATCACCAAACGTAAAGGAGAAATGAAATTTTATCATCACATTTTTATTTAGTTTTGAGATAGAACTAAGCCTAATTTTTTTCTAAATGAATTACCCATGAATTAAAATTTAGGTAGGTGCCAACTCATTGAATTCACCTTCGATGAATTGGTAGCCAATTCATTGGTTCTTCTTCTCTCAAGGAACAAACCAAAAACCCTCCTCCCCTTCATGAAGTGAGAAAATGGGCTTGCCACTTTGTTTCATTGGTTGTTAAGGATTGTTTTCTTGAATATTGTGTTTCTTCCCCATTTTTCTCCTACATTAATACTTCAGTCCATGAACATGAGTACCTATTTTAAATAGTTGATAATTTTAGTTAGGTGCAATGTACATGGAACTAAACCCAATTTTAAACCTAGACCAAAAAAATTTTAAACTTTTGCTTGAAAATTTTCAAAATTAAAAGTATTATCGAACCAAAAACAAAAAGAAAATTTAGCAAGACCCAATTAAGGAATGAAACATATGTTAGATTTTATTTATAATAGAATTCCAACATAATTTCAATGTTGTTTCTCATTTCTTTGAATTTTGCCTGGCCTAAAATTAAAAGATTGAATTGATGTAAATAGTTTGATTATAGTTTGAATTTTTGACATTACATTTAATCAATAAAATAAATTAAAGGAAGTACCTTCAAATCAATAATAAATTTCTGTTAACATTTTTTTCTTATATTTTTTCTTTGTCCTTTCATTTCTTCATTTTTTAAGAAGCAAAATAAAACTTGAACATAAAAATAAATATTGCAAATAGAATTTTTGTCATTTTGGCATGAAGAAAGTTTGAAATGTCCACTTGAAATTAAGTTTAAAACTTTTTTAAATATCATATGAAACTTGAAAAAAAAAATTCATAATTTTTTCTTCTACAATAACAAATGGAAAAAAACAAAAAGAAAGGATTTAACATTTCAAAACATAAAAATTGAGTGTAATCACACGAACACGTACCATTAACAATTATAACCATTGTTTAATTTTGTGTATTCAAATTGTTAAAAAAAATAATTAAATAAAAATGTACTTGTTTTAATACAATGTTATTTTCAATATATTGGTATACATATCCAAAAAAATTTAAATGAACCTAATGAATAAAAAAAATTAAAAAATCATTTTTATGCAATGTAATCAATGTTTTGGAACAATAATTAAACATTAAGAACACCAAAACAAATTTTGATTTTTTAAATGGAATAGTTTGGAAAACTTTTAATATAAAACTTAACATAATAATATTCTTCTTAAAAAATGATGTATTGAAAAAATTCAAAGACAATTATTGAAAAAAACATAGGTCTAGGGGTTGGGGGGGTAGGGGGGTGATTCTTATCAATGTGGTTTAACCCAACCCGCCTTGCAATGTAAGATGTATTCCTTCTTCTACAACATTGGAATTAATATGATTCATAACATGCTATGAATCAAATGGTTCATTGTGTAATGTAATGGCTCTATCTTCAAAGCAACTTCACCCATACCTCTCATTTGGGCCTCTAACCATATCTATTTATCACATCTAACGTAATGTGTTGAGTCTTTCTTAATTTTCCACCCACAAACATGAAAATGAAACCACATAAGGTGAAAGATTATTTAAGTGTAATCAATTGGGCCAATCAATATACTATAGTACCTTGGTGGTTTTGACATAAATTAAATTATTTTTTAATTTGATGAAATTTCAAAAATGTTATTTCAAATGTAAAAGCTTGATCTATGGTAAATTGATGGGTTAAATTGTTGGGGAAATGAGATAATCCTTTGAAAATGAAAGAAAAATAATGAAACATGAAACTTATGAATTTTTTGTGGATGAAATCTTAATGCCAAAAGAAGTAACAATAGAATTAGGATTTAAAGAGTTTTCCAATTTGCAAACCAAAAATAATAGAATTCTAAAAAGTGAAGAGGAAAGAATGAAAATTGTCTTTCAAAAATTGAATGTTCAAAGAAAAGCCTAAATGTCTATCTCATAATATTAATGTTTTATATGGTGTTTTTTTCTTTTTTAGAATGATAATTTGTAAAGGTGAATGGTGTTGTTCAAATCATGATGTGTATATTGCATTATATAATGGTCAATGAACACTTCAAATCCAAGAAATAAATCAAGGAAAGGGCTAACGTTTTATTTCAAAATTCCTACAATAACAACATTGAACAACATTGATGAATGTAAACCATTTTAGTACTGCAAAGAAATTTGAAGAGGAAGCACATAGTCTAGTGAAAGGAATTTGAAAAGGGAACCAACAAAGAAAAGCCCTAATATTTTGAAAGTTCTTGATTTCAAGTTTCTTTGGTGCAAAAGATTTTTTGAACAAAAATGATGTATAGCAAAAATATCTTTTGGAAAATCTTGGTTTATAGATTGTGAAAAACCAAATGTTTGCCTAGGCGATTTATGGAAAATGTACAATTGATGTGTTTTACCAAGCATTTTTGTTTTCGAATGGTGTTTTCAAAAGGTTGTTTTCAAAGATGTGTTGTTTAAATTGGTGGGGAAATGGGTGAAATCATGTTAATAGAAATCAAAGCAAATGTAACACCTATTTTGTTTCCCAATTTTTAGGTCAAAATGTAATTTAATCTTGAAAACAATTAATTTAATTTACATGAATGTGTTGCCCATATATTTATGGAAAGATGTGACATGAAGATAGAATATTTTTAAATACTCATCAAGCATTGGTTAAAACATTATAACTACTGATTTTAAACATTGTAAGGATTTTTAGATTTTTTGGGGAGGTTCTTTAAACATGATAGAATTTGGGGGAGATTATTTAAACATATATTTACATAATAATATAATGAAAAATATTTTTAGGTCATAAGAAATGTTTAATGACTTTTCTTCAACTTACAAAATGGAAATATTTACGGAACATTCCAAAATAAACATTTAACCAAAGTGATGCATGTGTGTCATGTTATCTCATTTCCACCTAAATGCAAACAATTATACGTCTTACCAACTTTAACAAAATGTATTACTACAATAAGTTTTGATTTATGGATGTTAAAGAAACACATTATATGTGTGCTCTTATTATTAACTTCTTTGAAAATTAATTGATAGCCAAAGCACATCACGATCAATTTGTTTAAAACAACAAAAACAATAAGTCAAACTTTGGCAAGGAATTTAATTAAATTGTTGGATCAATATGGGTTAATAAAAAAAATTTGTTGTTATGAAAAATGAAGGTTCAAGTATGATCAATGTGTAAATCATTTTAAAATTCATTGTGAGTTATGAAATTTTTGGTTTGTAAAAACGTTTCTACAAATTTGTTTTGACCATTTTTTATTAAGGTATGCCAATATGATATAATATATGAATATGCTTTTAATAAATTTTTACAATGACATTTGCAAAAATTCATGACAATTTGTTTTTTTAAATCTTAAATTTTTTTTTCATTACTTGTTTTTGGACATCACAAGGCAAAAAACTAGTACCTCTTGCTATTGCAATGTCTCCTAACTTTTATTGATAAGGAAATTTGTCAAAAATAATTCATATATATAATTCATATTGTTGTAGGAAATTAATACCAAAGAAAAAAACTAAATGACCATTTATTGGTCTTTGGGGGACTTTTAAACTTTTTCAATGTCCACACAACTTTTTAAAAGGACTCATAATTTTTATAATATTAAATAAAATATTTTAAGGTACTCTACCATAGGTTGTATGACTAAAATGTAATTGAAAGTCCTTATTGGGGATGTGATTGCAAATGAGAGTAAGCATTTAATTATTTTTCAGAACCCCAAAATTGTAAGAATTCATTAAGCCATTTTCAATGTGAAAAATTTGAATTTTATGGAAATTCCTTCATTTAAAATATTCAATAATGTATTAAAAATGGAAGGGCAATAGATAGTTCTTGCAAAAATTGATTTTTGGTAGACATATTTGTTGTGAAGGTGTTGATAACACTACAAATTATGCAAAAATGGATTCATATCATGTCACTTTTGGTTCACCTTAATGTGTAACTACCCAAAAAATAGATAAAAATAGAATAAAGCTTGCATTGATTTTGGTCTCTGCAAATAAAACCTTTTACATGGCATAATTCTCAAATAATTGTTGATTACCTTTCCCTTGTTATTATTTCTTTTGTTTTGAATTAGTTTTGTAGTCATTGGTTGTTTGGTAATGCATTGCATTTTGCCATATTGATAAATTTCAAACTTAAGGAAATTTTTGAAATCCCATCAACTTTGGACAATATGATGGATGATGATGTTGGAATTGTTGTGAAGTTGGCTTTATTTGTTTTTAACATTAAAAGAAATTTTTTGGTGTTCTAAATGCTTTCCTTTCATTCTTAAACAAGTATGAAAAAAGAAAGGCTCTTTTTGATGTTATACCCTAGGTTAAAAAAGTTTCATGTAATATTTTCTTTTATTGGTTGGGAGTAAAGTGTGGACTATTGTTGAGAAATATCATATCATTGCAATTTGGATATCTTTGAAATGATTGGCAACACATATGAATTAACCAAAGAACTTGTCAATAAATAGGTACTAATTTTCAAATGGTATCAAGTGAATGTGAAAGATACTAAACCTAGTGTTAAGAAAAATTGTTAAGAACCCCTTAACAACAATAAAGTTGTTAATCAATTTTTAACTTTCTACTTTAATGTTAGTAATCATTTTTCTAATAGGGCCAAGAAAATATGACCACTTAGATTAAAAGAAGTGTTACGTGACACCCTTTCTTTTGATACTTTAATTTTTTTTGGCCATTCACACCAAAAAGACAAAAACCTAAAAAGCTACCATCGTCTTCTTCTTTCAACAGAATCTCGCTGCCATTTTACCATCTCTCCTTTTGTCCTTTTAGTTTCTTCTCTTCTTTGTGGTGCGCCTCATCTCTTTGAGCTCTTGTGTTGCTTCAAGTTGTTGTTGTGTGTTTTATCATTTCAAGTTCTTGACATTGCTAGTTGATGTTATGTGCTTCATCTCTTTGAGCTCATGTGTTTCTTCAAGTAGCTAGTTGCTATTGCATTCACCTCATCTCTTTGAGTTCCCGAAGTTGTTGGTTGTTGCTATGTGTCTCATCTCTTGGAGCTCTTCCTAAAGTTGCTAGTTGCAGTTATGCGCTTCACCTCTGCACCTCACCTTTTTATCTTTATCTCTAGGTTTTCTAGGTTTTCTAGTTCTCTTTTGAAGGAACTATAGACTATTTTCTTGAACACTATGTCCAAGGGAAGGAAGGGCTTGGGGGAAAATATTTTATGTGGGTGGGAAAGTGAGAAGGAGGTGGGATCTAGCCCCCTTCTTCTTTTGAGCCTTGTGCTTGTTAGCATTGAATTATGGCCTCTCTTTTGTGAAGGTTACCTAACATTGTAAAAAAAATTTAAAATCTAGTTTGAAACTTAGATTTAATGTTACCTAACATCAACTTAACATTAATGCCACATAAGCCTCCACATAGGTGCCATGTCATTGTCAATGCTAATTAACATTGCATATATGAATGCACCAAAATTTTAAAAATTCTTAACGTTAACTTACCATTATTTTATCATTAGGTCTGAATGGTGTTTAAATGTATTTTTCAATGGTGGGATAAACATGAATCCATGTTTTTTATTATTAATTTCCTTGCCTACCCAATATTCGACATTGTGGGATCACAAATTGAAATGCAAAAGATTTTTTTTTTTGTCAACATATATATTACTCTAAAGAGATGTTTATAATCAAATAATTTTAAAATTTTGATATTTGTGAAAAAAATTGACCCAATGATATTAAGTTTGGGTGCAAATTATCTTATTATTTAAAATGAATTGAGATAGATGTAGATTTAGAAATGAAGTTACAAGAATTTTGAAATTCATTTGATTATGATAAATTGTGAACATGTAAAATTTTCAAGTATTTTTTCATATTTTCATCATTAATTTTTATTAATTTCTCCTCTTTTGTAATTAAAAAAATTAAATAAAAATTCATTAAAAAAATTTTCTTAAAAAAAAACTTTGAAAACCAACATTTGAGAATCACCTTACAAAATCAACTAATATTAAATTTGTGAGAACTGACACTTTGAGAACCAATTGAATCTTTTTCAACAAACAAAAATCTAATACCTTAACCAATTGTCTTAAAATTAAAATTAATCTTTCGAAAAGAATGGGGTGAATTTTTTAAAAAATTGAGATCTTGTCTAAAGAACCAAAACTAACAATTCTTGGAAAAAAGAAGAAAAAATGGAAAAAAAAAACCCTAATTCTTGTAGAATCACTGAATTCACTTGGGTAGGTACCTAGGTCAAGCTATCATAGCTATCACTGGCAAAGAGCACGCCACCACACATCTCTCTCTCTCTCTCTCTCTCTCTTCTCTTCTCTTCTCTCTTCTCTTGCAAAGCTCCTCTCATCAGAGTTTGTTTTTCAGTGTTTCATTTTTGTAATCAGATTGCTACTCATCTTCAGATCTGTATCAACATCAGCTGCCTGCTCTGGGGAGAAGGGGTTTTTGGGTGTGGGTGTTTTCTCTTTTTTGGGAAGTTCAGATTTCTCTGTATCTCCAGCAGGAGATTAGAAGCTCTAGTAGGGGAGTTTTACCTAAGGGAGAGGTACATAGATTTGGAAACCTGTGAATTTAGGGCAAATGGCAGCTATGATGGCATCAACAGCTGCAACAACTGCTGCCTTGGGCTCTGTTGCTAGTGGACAAGAAGTTGGTCGGGTGAGAGATCTGATCCTCGGGACCTTCAGCCTTGTTTGGATCTCCGTCTTCTTTCTTTTTTGTTTTTGAAAGTTGATTTCTCACTGGGTCGATTTTTTATTTTTTGTTTGGGCTGTTGATGCTGTTTTAATTAACGAATCCAAGGTTTTAGGGACTCTGTTTTTCAGGATTTTTTTTTCTGGGTTGTGTTTGAATTGCTCAAGGGATTGAAGAGTTTGTGTTTTTCTGTTGCAGCAGCAGGTTTGCACCACACAAAAGATGTACAATGGTTTGAGAGTTGCTACTGCTTTCCCTGGACAGAAGAAGATGGAAGAAAGTGCCTTCGCTTCCATCAAGGTGATTTAGGACGATCTGTTGATTTTAGGTTTCTCCAGTTTTTTTGATTCTGAATTCAAGCAGAGAGAATGAATGAAGGTACCATCGAGGAGGTAGTAGTACCTGCTAAGAGGGATTAGCAACCTCTTGAGTGTGTCTGTGTTGGCTTTGTTTTGTGTAGATCCGGTCCAAGGCGACAGTGACAATGGCTGTGGCAACAGATGTCTCTCGCTTTGAAGGAGTCAGCATGGCTCCTGCAGATCCCATCTTGGGTGTGTCAGAAGCATTCAAGAGAGATAATAGTGATACGAAGCTCAACTTAGGAGTTGGTGCATATCGCACTGAGGAGCTCCAGCCCTATGTGTTGGAGGTTGTGAAGAAGGTACTGAAATTCTTGCTTGCTTTCTTTTTGAAAGAAGTCCCAAAATGCTCACTGTGCAGAAGTCCAAATTGTGATGTGCCTGTTCTTATGTCACAGCACTTGTCTTTGAATTTTTCAACTCTGTTTCTTCATGGTGTGTTTTGGGTGCAGGCTGAGAAAAAGATGTTGGAAGCTGGCGAGAACAAGGAGGTCAGGCTGTGGCATTTGTTCCCCCTTTGTTGCTGCTGGCATGTTGGTGTACAAAGAGGAACACTTGATGGATTTTATCCTGCAGGATTTGCTGGAGTCTTTCACAAACATGTGTAGGGCTAGGGTTTGGCTTTCAGAGCAAACACAAGATGTTTTGGTCTTGGTAGCTGTTGTCGTTTTTCTTACCTCTGCCATTTGTAATGTAAATTGCAGTACCTTCCAATTGAGGGCCTTGCAGCCTTCAACAAGGCAACAGCAGAACTTCTTCTGGGTGCTGACAATCCTGTCATCAAGCAGCAGAGGGTAAATCCTCATGTCCAGCAACCCAATTTTTAGGTTTCATGTAATCAAACAAAGCACAGTAGAACATTTCCATCTTCTCATTGAATCTGAGATTGATATCTACAGTTTCTTGCTGCAGTCAGTTTACTTCTGAATTATTCAAAATAATTGAATTACTTTCTAGAGTCTTGTGCAGCAAATGTATGTTCAATCCCATCCTTTTAATGGACTATTTTATGCTCTTGGTGGGATACCAGGTTGCAACTGTGCAAGGGCTTTCTGGCACAGGATCCCTTCGTTTAGGTGCAGCTTTTATTCAGAGATACTTCCCTGGTGTCAAGGTTCTGATTTCATCTCCTACATGGGGTGAGTTTTCTTGCCACAATAACAATCATGTTTCTTCTAGCACCCAGCTCTCTAGGACTTCTCTTATGCAGAGTCATTTGATTTCATCTTTCCTTTTATAGCTGACCTTTCCTCTTTCCTATCCAGGTTAGGTCCTCTCAACTAGACCCTGAATGATGACAGCCACTGCATTGTGTCCCTTCTTTTATCTCACAAAATGGCAATGAGGATTGTCTGGAGGGATGTGTTTTGACGCCCTTCCAAGCCATTGACAAGTCTCATACTTGTGTTTTTTGGCCAGGAAATCACAAGAACATCCTCAATGACGCGGGTGTGCCATGGTCAGAGTATCGCTATTTTGACCCCAAAACTGTTGGCTTGGACTTTGAGGGCATGATTGCTGATATCAAAGTAAGACTTTCAGGCTGAAGTTGTCATTTTGTATATGGGTTAGGCTTTTCACATCTGAGCCAAGAACAAAACACATTCTTCTTGTGGGACATGTCTCATCAGTGCTCAGCAGTTCTCATTGACTGAGAGGTATGCGGATGGCCTGGATGACGTAGGATGCACCGAATGGATCGATTATATTGCTTCATGGATGTGCACATAATCCAACTGGCATTGACCCAACACCAGAGCAATGGGAGAAGATTGCTGATGTTTGTCAGGAGAAGGACCACACACCTTTCTTTGATGTTGCATACCAGGTAAAGCTGATCCTTCCAGGCTTTTGCATGGAAGAGATATAGTGTCAATGTAGTGGCAGTGAACAAATGTGTGCAGAACAATTCTTTGGGTGAACATCTGGGCATTGCTAAGGAGCTATTTGCCATAAGGTAGAAGAAGCAAAGGTTGTTATTGTACACAATTTGGAGGGATGGGAAGAAGCATCACTTGGTCTTGTTACATTTAAGAAAGTGGGGATTGTTACATACCAGGGTTTTGCAAGTGGCAGCCTTGATGATGATGCCAGCTCTGTGAGGCGGTTTGTAGCCCGAGGCATTGAGCTTTTTGTGGCTCAGTCCTATAGCAAGAATCTGGGTCTATATGCTGAGCGTATTGGTGCCATCAATGTGGTTGTCTCTTCCCCTGAGGTGGCAACAAAGTAAGTATAATGAGATACCTGGACTTCCTCATTTGGACTCAAAACATCCTCATTCAGAGTTCCTTTTTTGGTGCCTGTTTCCATATTGGTCTCCATTCTTGTTTCCAAATGTCTGAGTGATAGCAAACTTCTTTCTACTCTCAGGGTGAAGAGCCAACTGAAGAGGCTTGCACGACCTATGTATTCAAACCCACCTGTCCATGGTGCCCGCATTGTCGCCAATGTGGTAGGAGATCCAACTATGTTTGATGAATGGAGAGCTGAGATGCAAGCCATGGCTGGTCGGATCAAGACAGTACGCCAAAGACTATATGATGAGCTTTCTACCAAGGACAAGAGTAGCAAGGACTGGTCATTTGTCCTCAAGCAGATTGGCATGTTCTCTTTCACTGGATTGAACAAGGCTCAGGTAATCTTGTCCTCGTTGCTTTGCAAACTTCGCATCATTCTTGTTTTTGGTACAGCTGAATTTCCTAGCAGGCATCACTTTGACTTGGGATGGAATGAGGACATTGGATTGGGTAGGAGGAACTCACCAGTGCTCATAACCCATTATGTGGTTGTGTTGTTGGATGGGTTGGAGCAGAGTGATAACATGACCGACAAATGGCATGTGTACATGACAAAGGATGGGCGTATCTCTCTGGCTGGTCTCAATTTGGCCAAGTGCGCATTCTTGGCGGATGCCATCATCGACTCCTTCTACAATGTGCAGTAAAATCATGAAATTGCTTGCACTGCCCAAATTTTGCATGTGATTTCTCCTGCACCTTGCAGATTGTAGGTTTCAGAGTCTCCAATATCACATCAAGAAGAGAATTGAGAGTGGAGCTTGGTAAAGAAAAGTGGAAGGGGGTTGCTTGCTTGCTTGTCCTCAACTGCAGAACTGGGATCAAAGAGCCAAGTATTCCAAGAGTATCAGTTTGATAATCTTTTTCGAATTCTCTAAACATAGCACACAGTTAGTTCCTGCTGAGAAGCAGTCCTGATTCCTAATAAGACATGAGCTCTTTCCCCCGACTGGCTAGAAAAATTGGGATTTTGTGATACACGTTGCCTCTTTGCAGTCTTGTATTGCCAAGGCAGGTCCACTTGCGGTTTCTCTTATGGTGTCTGTTGGAAACACTACACCCCCATTTGTTCATTCGGCTGGTGTGCAAATATACAATCCGTGTTGGTCATGAAACTCTGCTACAATGGGTTTTGCTAATCTCAATCTGCATGGTGTGCAGAGAATTTGTAGTCACCTGCCACAAGTGTTATTACTACAGAACAGAGTCATAATTGTTAGTACATTACCTATATCTCTTCTCATTCCAACATGTTTTACAATAAGTGGTGATTTTGGAAGGCAAAGATCTATGTAACTAGTGCGGTGGTGCCGTCACACTTGTGATCTGATACAAGCCACAGATTTGAACCTGCAAGAAAAAAAATATGTGAAGGGAAACTTAACAGCTCTGCTGTTTGTTCAATTAGATGATGATCTTGGCTGGAATTCTTTCTCAAATCTCGAAGTCCAAAAAATCAACACTACATTGATATAATAGATTGCAGTCCTGGAAGAGTTTTTGTCTGATTTACTTTGCAGGTAGTTGATCTGTACATCTTGTGGTCTGCATCTTTTGCTTGAAATGTTTTTGCAGCCATTGCCACAACACAGAATACATGAAGGTTTGGTTGATCCAGCTGGTTTTGTGCACAAATTTGCCAATTATACCAAATCAGGATCACATCTAGTAATAAATTGCAGCATTTTGGATAACATAGCCATCTGTGAAAAAGAGGCAGCCATCCATCAGAGGAGCAGATCTGATGATGATCATGATGATGTTCCGTTGACCAAACACGAGCTAACAACAGAATGAGGTTTTCAACGATCTAGAGAACTCCTAGATTGCAGCTTCCACTATCAGGAAAAGTCATGTCGCAAATTGAGGTCGCCTACGACGAGAGAGAAAGCCAGAAAGAGAGAGAAATAGAGTAGGAAAGAGTGTTGTTGCAAAATCGTTCAGGAGAAAGTCCTGCTGCAAATCGAGGTCGTGCACAAGGAGAAGAAAGCCAGAGGGAGAGAGAGAGAGAGAGAGAAGGAAAAGAGTGTTTCCGTTATTATGTTCTTGCAATAGCGTCATCTCTATGAAGTTGTTGCAGAGAAGCAGCAGAGGAGGGAGAGGAGGAGGAGCACTGGAGAAATAAGACCTTCAGAAGTGTTGCAGCATCTTCATCGCCTGTTGTGGCCAAAGCTTGAAGGTGTTGTGGAAGAAGATGATGGCAGAGAGAATGGTAAGAGGAGTGTGGTTTATGTGCTTCTTCTTGTGTCTGTTTTGGTCTCAGCTGCTGCTTGCGAGATGCTCGTTTGCTGCGGCGGCCGCGGCGGAGACGAACGATGATCGTGTTTTGGAGCTTTTGCATCGACAATCGACAAGCAAAGATGGAGTGATACATCTGGACGACGCGAGCTTCAGACGCTTCATGTCGACGACTTCTTCAGATCCTCGGTCTTATTCCCTCGTCGTCTTCTTCGATGCGATACAGATGCGGGACAACAGAGAACTGAGACTGGAAGATTTCCGCAAAGAGTTCGGTCTAGCGGCTCTTGCGTACATCAAGCACAACAAAGACACGGAAGCTGCTTCCAAGGTTTTCTTCTGCGACATAGAGTTCACACAATCGCAACAAGTCTTCCAACTCTTCGGAATCACAACGCTTCCGCACATCAGACATGTTCCTCCGGGGAGTGGAAACGTTGATGCATCGGAAGAGATGAGTCAGTCTGAGTTCCCTCGAAGTGCAGAAGGAATGGTGTTGTTTGTACAAGCCAAAACCAAGCAAAAGTTTGCAGCAATCGAGCGGCCGCCTCCTATAAGCAGAACGCAGATGTGGTTCCTCATCGCAGCTTTCCTCGCGACAACTCCCTTCATAATCAAGAAACTGATTGCTCCGGATTCGCCCTTGCGAGAGCCGATTGTTTGGTGCTCAATGGCAATCCTAGTGTATTTCTTCAGCGTCTCCGGTGGGATGCACAACATCATTCGAAGCATGCCGCTCTTCATGCACGACCGAAACCATCCTGGCAAGCTTATCTTCTTCTACCAAGGCTCAGGCATGCAGTTGGGAACCGAGGGTTTCGTGGTAGGCTTTCTCTACACTGTGGTGGGATTGCTGTTAGGTTTCGTCACACACTTTGCTCCTCAGATCAGATCCAAACTTGCGCAACGGATTGTGATGCTCCTAGCCATCGCTATTAGCTTCTTAGCCGTTAGGAAGGTGATCTCCCTGGATAACTGGAAAACAGGCTACTGGATTCATGCTTTCTGGCCATCTCGATGGACTTAGAAGAGAGAACCCAAAAGACCCAACCTGGTGAGAGATGTCCTTCTGACTGTCACTGAGCATCGTCCTAAGAAGAACAGCAGCAACAGCTCCCACCCATAACAATGCTTGTTCCTTAGCTTGCAGGGATGAGCAGAGGACATTTTAGGGTTTATCATTCTTCACTGTGCAATTCCTTGATGTGCCCATTGTCTTTGTTTTTCTCCTCTTGCACAATCAAGCTTTGCTTGTGCTCTCTTGCATTGAGAGCTTTCAACAAGTTTCATGATCAATCCCAGTTTTGTGCAGGACAGTCAATGTTTTATTTTGTCAACTCCCAGGTGGGGTATGATTTTTTCTTGGGTTCTGTAAAGATAATGTTGTTATAACATGAATAGATGATGCAACAACAAACTGACGTTATTACTATGTGTTGGGTCTTGCACTTGTGAGAGCATTTCTCACACTCATAGAATCTTGCTGTGTGCATGAAGCTCATGTTTGGTTGACATGTGGAAAGTGGCAAGTACCCTTATACAGCAGCAGGGGTGGAGGAACACCCAAGTCTGACTGGAAGCAATTTGTAGTGAACTGAATCAATGCCCGTGTTGAGGAGCAGCAATACTTTCAACAAGAAAAAAAGCTTGGAGTAAGGATTGCAGTTGTCAACTTACGTCTTTGGCAATTTCACCATGAAACCTTTGTTGTTTTTGTCATTCTGCTTGTTGTAAAATGGGTTTGCAGCATATCCAAGAATTCACTGCTACAGAGATTGGCTTGCTCCACATCAAACTCAAAGAAGATTATTGCAGCTGAATTTTGTTGTTGCTTCTGGACATGAGGAAGCACGGGCAATTGAGCTCCACCCATCTGATGTGAGAACTCCTTCCCAAAGTTTTTTTTTCACCATTTACAGCAGAATTTCATATGTGGTATGTAACACTTCTTCACCGAGCACTGCAGATAATGCAGGCCATCTTCCTTCTCTGCCTTTGCAGTTCAAAAAGAAGAACATCACCCTAGTGGAAAGTGGGTATGGTATTGATAAAGCTAGAGTGTGAATTGACAGAAACAACATGATGAAAGACATGCCATGCTGTGGCGGGACTAGAATCTCAAGGTAAGGCTAGTAGTTCTAACTGCAGCAAGGAGGAGAGATGAAATTGCCAGAGCAATGCCATAATTATGACGAAATCAAGTCTTCATGGGTGTTTCACACCATTGAAATACATCCCGATATATATAATATAGGTGAACACAAAGAGAATAGAGAAAACACATAGAATTATTATGAGTTTTTTTGTCCAACCTTAAGATCACATTAGTTGTTACAAACTTGTTGATTCACCTTTAAGTTTTGGCCTATTCCTTGATACAAGATGAACATTCTATGTAAATGTATGATGAATTAGAGATTGAACATCCAAAGAGGAGAAGGGAAGTTTAAAAGTAAGAAGTACATCTATGCCTTCATTGTGGTAATATTCATATGCTTTGTGAAAAAAGGATCAAGGGGAGCTTCAAGGGAAGCTTAAAGATGTCAAGTAAAGGTTTGTCAACATAAGTTTATTTTAGTGTCAAATTTGAAGTTGGATTGTGTTTTTTGGATATATCACTATTTACTTGTTCATGGCATGTGTTTAAAATTGATTCCACATAAGAAAGTTCTTGTTTGCAAAGATGTGGTTGATGGATGCAAAGTTTGAAATTCAACATAATCTTTAAAAACCATGTGGCAACTCTTGAGATTTGTTATTGACATGGCACTAAAGGACAAAATATTTCCTTTGAACCCTCATCAATATCAAGAAGTTGGTTCTAATCTATTTTTGACTGCCTTAATTCATTACAATCCTTGTTTTAGAATGCTAACACAAACACTTCTTGCTTATTATAATAGAAAATCAATTGAATGTTAAACATGGTTATGATTGATTTGTAGATTTTCAAAATTTACATTGAAATAAAGTTGAAACTTGAAAACGTAAATTGATGTCCATGATTGTATGAAAAGTGTGTGGAGTGCACATTGGCCAATTATTATTTGCAAGCGTGCAGCAAGTTTGCAAAGTTGGAAAGGTCTTTAACCAAAGAGATTGACAAGGGCCAATCTATTCTCAAACCTTCCATTGTACAACTTGTTTTTGGTGTGGGCTTGAGTTGCTTTGGAAGGAGGGTTTCTTTCATCATGTATCTATGTTGGTTGTTACAAATGAGTGCATATGTTTGTGTTGATTGAGATTCTATGTAAGTAACAATTGCATTGTTTGTTGTTGAGTTTGTAATGATACATGGTTCTTTTTGTTTAGTGTATAGGCATATATTGAGTTTGAAATTTCAGAAATGGAGTACGATTGAATGTAACAACTATATGAGAAGCTGTTGGATTGCACAAAACACTTGAAAATGTGGGTGAACTTTGCCAAGTTTGACGCAACAATGCCATCAAAGGAAGAATGTAAGGTATAATAAGAAGGCAAGCACCTTGATCTTGATAGGTTGTTAGCAAAACTAAACCTAAACCTAAACCCTAAACAATGAATACTTCAATTAGAGGTGAGTTTCTTGGAATATGATATTTTTGGTTAGTGTAGTTTCTGTTCCTAATATAAGGGAGTGGCAAGGGAGAGGACAAATCAACATGGGAAGTTTATCTTCTTGTTATTACCTAGAGTGGTCTATATAAGCTTGAGGAATACATAGGCTACATCTTCCATGAAGACTTAAACCAACTAGATTAGATTATATCATTCCATTGTGCATTGCCACCCCTTGTAAAATGTGTCACAACCATTATTTGATTGACAAGAATGTGATTAGCACAATTAAAAGGTAAAAAGAAATGCTTGAACATAACAATGTCTTACAACAAGGTTTTGATATTCAATCACAAGCATTTTCCACTTGTCACAACATTAACCGTCACATCTCAATACATGATTCAATTGAGCTTTTGAAGTAATATTACTAGTCTTTTTTATTCCCTTTTTTTGATTGGTGTGTTAACACTTGCTCCTTGGAAATGAGTTTTTCACCGAGCTCCCTCTCACATAGATGTTATCTTTTGGTACAATTGAAACTCCTAAGAATTAGTGTTAGGACAGGAAGACAGATTTTGTGGTCCTAGTTGGTAATGAAAGAAGGTTACACAAATGTTTAGAATTGAATTATGAAAAATTAGCTACAAATGTTACAAAAACCACATCATACAACCATGATCTCATAGTATTTCCATAATGCAATTGGTACAAGATTGTATAGTTATTATTATTATTATTATTATCACTCCCATTCTTTATCAATACCCTTTATAAAATTAATATTTTGCCACATCAACACACAAAATAACTAAATCCATTATTCACATTGAATTGGGTTCCAACCACAAATCACATCCTTTAAAAAAAATTAATATTTAAAAAATAAAGTCTGACACCTCCAAACCAAGAGTTGTTGGATTTGCTAGCATCTTCCAGTTAAGTTGAGCTGATTTACAATTTTCACATGTTTTTTAAATTTAGATGGAGGGCTGCTAGCTCTACTTTTCTTTGTAATTTACAAGTAGCTACTAGCTATATTCAATATTCTTAAGGAAATTATATATTCCAATTATGATTAGCAGGTGTATCATAATTAGGGATTAGAGGGATTTAATCAACAACATTGAGATTGTTATTGTGTATCCACTAAGTGATAATACGGTTGTCCGTAAAGTCCAGTGATTAGGGGGGCAAGAACAGTCAGTTTTGGCATAATAAGGCATCGAATGTGTAATCGAGGGTGAAAATTTTACAAAACAAAATAACTGGGACCCAAATTAGTTTTTCCAGCAATTTTGGTGGTAAACCGAGTTTCATCCTGTCTTTCCTTTTCATGAGAGCCTTCACAGCTGCTGCTGGGCTATACATATACTTTCAGTGCTCCTACGTGTAGGACTATTATAATTTGTCTTGAACCCTTGTGCATTTCATACTGAGATTTAATAAAATTTCCCTACTTTGCCAGATACCGCTGAAAGAGGGCATAGGGGGTGAAAGCAGGGCCCAAAGAAAGGGTGAAGACAGGGTGACTTTCTGGATAACTCTCATCTCTCTATTTTGGACAAAGGAATTCGAAGGCTGTTAAGAAGATAGTAAATATATTTGGAGATAAGAAATCCCCAAAGCCTGGAAATCACTATGGGTTTTTTCAACGCACGTATTTTTGGAGCTTTCTTCTCTCTCCCAATTCTTACGCTTCAATATGCCCCTTTGAGTGGCGATTTTCGTGGTATGTTGTTGTTGTTGTTGTTGTTGTTGCAAGAATGGTAATCGGTAGCTAGAGAAAAATGGGTTGTCATCTCTACTGCCCCTGCAGCTGAGGATGTTTTGGTTTTTTTTTCTTGAGTTTTTTGCGTTGTGGGTTCCTCGAGTTTTGCGTTTTCCTCTAACGGGTGATGTTTGGAGGAAATCGGTGAATGAGAGGGTGGACTTTTGCTGAGATTTTGATGGTCACCAGTTTTCTCTGAGTTGTATCCTCTACGGATTTTGTTTGTTTTTTTTTTGTCTTGTTTGTTTGTTGTCATGGATTTTAGAGATTGCTCGCGGACGGTTTGTGTGTCAGAAGTGAGGAAGTTTTGTTCTTGTTGTCGTCATTGGGTGATGCTTGGAAGGAGTATTGTTGGAAGTCTTTGATATCGTGGAGAAAGCTCGATGTGATGAAGAATGGGTGAGTTTTGTTTTGGAGGGATGAGTGGGGTGGAAGCAGCTGGATGTGATGAAGAATGGGGGAGATTTGTATTTCGAAGGTTTGAGGAACATGGGATGGGGCATTGTGCACTGAAGCAGCAGCAGCTGTGGTGGTGAGAAGAAGAAGCAGATCGATCGATCGAGAAGACAACAGAAGAGATACCACAGGTGGTGAGGGAGAGAGGGAGCGGGTAGGGGAGAGTGTGGAACGAAAGTCGTGGAGCTTGCAAGCAAGATGTCTGCAGTGAAGCCGTCGGTGCGTTCACATGGCATCATGCTCCCGGACGCAGCTGCAAAGCACATGAATGGGGCGATGATTGTAAATGGCTTTGAGGATCCAAACCGAGAGCTCATTGCTTTCGAGACCGAGAATTTCAACCCTCATGACTTTGTGGATGCCAAGTTCCAGTCCATGACTGAGAAGGTATGTATGCACGTCCCTCCCTATATCCTAGTGTGGTTACACTGAAATCATCAACAAAAGGAGGTTTCATCACTTCTGGAACACAAACAGCAAGAAACCCTAATCACCATCATGCACTTTTTTTTGTGTTGGAGGAGGTTTCATCTCTTCTGGAACACAGACAGCAAGAAACCCTAATCACCAGCATGCACTTTTTGACTGTTGGAGGAGGTTTCATCACTTCTGGAATACAGACAGCAAGAAACCCTAATCACCAGCATGTACCTTTTTTGAGTTGGAGGAGTATTCATCACTTCTGCAACACAGATAGCAATCAACCCTAATCACCAGCATACACTTTTTTGTGTTGGAGGAGGTTTCATCATTTGTGCAACATAGACAGCAATCAACCCTAATCACCAGCATACACTTTTTTGTGTTGGAGGAGGTTTCATCATTTGTGCAACATAGACAGCAATCAAACCCTAATCACCAGCACACATGCAGAACCCCCCCACTGCTGTTACTTGAATGCCTGCAGCAGCAGGAAACTCTAGTGGCTAAGCAAATTGGTCTCTGCAATAATGCCACAGGGTATTCGGAAACTTTGTGATGAGCTCACAGACTTGAAGAAAGCATCTGCTGAGGATATGCGGAAAAGTGTTTTTGCAAACTACAATTTCTTCATTAGGTTCAATTCTTTTCCCTCTTTTATTTTCTGTCTTTTTTCCCCAACTGTTTGCTGTATTGTATTATTTCTGCATCTTCAAGCTAGAGTTGCACAGCTCATCATAATCATCATCATCATCATCACAGCTTCAGTCCTAACTGGTAGGACATGGAGTACCACCACCTACAAAGAGGTTCTGATGATCTTCTGATGATTGATATGGCAATGAGCTGCTGGCTTGAGTGTGTTCCCATCTTTTTGTGAGGCTGAAGTTGCACACAAACAAAATCAAAACTATGACCAATGCTCAGTTCACAGGGACTGGAGGTATTGAGATTCCAACATATAGAAGAATACACAACCATAACTGAAAACTGAAGATATGCAGACTTCCATGGCTTTGAATATGGAGGACTGATTGAGTGAGTAGAAGAATTTGGTTTTAGTAGTCATGGGGGTATGTCTGTGCAGCACATCGCAAGAAATCTTGGAGTTGGAAGGAGAAATAGACAACATGCATCGCCTGCTTTTGTCTCATGCAGCTCTAATCCACTCACTGGCAGAGAGTGGTGCTGCCATGCCTTCTGGGCCAACAGAGACTTTCAGTAAAGAGTTCTACTTGAAAGATGACCAAAAGCCCACAGAGCTAGAGATTCATGCTGAGAAGATTCCAGACATCCTCGATGTTCTATTAGCTGAGAGGAAGGTGGAGGAAGCACTTGCCATCTTGGAGGAAGGGGAGCAGTTGGTGGCTGAGGAACACAATGGCAATGATGGGAATGTGGGATTAACCCAAGTTGCAATTTCAGAGCTCCAAGAAGCATTGTCAGAACGGAAGTCCAGGCTGGTGAACGACTTGGCTGAATCAGTTCAACAACCTACTGTACGAGGATCAGAGCTCCGATCTGCCATAGCTGCTCTAGACAGGCTGGGTGATGGGCCACGTGCCCACACACTCCTGTTGCACAATCACTATGATCGCCTTCAGCAGAGCATGAGGGAGCTCCGGCCTAGTGGAGCCACATACGGGGGAGTGTACACTGCTGCACTCTCACAGTTGGTCTTCTCAGCAATTGCTCAGGCAAGATAATGTCATCATTAATTATGCAGAAGCCAAATTCTTACTGATGCAAACTATGATTGTAGCCCTTGTGATTTGATGAGATGTTGATGGTTGTGTGAATGTCAATGTTGGTGATTGTTTCTGTATGCTACAAGCTTGAAGAACTGTGTAAACTTTTGCCTGATGTATTGCAGGCTTCAAGAGATTCAGTGACACTGTTTGGTGAGGAGCCTGCATATGCATCAGAACTTGTTCTTTGGGCACACAGCATCACAGAGCATTATTTTGCATTACTGAAGCGCCATGTGTTGTCTTCAGCTGCAGTTGCTGGGGGCTTAAGATCAGCAGCTGAATGTGTGAAAGTTTCTTTAGCACACTGCTTGTTGCTAGAAGAACAAGGTCTCACACTCTGCCCAACTCTTTCTAAGCTCATGAGGCCTAGTGTGGAGCAGGCATTGCAGGCAAACTTGAGAAAGATTGAAGGAAGTGTAGCTGTATTGGCAGCTGCTGATGATTGGGTACTGGGTCACCCTGCCATACTGCAGCATGGCAACAGAACACACTCTAGACCAGGGATCAGTGTAGTGACATCCAATCTGAAGTTGTCTAGCAGTGCCCACCACCTCAACATTTTGGTACAAGTATGTGACTGTTCTTCAGCTTCAGCTGCAGATGCACTTGAGCTTACCTCAACTTTTATTCCAGTTGCATTCTGCACTTATTTGCATCACATTCATGTCAGTTTTTACATGTGTCACAGGATTTCTTGGAGGATGTGGAACCCCTTATCAGCATGCATCTAGAAGGGATGACTTTGGATGGGTTATCCATGTTATTTGACCAGTATGTGGATTTGCTGATGAAGGCCATACCCAGCCTTGATAATGATGAGGAGGAGCTTGGTGCAGAGAACTCAGATAGGAGGAAGGTAGAGAATCAAGTCAAGAGAACCTGGAAAGCATGTGAAGTTGTCAAATGTCTTGTAGTTCATCTTCATGCTTTTGAAATGGCAGCCTGGTACCTGTTGGTGTCTGTACTTGACCCTTTTATGTCAGTGTACAAATAAGGCTGATGTACCAACAAGAACAATCAGCAAGGAAAGATTTTATGGGTAAAACTGGACCAGCTGGTTCAATTCAAATCTTTTGTCTTTGTTGTCGTGGGAAAAGTTCCTGTGGATGTTTGACAATCATAAAAGCTTGTGGCCTTTGTTGTTTGATTTGGTGTAGGTTCGACTTGCTATAACAGAAGGACAGCAGGTGGCAGTTCTTGGGAATGCTGCAGCCCTAGCAGAGGAGCTCTTGCCTCGTGTGGCCTCAAAGCTGGTGCCAGGTGGTCCCACACCAGAGCTTAAGGATTGGAAACGGCAATTGCAGAGAGCAGTTGATAAACTGAAAGATCACCTGTGCAAACAAGTCGTTCTCCATTTCTTCCTTGCTGATGATGCTGAAGGTGAGAGCAAGCTGAGTCCCTCAACATATCTAGACATGGATAATGACTCCAGCACCTGGCATGAAGATCCCAACACTTCTCCAATGTTCCAGGTTTGGTTACTCACTGTTAGAATTCTTGTTCTGTTATTTCAGTTTGCCTTGTGCTGGCTGTTTTCCCTTCTTTGTTTCAGTAGTGTGTAAAGGTGCTTTGTGGCTAATACAAGGTTTTTGCATGGCAGTCCTTGTTCATTAAGCTGACCTCCATGCAACAGACAGCAATGAAGGTGCTTATTGGAAGGGACAGAGTGGCACATCTGTTGCTGATGCGGCTTGCTGAGACCTTTGTCATTTGGCTGTCAAACGACCAAGAATTCTGGGATGCCATTGAGCAGGGTCCAAGAAGTCTAGGTGCCATTGGCCTACAGCAAGTAAGCCATCCACAATTCTTCCTTTTCACCAAGAGCTTCAAAATTTGGGTTTGCAAGATGTTCATGTTTTTCCCTCTGTAATTTTCTCATTTTTCTGCTGTATCAGAACTTGATGAATGCATCACCAAACTGTGGTGGTGCAGTTTGTGTTGGACATGGAATTCCTGACACAGGTTTCTTTATATGGAAAATTCTTGTCAAGGACTACACGCCAATTAATTGGAGATGTTATAGCCCGTGCTAACACCGCATTTTCTGCCACCGGAACTGATCCTCAGAGGTTTGCTTCAATTCATCTAGGAAGAAGCTTCAGCATCGGTGACCCCCTCATGTTCTTCATTTGGGTGTCAAAATCCTAAATGCTTCTTTTGTCAGGGTAAATTTCACATGTACTATGTGAAGTGAAGAAGTCTGAGATGAATGAGTGGTCTGCTTGTGTGCCACAGGATGTTGCCAGATGATGATTGGTTTTTGGCAGCTGCAAAGAAGAATCTCCACAGACTTATTGAAGGCTAGGGACAGGTGTGTACAGCATGAGCAGTCCCAGTGCCTCATTATCATCCCTCTCTCTTTCATCCCTTTCCTCAGAGTGAAGCATGAAGTGCTGCACCTCCTCATCCGATGTGTCCACTCTTCTACCCTTGCAGAGTGGTGACAAGCATGGATAGAGCCTTGTGGGCTACTTTGTTGGATGAAAATTCCAGTGCAGTTAGCAAAGTCTAGTTTCACTTTATGGATGTCAGCTGCTTACAGGAAGTGGCACATAGCAGGGCTTAGGATTACCCCATATGTGTATGTTTATTGGCAGGATGCATCTCATCTCAGTGATCCTCCTCAACCATTCACCTTCTTGTGCAGATAAGATCCACCCCTTAGAGCTTGAGAAATGGACCACGTATAGTTATAGTAGAAGAAACCCACATCATCATCCTCACCTGGAAGGCTAAAATATGGAGGCCTGAAACCAATTATGAAGGTGGTACACAACTTGTGATGATATGCTCAGCAATTGTGGACAACAACAAGCTCTTGCCTAGTAAAGACAAAATGCTGTATTGGACACATGAAATCAGAGATGCATTTACCTCTTAGTGGCCTTGCTTCCTAATATGATGACAATGGCATCCATACCTAGAGACAACAGGCCAAAATCCACTACATGTCACATTGGCAGAGTTTTCAATGGTACACTCTCTTTCAACAATAAACACTTTTGATTTCCAAATGTGTGAAGCAGAAAGGCTTTTGATGCTATGCTGCTCCCTCTCAATGATGAACTCTTTTAGTTTCTAAATATGTGCAGCAAGAAGTTGATGAATGCTGTGTTGCGATATGGAGCTAACAATTGTTTATGTTGTCATTGTTACAGACAAGGAGAACTTGGACTTGTGCAGGGTAAGTTTTGCATGATCATCTGGTGGAGTGTTTGAACTTGAGTATCTGAGAGGGACATAGTTTTAAAAGAGCAACAGTGATTCATTGACAGGGCAACGCTTCTTGCTGCTCCCCTTGTGTTCTACTCAAAACGATGATTACATTCTTGCTGTGTGGACTTATGCTTACTGCTGAATGTGGGTGTGGGTGGTGCCCTCAGCATGTGTGAGATTTTCTTGACACCACTGGTATACACCTACTTTGGCAATGTGGCATGCAGGAGCTTGATTTGCTACTTTGCCATATGCCTTGTGCCAGTGCAGCATTTGGGAGCTTGATTTGCTAATTCACTAGTGTGCGGGACATTGAATGGCTACTCAATCAACATGCTTTTCCTGCACTGTTTCCTGTCCCTCTTTTGGATTCAAACATTTTTTGCATCTTTTGATCCATATCTTTTTTCACATCTATGATCTTTTTTTGCATCCAAAAGTCCTTAGATATATAGCCCCTATGGAGTTGTAACATATTACCAAACTCATCTTCCCGTATTGTTTGGTGGTATTGAATTCATTTTTGTTAATACCCAATGGCTGATTACTCATGGAGTCTAATTTTTTGCTTTTAGGTTTTGCTTTAACATCCTTCAGTTTTGGACAGTTTGGTCCATATTGACTTTGGTGCCCCTCCTTTTCATCAACAATGAAATACAACTTGTGATCTCTTGTCAGCACCAATTTTTGCTTATTTCTTCCTATGTTAGCATAGGATCAACTTCAAAGCATTATTTCAAAACATTTTGCACTATCAAATTGTAACTATGATTCCTTGCTATGAACCATTTCATAGGCAATGAATTCACGTCTTTTTTCATGTCTGACTCTAGGTGTGGATTTGGTTCACAATTGAACTTGTTTTTCAAAATACTCAACAAGGCTTTTGTAACTTGACTATGATATGTTCATCCTTCAATAGTTCGCCTTCCTCATTATGTTTGTGATAAGCCTTGATGAGCTCATTATTAAGTCAATGGGAATTCACTTATTTTGATGCACCCATGAAGGTTAAAGTAGAAGGGGTACTTGAGGTGATTTTTGTGATGCTTTTGCTTCTTTTGCTTGTGAAGTCAGCTTTCGCATGGTTGTAATACAAATGATAAAAAGTGGATTTTGGTAGTTGATAGAGACCGTTCTTTGATATTTGGTCAAGGGTACTTCGCAAAATCCATGATTATCCATATCTCATACTCTTCCGACACAAACGCTACTAGTATTGGAGTCTTTCTTCACATGACAAACACCCAACTCTTTGCAGATATGATGTATAAGCTTGAGCCTTGTTGATCATTGATCATCATCATCATTAGACCAGGTGTGTGAGCTCAATGGCATCACTTGTTGCAATTGCCTCAACAAATTATTTGGCAACCAGATTATCAAAATGCATGAGGTCTCCATCATGATGTCATATACAAAACTTCCTTGACCCATTCATCTAACTTCCTCTCTAATTCAAGCTCAAATGGGTGTATAAATGTTAGCCTTTCCATTTCAACATTCTTCTACTACTAGGATAATCATAGAGAAGACTTGAGGATAATCACTTGATGATAAGGGAGTTCTTGGTGAAGGCTGGAAACTTGGAAAGGGATGTGTCAGAAAGAGACCATATACAGCAAGCTTGTGAAGTGGCAGTATTCATGCAAGCTACAAGGTTACATTAGCTAGTTCTTGATCCAAAAACAAAAGAGATTGAAGAGAGATCAGAACTGGAGATGCAGATTGAAGGACAATAGTTAGGGACATGGCCTTAGCAAATTTTGGGTTGCAAGTAAAAGCGAGGAAAGATCATATCTGTTTCTTCATTGAGCAAGCTGTGCAACACAGAGCGTGTCACTGCAGAGGGTTGAGGTTCATCCACAACTGAGTCATCATAAGGGGCGGGCATCCTGTGCAAGATGGTGCACTGGTGGGTCCTGGCTCAATCCGACCCAACAGAAAAATATTTTTGTGGATGTGGTCAGGATCCAGGAAGCAACAATTTCTACTCTTTAAAGGTTGGCCTACAGAAAAATACGTCCACAGTATATGTGATCACAGCTGCTTAATGGAAAGATGTCCTAAGTCCTCTTCTGGATGATTGATAGTCCACGTACCTGACAAATTTGGGAAGAAAACAGAAAAAAAACCCTGAATTGGTGGTAAATATTATTGAAATTTAGGGTTTTGTTGGTTTCAGTAATATTATTGTTGCTTCCTGTTTCTAGAGATTCACATTTTGTTGAGTACCTCCCACCCAAGTTTCTCTCGAAAGGAAGAAATGGCTCTCTTATGTTGTTCACTCGCTCATTTGCACACTACCCAAATCGTTGACTCCCAATCTTCTTCACGGAATCGAAGAAGCAGTCTTCCTTCCCACTCCGCACACATTTGCATTCACAGTAGTAATAGTGGTGGTTGTGGTAGTAGGGTTTGTTGCAACAGCTTGGGGAATGGCATCAATGGCCTCAAAGATGGAATGGATTTTTCCGGGATAAGAGTTCTGCATTCTCCACCCAGGTAGCCAAAAAACACTCCTGATGCAGCTGTTGTACTGGATTCACTGAAGTCTGTTGACCGTGTTGTTGTTGCTGATGAAATTAGGTTTAGGGTTTGCCGTGGAAGTATGATTTTGAGGGGTTTTTTTGAAGGTGACACAATGTGGATGTCAGCTTAATGTGAAAACTTTGCAATTTGAAAGTTGTTGGACTGGGGAGCAATTCACCCAAGCAAGAGGATTTAGAATTTCCATAGAGTTTGATTATTTTGCTGTGTGTCCATCCATCCATCCATCCCCATGGCATTTTTCTTCTCCTCATTTCGCTCCTTCTTGTGAAAGATTGTTTTTTGAGTTATGGTTCCAGAATCCTTTTAAAGATTTGTGTTTCTTACTGAGGAAAGAGTTTCAATATGCCAGATTCAAACCTAAAATAGTGCAAGAATCATTTAAGAGGACATGAATTATTCACCAATGTTTTTGGATACTGTTGTTGCTTGCTGGTTTTCAAAATGGCAGGAGCCAAAAGAGGAGTCAGCAAGAGAGAAAACGATGTATTGTAGTCATGCAGAATAATTCTGGGGGAGGAGGAGATATTACAAAAGAGGTGGTTGTGAAGGACAGCACAAGTGACAGGAGGGAAGAAGGTAGTTTGGAAACCACTCAGAAAGTTGAAGATCCTCGCAAAAGCATCCTTTCAATTCTATGTCCCTTGTTGAAGTTCTTTGGGGTAAGTTTTCCTTTGTACAATTGTTGTTTGCATTTGACCTAATTTTATGCTTCCTTTTTCACATCATTGAACATGCAAGTTTTCGCTGCAAAATCATCAGAGTTGTTAAGCAGTTTTTTTCAGTTCATTGCATGACATGCGCATTTTAGCTTGAACTGATTAGAGTTATTCTGCAATTGTGTAGGGAGGTGACCCAGCAGCACCTCGCAATGCGCTTTTGGAGGTATGCAGCATCATCCATTACCATGTTATTGCTGCTATAGTAACCTTCACAGGATATGTCAAAAGAGGGCTGGGATATGCTCTCACTTCTCATTACAGGCTTTTGAGAAACAATTGGAGATGTACACTGAATATCGGTATAGACCAAATTGCAGCTTGCTTGACAGCTTTGGAACCTGTATTCAAGCTCCAGTAATCAAGCCTTTACATGGAAATTGGAACTAGATTCAGTGGGTCAGCTATGATCTCTGAGCCATGTTTGTCACAGTGGTCATTTCTGTATTTCCTCTAGACGGCGACAACAGGTGTTTCTAGTATTGCTAGATTACCATGGGGATCTCAAGTGCTTCCAGAAGTAGCAGCAGCCCGTGCTGAAAGTGGACAACCTCCACAACTTTTCCAGCTCTATGAATTTGGTAACAATCTTCAATCTTTCTACTCATATCTGTGTTGCAATACTTTGACAGCTCGCTGATATTTGAGCATTGTATGCAAAGTTTTGAGGGGTTATTTGGATGGTCCAAGCAGTGCCCTGTTCTTTGTGCAGAGTCCTGTACATTAGGAACAGAATTGAAGTGGATGGGGTCTTTGTTAGCCGTAACTTATTCTACACTTCCCATTCATGTGGTCTACTGCAAAGCACATTTGTAACTTTCAATACCCTAACATAAAAACAAAAGCAGACTTTATTGACGTGGATTGTGGCATGTATATTCCAGAGGCATGCCCATTTTGCCGGCGTGTGAGGGAAGCTCTCACAGAACTTGATCTTTCAGCTGAGGTGCTCCTTCATCACATCATGCACTACAAACCAATTTGAATACCAGGCATGGATGCCTGTAATCACAACCATGAAATCTGTGAGATAATTTGTGCAAGATGGGGGGTGTGTTCAGGTGTATCCATGTCCCAAGGGCTCTATCCGCCATCGGGAATTTGTCAGAAGTGTTGGTGGAAAAGAACAGTTTGTAGAATCATACCCCACCTCTTTTCAAGCTTAAACTGCCAAAAGAGAATAAACATGCTTTTACTTGCATTAAAAGGTGACTATATCCTATTTTCCATTATGGAAACAATGGTCAGAAATGAGTTGCCAGTAATCACCTGTTGTTTCCATGACTGTGTGCCAGGTTTCCATATTTCCTGGATCCAAATACAGGTGTTTCAATGTATGAAAGTTGTACGTCCTGCACACCTTCTAATCCTCTCCACTTTGAAAAACCTACCTGCCCTGTGCCAAATCTTGGGTAATATCATGTTTAGTTACTTTCTTCTTGGTGGGTGTGGAGGACATTTGCATGTTTCTCTTGACTTAGCCTGGACTCAGTTTCTGGATGGCTGCAGCTGATATAGTGAGGTATCTATTCAGCAAATATGGCCAGGGCAGACAACCATCACCCGGTTTACTAGAAAGGTAACCAATTTTCCTCAAAACAAAATTGAGAACTCCAAGACAATATTCCCCAAGTTCTTGGCACGTTCTAATGTTTGTGATTGGGGTGAGCTTAGAGTTTTGGTGCCATCTCAGATCCAGCAACTCAGACTCTTCCATCATGCAAAATCTTTAATATCTCATGTGCTAAGACTACAGCTGTCTCATAGCTGACTGTTTAGTGTGATGGTACTATCCTGTTTTGATCATCTGTGATTCTCAAGGTGGGGATATGCTTCATATGTCAGTGATTCTTTTTGGTTTGTCCAGATGTCTAATGATCTTTATGTTGCAGTACCATAGTGACTGGGTGGGTGCCCACCCTCATGAGGGCTGGACGAGGCATGAGTCTGTATGCACGTGCCACGCTCCAGCCACCACATAAAAAGCTAGAACTTTTCTCTTACGAGAATAACCAGGTCCATGTTTTTTCCATGTAACCTCGTTGACTTTTTTGAGGCATGTTGTTTGTCAAAGTGGCTAAAGGAAGTCCTGGAGCATTTCCGTGTCTTGTTTGTCTGCACCCATTGTAATTTTTGAAAATGTTAGCATGAGAATGAGCATTTCCTTCAAAGGGGAATGTTCCACCTTGCCTGAATGCATTGAGTTTGACTGTGATTTTCTTCTTCAAGACCTTCTCAGTCTATGGACATGCATGCCAAACAGCTAATATTGGATCTCTCAATATCTTGAAGTACTTTTACCAATAATTTGTTTGTTTGTTGGGGGGCAGTTTGCAAGATTGGTAAGAGAGACACTCTGTGAGTTAGAGCTGCCCTATATTCTAAGGAACTCAGGAAAAGGGTCATCATGCCGCCCTGCCCTACTTCAGATTGCAGGGTCTACAAAGGTCTCTTCTTCCTCTCTGATGTTCTATTTCTCCTGTGCATCTTAACTGTCTTTCATTGATCATGCAAAGCTGTCAAGATGTGTGGAAAAAACTGTTTCTTTCAACATCTTGTGATTTCAAATAAAGTAATAGTTATGGGGGTGTTGTTCTCAGGTGCCATTTCTGGTTGATCCAAATACAGGGGTGAGCATGGGTGAGTCTAAGGACATTATTGCTTATCTTTTCCAAACCTATGGCGGAAGTACTCCGAATCCAGTTGCAGGGTGACTGCTCTGTCATTTTCTTCACAACCAAAAAACAGCAAACTTGCACCATGCTGTACAATAGTGTTTAGAGTTCTTCTCCTCACTCCTTTCTTGGACTCAGCATGTCTTGTAGGTGTACATTACTGGCAGGCTGTTGGTGTAGAATATTATGTGATGTGAGAACCACATCAAGCATCACCCACTTTTATAACACTGTTTCATCCAGGGGTGTTTAACTGCATTACTGTTGATGGAATTGGGCATTGTGTTTGCTACTGTTCATAAGCCTTTTGGAGTCCTGAGCAAGTCTTGTTCACCCAAAACTGTTTTGCATTACATCCAGAGTTTCCTAAAGCAATTGTCACAAATATTTGACAGAATTCAGGATTTCCAAAAACCTCTACATTTATGCAAATGGTTTTAGAGCTTGAGTTGGCATTATATTTAGTGGAGGTTTCTGAGAATGACCATAATGCTAATCAGACTATCAATCATAATCAATTCAAATGTGTCACAGCATACTGTACCCATGCCACAGCCATTATGTACTACTAATCCATACCAGGTGATTTACCACCATAAAAGCAGGTGAACCCAGTGTCTCAACAAAAAACTTGCAACTGAGTAGATACTGTTCATCAACAATTTATTGACAACATGACTACACAAGTACTTTCTTGAGTAGTAACCTCCTTTTTGGGACAACTATACAAATGTCAACTTTATGTGCTCAGTAAGCTTGCGCTGCAATGTCTAAGATTCCTGCATTTTCTTGTGGACAGCAGGAATGAGAAAGGAGTTCATTGAGGAACAGCCATGAACTCAAAGACTAGGAAGTCAATTTTTTTATCAGAATTCAGGTGCAGTTAGTCTATAGATTTTACACTACAGCTACAGAAGCTCTTCAACAGGGTTTTTTTGGTGTGAGAATGTCAAATGTGAGAAAAAACTTCATCAAACTCAGGTGAGCTTTTAGAGATTCCCTGCTCAGAATTGTCAAAGCGGGCTTTTACAGCAAGCTCATCAACAACAGAAACAACATACTTGGCCTTTGCAGCTATTTCTATGAGAAGTGAAGCAAACTTGAGGAGGGAGAGAGCTGAAAGGCGTTGCACTGTAACATCCCAATGATCACCTATTGACCCCTTCCTCTTCAAAAACTCACCAGGCTGCCCCTCCAGTTTTGGCGCCTTCTGTTTAATTATCTTTTCTTTTTGTTCTCGCTCTTCTCTCCTACACACAACTAGGAATTGCATTAGGACTTTGCCTTGATGCACTTACAACCATGGCCAGTAACACACAGTGTTCTTATCATTCACAGCATCTCTCCAGTCCTGAAGACTATTTCCTTCTTTTAGAGCATCCCCAGTGGTGCTCACTATGTGACCCTGCAAAAATATTTCTCTTGTCCAAGTTTAGTTATTTACTTTTTTGCAACTGCACCCATAAAACTGAAGCTGAGACTGCAAATAGGTGGGAGGCTACTAATAGCAAAGCACCTGAACCATTATGATTGGCCAATCAGAAACAGGGAGCAGCAGTCAGATCACATCTTCTCTGGCAGGTGCTTTGCTGTGGCTTTTACCAGCCTCAGCAAACTGTGCAATTATGCTGGACCAAAACCATTTTGCTGAGCCAAACCAGCATGTTGACTTTTCTTCATCCAATTTTAATGTGCAGGGTCACATACTGAGCACAGCTGGGGATGCTCTTAGTGTTGGTCTGATCACATTCCTGTCACACAGCAACAGGTGCTACACCACAGATAAGAGAAGGGTTGAGGTCTTTTACTGTTCATGTTGCAGCTCTGCTGAATGCATATCTGCAAGGTACTCTGGATGACTACTCCATGCATGAACATTGTTATCACTCGTTTCAGATGGAGCAGCATTTGTGTTGCCAAAGACACCTTCCAAAAATCGCCCTGTGTGGTCATTAGAAGCGCTTTGAGTTGGAACAGGGAATGGTGCTCCTTGTAGCAAGACGTCAGAGTACTTTGCAATGTTATGTTGCAGCAATATGGCCACCTCTTCTGCCCTCTCCAGGATGTGCTGGCTATCAACACGTTCCATGTTGCGCATCATCTTTCCTAGTGCTCGAAAGACTCTACACATCCCCACCAAGACACAAAATGCTGCTTCACATGGTCCAGTTGTTTTTAAGTTCTGGAACTGGAACCACAGACACTCCATGACCAACAAAAACCTGGACCATGCGGTGTTATGCATTGTGCAGCAGTGATAAGTTTCTAAGTTGCTTTGAAACTTGTCATTTCACACACTGAGAGATTGAAAACACACTGTGTGTGGGGCTGGTTTTGGTGTTTTGCAGAAAACATTGGAAGCGTTGATGATCATTTTGTCCTTCTTTGAGCTGTTGTATCTGCTGTCACTTCATGCTGGCATTGCTACAGAAAACATGGGAGCTGGCAATAACAGGTCAGGGCTCAAGGGAGGCAATAACTATGGCACTCCTGCTGCTGCAGCTGTCTAGAATTCTTCACTGTTTTTGCAATGTAGATCATGCTTGAATCTGGTTACTATGTGTTGTTACTCAGCTTCTATGGTTGACTGCTATGGTTCATTTCTGATTTTCACAGACTACACCCAGAAGACTTTGCTTTTGACACTGCCTTGTCAAGTGCACATGAGAGAGAGAGAGAGAGAGAGCAAGAACTTACTCTGCACATTCTTTGCCAAGAGCCAGAAACTCCATTCTGAACATACCACGCAGATTCAAAGGAGCTTGGATCTCAGCACGTAGACATGCATCCAGTGCCACCACATCATAGAAAGCAAACCGAAGATTTTCAGACACGTCATCATAAATATGCCACGGGTATCTGAAGAAGAACTTGCCATGCGGGGGCTCAAATTTGGCTGCCTTCAACTGCAAATACACTCCCAACACAGACAATGAAGTTTAGTTCAAGAAGATCTTTTGCTCTCAGCTGCAAAGATTGTGAACTTCCCACTACTACCTAGGGCTATGCTTCTGCACAGCACAAAAGCAGATTTTCAGTTCTCAGTATAAACAGTGAGAAAAAGAAAAGAAAAGGGGCTGAAGTATAAAATTTGGCACTGACAAGCTTCTCCAACTCGGAGTCCGCTGCCACAATTTCATGAAAGCATGAGTGTAAATCATCGGTTGCAACATGGGTCAAGACCTCAGGAAGTTCATCCAGCACAGTGCCTTTACAATACTCCCCAACACACCTCTCCACCACATTGCCAGCACGCTCAAAGTTGGTGGCAAGCAGATTGTTGACATTATTACCAGCAAAATTTGGCAAGAGCAAAACATTGATGAAAGTTGCAATGACAAATCCGATCGCAATAGTGGCGATTCGAATCATGGGTAGTCTAACTTTTGAATGCCGATCACTTTGATTGAGGATTAGAAGATGGAAGGTGATCATAGACATGACTACAGCATAATTCCATCGATCTTTGAATGGTTGCCGGAACTTGAAGATGGTTGGCAGTGCACCTCCAAGAAATGTGCAGATCAGAAGAAAGTAGTTCTCATTTTTGCCCAAGAAGCTTCCAATGATGTCAACGACCAAGGCAAGTGCAGCCGCAAGTGATGTTCCCACCGTACGATTTAGACCTGACAACACAGTATTTTTTGCAAAAACACCCATCAACTTCTTCCCTTCTCAAGGTCCTTGAGATTGAGAGAGCAAATAAGGGAAAAAAACACTTGAACTTTGTCTTTCTGAAGCTGAAAGAAAATTGCTCAAGAAAAAGAGAAGCTTGAATGATCATGCTGAAGCAATCAAACCGACATGAATGCAATTGCAGTTTCAACATTAGGGTTGAAACAAAACTTCTTGTTTCAGTGGATTAAAATTGATTTGGAATGTTCTCAAGCAAGCTTTTAGGTGGTGTCCACATGTTTTCATAATATATAAGAAAAGGTATGATGCAAAGATATTTCAAAGACTTGCAATCTAAGTACAATTTTTGAGACTAAAACGTGAAAAATTAAGCACTGATTACAATGAAAAACCAAGCATTGTGGCTCCTGCTACTGTTTGTCGACCTAAATTTAGAAATGGGTTTTTTTTTTCCCGAACCTTTGCTGAAGGTTAAGCCGACATTCATTTCGAGGACTATGTCAGCGGTAATGACAGCCCACACACCATTCTTGTTCAAGGGACGGAGGAAGCCAGGAGCGAAACAGAGCAATCCGGCAACCAGAGCTGCAAGACCTGCTTTGAGCGGCAATACCACAGGGCTCTTGAACTTCTCAAGCTCTCTCACCTTCGTGATGGGCCACATGAATGCTTTCCACAAGAGTGACGCAGCTGCCTCCTCGGTGTGCTGCAAGTCTCGCTTTCTGAGAAGCGAACGCGCCCGAGCGTAGCTGAGTCCGCCATGCGACGCTGCTGCTGCTGCCAGTAACCCATGATTGCCTGTCCGCGAACGACCCAGCGACTGGTCCTCATAAGAAGATGTGGTGGAGTAATCTAGCAATGGGCGTGAGAGCTTAACTGGGCCATCTTCCTCCATCTTCCAGCTTCAATCCGTTCCTCCTCGCAGCTGTCAAGGAGGAGGAGGAGGAAGAGCATTCAACAAGAACAACAGATATCAACAAAACCTCCACCAAGTTGTGTAGTTGTTGTTGCAAAATTCAGAGATCCACGTTGGACGCCCTTCGTGAGTTACTGCAGAACCCAGAAAACAAAACCTCAACAAAATCTCCAACAACAGATTTTGATTACCCAAGACTGAAAATAGCAGCAGCTGGAAGAAGCAGCTTCATCAAAGCCGCAAAACAAACAAAGCAATGACAGACACACTCTGCTCTCGATCTTCGACTCTTGTTTTCTTTCTTTCTTTTTTGAGAAAGACCACGAACTGTTTGTTTGTTGACAAAAAATCAACAACCCATTTTATAGAGAAAACGACAGCAATGCAAAAAATTTGTGTGAAATCAGAACGATTGAAGACGACGAGAATTTGGAGCGGAAACAGCGCAGGAAACGCGATCCAGAAGAGAAGAGAAGTGCCTCCAGAACAACAACAAACATGCGCTCCACACACGAAAAGCAGCTCGGCCGCAACACAAAAAACCAACACACTACAATACCTACCTACTTACCTACCTACCCACCCACCTACCTACCTACCTACCTACCTACCCACCTACCTACTAGTAAACACAACCAGTGTTTTTTTTTTCCATTTTTTTCATATCCAGATTTTGGTGAAATTTAATTTTTAAAATTAGAAATTTTCACTACCAAAAGAAAAAATTCCCAAAAAAAATCCCAATTTCTTTGTCAGAAAATAGTGAAATTTCGCCAGGAAAAAAAAAAAACACTGTACACAACTACACTGCAATTTTTCAATTTTTCAAATTTTTTTTTATTAAAGGTATGTTGAGTTCAGAGGGGTTTTTTTTTTTTTTTTTTTTTTTTTTTTTTTTTTTAATTTTGTTTTTTTTTAATTTTTTTTTTTTGGTTGAAGGGGCGGGGGGAAGGGGGGGGGGGGGGGGGGTTGCTCTTGTAGATTATT
>Ga0116231_10001856_pt1 | contig 43882 bp, 30 predicted proteins | sample S1TSphgellanicum_2_FD_89695 | JGI IMG/M metagenome (GOLD analysis project Ga0116231, IMG submission 89695) | Host-associated microbial communities from peat moss isolated from Minnesota, USA - S1T2_Fd - Sphagnum magellanicum MG | ecosystem: Host-associated > Plants > Peat moss > Unclassified... | reverse complement strand
TAAAAATATTTATGAAAATATTTTAATCTTTATTATTTTAAAACCTGAAAATTAAATTTCCCCCAATTGAATCCATAAAAAGAAACCCCTCCCCCCCCCCCCCCCCCAAACAACCTAGATAGCACAACCTACTTAGCACCCATGCTGCTTTCAATGTCCTTTTTGACACCCCTGTTATTTCAAAAGGTGAACCTTTCTGATCTCCCCCAACATGCTTATTGGCATGTTTCCTAGCTTTATTTAACACCTCTCATGGTTCAAAAATGTAGATAAAATAAAATAATTTCAACTATAGTGCCCAACTTCCCCTATGTACTTATTGGCACCCTTGGCATCCTTTAACATTGTATGTGATGCCTTGAATGTCCTTGGTGCCCATTTTGGCTCCCAAGAAAATTCTTACTCAACATGATGCCCTTAGTGTTTCCAACATGCTTTTACGATGCTCTTGCTGTTGCTTTTGGTTTTGTTTTATGTTAACATTCCTATCTATTTGTAATTTTCTCACCATTTCTTATCATCTTTGGTGTTGTCTAGTTGTGTTTTTGTTATTGATCAAACTTAGGTTATCCCCAAACCAAAACATCTCACCAATCCGAGTTTTCACCCAAAAAAAAAGTTCAAATTTGAACATTTGGTAGGTTGACATCCCATCTTGGGATGTCCTTTCAAGACAATGGCTTAGCAACTTTACTTTTGAACAATTATTGTGGTTTAAAGACTCATAAAACTTTAGAAATGTTAGATTTGTTTGGCTTGAAAATAATGTTTTCAATGAAAATTAAGTTTAATTTTATAATATTTTTAAAATTTTAGATATTCTTTGATTGAATCTTATATGTAAATATACAAAACTTCATCACATGAAACCCATACTTCTCAACATGGGTATGTACCACTACATATGCGTTGTTGGATTATCATTGAATTGAGTTTATTTGAAAGGCACACACTTCAATAACCATTATAGGTTGACATGTGTTGAAACTTGGGTAAATGTGTTTTCAAACTAAACTTTATAAAATTATACAACAAGTTGTGTATAAACTTCCACAAATTATAGATTCTACATGAATCATTAATCATAGTCAATAAAAACATTTTTAATGTAATGTGTTGAAATGCTTGTGATTTCATGGGTGTGAGATGCTAATCACACATTTCAAAGTTGAATGATGTGAAAATTTACGTGAGATTATTTTAGATTAAGATGAATTAACATGTTTTATTTAATATTTAAGAAAGATTTGAAGGGCGAAGGGGGCAAGGGAAGAGTTGGGTCTCCACTAATTCTAAAAAAAATGTAAATTGAATGAGAAATTAATTTCTATTGATTTGAAAAGAAAAAATAGTTAGCTGGGAATAAAATGTCCTCCCCAAGTCATGTGAGGAGGTGATAGTAAAAGGTTGTCAAATGCCACTTCCCACCTTACTAATGAATTTGATGTTTAGAATGAGTTTTATTAAGTCTAACTAATTTCATAAACATAAAATCAATGAAAATAGTGTAAATTTGTCAATTTTAATAAATTTTTTTGATGTATATTTAATTTTCAATGTTGGCTTGAATAAATATGAAATATGTTTCTAATTTTTTTATAAAAGGTGTGCCCTAAAATATTTTTAAAAATAAGTTGGAATTAATTAATATTATATATCATATATATTATTTATTTAAATAAATATTAGTAATTAAATTTATTATGTTATTCTGAATTTTGATTACAAAAATTATTAAATTGAAAATACCCAGTAATTTTTTACTAGTTATTAAAAATAGAATTTAATCATTTAGTTTAATTTCTAAAATCATTATGGAATTTCCTATTAATTTATTTATAATTCTGATTTTCAATATAAATGAAAATCCACCATCACGTTAAACAATTAAGTGTAACCACTTGTTGGAGTTTTGAACATTATGAAAATTAAACAATATTGAATCTATTAAGGAATGTATGGATATATAAAGTGTGATTTAATGGATTGGAAAACACCAAGATGTGTTGTTCTTTTCCTATGAAATCAAATGTTAAAATTTAAGATTTTAAAAATTTGCAATCATGATGTGTAGGTCAAGAACTTTAATTATAAATGTAAATTCATGTTTCAAGAAATATATATTTTTTATTTAGCTTATCATTAAGCCTAAAATTATAGTTGTTGAATGAAAATGAAATTGATTTAATTAGAATATAATTTTTTTGAAAAATGTAAAATTTGAAATCAAGAACCAAACTTTGAACATGTTTGAACTATATAAAAAATGGAAAAAATTATATAATTAAAAAAAAAATTTGGTGATCAACTTGTATGATTTTTAATATTGCCCATCTCAATTTGCACCCAATTTGCAAACATTGGTGTATTAACCACAAATGGATCACTTTTTTTTTGGGGCACCTTTTTATTTATTTATTTCTTCTACGGCCTAGCAAGTCATTGATCCTCCCACAGATTTAATTCAATTAATGATAGACATTGAAAGAAAATTGCAACCCCTACATCATGTTCATGGGATGTAATAAACACATGTGATTTAATAAGTTCATAGTATTTTTTAGATTGCTTAAATGTTTTGATTATTATAATACAAGGGTAGATTCAACACATGTTTGCAAAATAATTAATGAAATTTGAAGATTTGAAGTCACGAATCAAATATTTTTGAATATTCCAAAAAGACTATGTATTTTTCTTTATAATATTTCTTGATTATTTAAATAATAAAAAAAATTCTACAGATAATATAATTGCTATAAAAAATACTATGATAATAAATAAATGTAAATATAAAAATGACATCCATGTATAATAAATTGTGCAATAAACAAGATGACCTTTTTTTCTAATAGGTTATATTCGCATAAGGGACAAGGATCACTAAATCAATTTAACAAAACATACATACCATTTTATCTTATTAAGTCATGTTTATTTTATGGCAACATTTGCATCTTCTATCCTCTTCTCCAATATCAATAACAAATCCAAATGAGGTTTCCATAAGTTGCAAGGATATTTTTTATTAATTTTTACATTGCAAGTTCATTAGGATTTATCACCAAGCAATGACATTTGTAATGAGACAATGCTAGTCATCTACCTAAATGATAATGATGTTTCAAATTGAAATGTTAATTAATGAATCTTTAAAGCACTAATGAAAAGATCACAACCTTGATTCATAGTGGATACATAGAAAGATCATTTATATTCAATAAATCATTCATGCAAAGATCTTCCTCCATAGAAAATTCAGATTGTCAATGATGCCATTATGCCAATAGATTGTTAGTAACTATTGATTTTGTAACAAGACACATATGAAATTATTTTAATTCATTTATTCATATTATGTACACAATCTTGTAACAATTATCAAACAATATTTTGCATATATAATGTCTTTTAGACCTTCATAAATCCTTATTCAATTTTGTTAAAGATTGATTTCAGATGACAACGAAATGTCAAATGTGTATTTCAAAGATAACATTATTTGCAAGTATGCCTCTTCAACCATTATTTGATTGCTTTTTCTTTTTTTTATTATTGAATCTTTAAATCATTTTATGTTTTATTTCAATTTGTTAAAATAATTTGACAAATAAGCAGGTTTAAAAAGTGCTTAGGTTTTTTTTTCCTTTTTTGTTATTTAGAACATGAGTTCAAATGGAACATGTTTTGAGCTTAATATGGCCACTTAGAGGCCTTACTAAAAGAAGGTGAAGGTACCAATGTGGGTGCTGGCTCACCATGGCTGGACTACTAATGGATTTTGTAGGAAAATAGAGTACCCTTTAGGGGCAACCCAAAAGGGATGCAACAAAAAGAACCTTAGTAATGTGCAGGAGGATTAACTTTCAGTCTGTGCCCCCATTGAGCATGGTATAAGTGTGAAAAAGAACTGAAATGCTCATCAAATAGAGGGAGGGGTTTAAAGCAAAGATAAAGTGAATAAATTCTGTTTCCTGAGACATTCTTCCACAAGAAGACAAACATCAAGAGAAAGCCAGGTGATAGTCTCTCCTACACAGGTGAAACCCAGGTCCACCCAAGGCCAACCACGATGGTGTTACTTTACTTACTTACCAGGAAGAACATAGATTTCCTTCTGTTACAAGCCAGCTGGTGGGTGCCTGTACTGTGCCAGCAGAACTGCCTCCTTTGGCTATAATTATCATCAATCCTTTATTATAACAGAAAAATAGTACTTTCATCTGCTAGGCTATTATCACCATTGATGTTACCTCCTTGGACAGAAGCTAGCCTTTCCAGTTTTATAAATACTGGTGATATTTGCCAAATTATTATGAGTTCTGGTCAAATTTTGCCAACTTATTAAGTTGGTAGAAATGAAGTGTAATAAGTCTCCCCTCATCACTTGTGCAGTTTCTTGGAGAAACAGTCCAAATGTAATCTCATATAGTAGAGTGTTGCAACTGTGCCCAGAATTGACACAATAAAACTGATTAGGTCAGGTATTGTTTCTGAGTTTCTCATCCATTGTTCTTATACCTACCATTATTGTGTTCCAGCATTCTGTTCTGTCAATGCTGTTTGCAGCTGCAACTTTCTGAATGTAAAAAGCCTACTCCCACTTAATTCATCAATATGAATCTGATCACAATTCGCACACTCCAATGATCTCTTCATGGCACACATTTGAGATAAATATAAGACCCCAAATATATATTGGTCAGATGATGATGTGGTCAGATGATGATGGCCTTTGAATTGCTGCTACACACGAGTAGAAGGGAGTTTTGCCATTCCGTATGAGCAATAAATAGGGTCTAAGATGGCCTCATCACCCATTATCTCCTTTCATTTGTTCATACAGAAATCACTTGGAGAAATTTCTTAATGTATTAGGAGGGCACCTTATATCTATGAATATCTCTTCTGAAAAAGATCAGAGGGATCTTATGTTGTTTTTTTCTTTTTTTGTTTTCTTTGTACAAGCATAAGATCCCTCTTGAATGTTTCTAATCTTGGCATCTTTACCATGATGATAATATTGACCTCATGCTTTATGATGGGTAAAGGGCCAAATGGGGAGTGGGGACTTTCGCAAAATGTGGGGCTGGACTTGGCGGTTACCTCCAAAGCCCCTTTTTTGGAAATGTCCCCACCCTGGGCCTTACCCTGCACTTATCCCAACCTGCTTCCTCTTTCATGCGAAATTTCACATTGTTGCAAAAGTTTGGATTTTTATTTTTGCAAATTCAATGAAATATTGAAAATTTTCCAGATTTTAAAAAATAGTTCAAGTAGGTACTCAAAATATATAAAGATATTTTTTTAATTATTTGTGTATCCAAATTGGCTATGGATGATGACCACCTTGGCAACATCACAAAATTGAAGGGAAAAAAAAAAAAAAAAAACAAAAGAAAACAAAATTGATCCCACCCCCTGGATTGGAAGACCTTATAGTTTATGGCAATCCGAATAAATTCATAACACAACTTGCATCCAGGCTTTCAGTCCCCTGTTTTCTGTACAATGTACCTCTCATGTTGGGAGATGTTGTAACCGAAATAGAAGGAAGGAAAGAACCCACAAAAGCAATGTAGGGAATGTATAGGAATAGTTAAAGAACCACACTGAAAGCAGAGCAAAGGTTAAAGATTCTATGAGGGTATGTTTTGATTTTAAATGAGAAAAATAGTGGGGTTTGATTCCCCACTTTCAAATCTTTCTGTAGAGCCCATATCATAAGAATCCCTTGATGGTATCCTCTTTAGCTTTTTGAGAATTTCAAGATTCTAAAAAGCCACTTTTGAAGGGAAATCCATAAGTAAATAAATAGAAACATAATAGTATGGTTGTCAAACTCAAAGATGTGAGGAGGAAAGCATTGAAAATGCTTGTTGACTCAGGACAAAGCTCAGAAACTTTTTTGCAGCCACCCTGGAGCTATTTATGTTCACTACAACTGGAAACCTTGAACTCATTGTTCAGTTACAAGTTACCAACAAAATTCACACACTTTGCATGAACAAAAGGCAGCCTTGAATTGCATGTCCTCAGATATTAAGTGCTTTCTGAGCTATTGATGAGGGGATTACTTTTGACTCATGGGTGAAAGTGCCCTTCAAGGGAACTGAGTTCTTCTTTTTCCTCCACTATCTGTGGGGGGGAGGATACACCAAGTGTGAGCACCCAATACAGTTACCAATAAATTTGTTTAGGGTTTTGTAAAAAACCCATTATGTGGTTAATGGTCTGTTTTTGCAATACCTTATTTGAGAACTGCCCAATATAGTGTCAAGGTAGGTTTTGTTGCATATAATTCATATCATATCATATTCTCTTCTTTCCATATGCATTTCTATCACAATTGCCAAGCCAAAACTCAGGTGTGGCAAAGTGATCTAGCTTATATTCTTTAGGAAAAAAGAGAAAATCTACTTGGATGAAAACAAGATTGAGTTTGAGGAAATGATTAATAACCTACTTGGATGAAGTACAGAAAAAGACATAGGTCCCCAACTTTAAATCCTTCCAAGCAATGAAATAATGGTCCAGCCCCTACCACAATAAACTGCCATACCCTCCAAGGTTTCCTTATTAACAAGTAATGGCAGGCCTAGGTCTGAAGCAGTTTGGTACCAAGTAATACATGTTTTGCCTCATTAACCCATAGCACAAAGATTACATGGCATTCGCCATAGTGGGCATGCCACACTTGACATGTCACATGCCATGTGGGGTGTATCATAGATTAGTGTTGTGGCCTCTTCCTCTAGTACATAACATGTAACACATGTTTCTATGTTGTTTTATACTTTAAAAAAAAAGAAATGAGCAAAAGAAATAAAGAAGAATCGTTCTTTCAGTTCCTTTCTTTTCACAATGGACCACCACAAGCAAGTAGTGTTTTCTCTCCTTTGCTCAGTTCCGTAGTTTTTTTGCTTCATAAACTCTGTTATTACATTGCCTTTCCCTTTTATTTCATGTTTTTTATGACTTGATTTCATCATATTGGCATTTTTTTAAACCTTATATACAAGGTTGTTGTGAAATCATGGAGTAGAACCTTCTTCATTGATTGTATATCTGTTTGAATGACCCCTTTTTCCTTGCCCTCCTCTTTTTTTTGTTTCATTATGTGAGGTTTTTCAAAGAACGAACATCATCCTTGAAATGCAAACATGAATTACCACCACTAACCTAACTACAACTTTATGATTTCTTGTCATAACATACCTTGTGATATAATGGTGTATCATGCTTGCACAAGCACAACCTTTAAATCAAAAAGAACATGGTCTACTTGCCCTTGAGCAAGCTACCATAATCACCATAGTTCATGTGGCTCAATTGACATGCTTTTAGGAAATTGCTTTGCACTTAGGCCTTCATGTTCTACAACTATGATAAGAATAATTATTAGAAGCAAGAGATTTCATCAATTCCAACCTTCGACACCACAAGCATCATTGTTCCCAAGCCCTCCATTAACAAACACATGCCTCTAGTATTGTCAACACCAAACATGATAATAAAAACTTTGATTATTACATTAGTACTGTTCAATTTGGAAAAAAAATTTCCCCTTTGTAATGATTTTGCAACATTTATTGTAATGAATTGTTCACAAAATGATAATGGAAAAAAAAATTGCACCCCTACTTCTAAAACTATCCATAAATACATGTTGTCATCAAAACACACACACACCTAAGCAATAACAAATGAATGGCAAGCAAGAAAAATCACCAATATTACTATGTGTTATGAAGAATTGCAAAAAGGAAATGTCCTTACATGTTCAATCATATGAGTGAATGAAGTTGGTCAAAAATGTGTTTTTAATAGTGAATAAACCTTTCATCATTTGTTCCAAATGTTGCATCAATTGAAACCCCTTTCAGTGTCCATGGTAAAACATTTGTTCATTTTCCCAAAGAGTTTGTCTACCAATTGTGAATGGTATGTTAATCCATGTAAGCCACCTTTCACAATCACTTGAATTTCTTGGTGGTAGAAGATTTTATTGAGGTTTTGTTCTACCCACATTTTCACACTTTTAACATCATTTGCATGCTTCTTTTAGGATTCTATGGCCAAATTTTGACAATATTATGGATGTCCTATGCGCTAGATTCCATGATCTCTTTTACTTTTAATGTGTTTTATTTAGAACCTAGGACATGGACAACCCTATTTGTGCCTACTCCAACACAAAATGTTTTGTTTCCATGGACAAATGAATAGATGATGCACAATGCTACCTTGACTTTTCCAATCCATAAACAATTACGCATGCTACTTTTCTCACAAAGAAATCTTTAATATCTTAAGGTTTAAGAATAGTCACTTCACAATGAAGTTACATAAACGTCCTTGCTTTTGTGAATTGCCCCTCTTTTTGTGTATGGTCCTAGGACCATTATTTCTTGTGTTTTTACAAATAGCCTTTCCCTTTGCATCCAATGTAGGTTTTGTTGCATAGGTACCAATGACCTCAAGTGTTGTCTCTAGGTCTATATTCACAATGATAATTGTGGCAAACAACATTGAAAACCATGATTGTCCCTTGATTGCAAACTCCACATCCTTTAACTTTCATGGTTGACACACAACATTGGTTAGACATTTGTAGGTCACCCAATATTTATGGTTGTTCCACTGAAGTATCTTCAGCATCCCAGACTTGTTCATAATAACATGTATATGGTTGGAATTGCATTCCCCCATCTTGCCAATTGCCCTTTCCATGCAAGAAATTGTTTAATTGTTCACATTGTTTGTATGTATGTCACAACCACTTTCACCATTTTGCTATGATTTGTCCAGGTGCCCTTGTTTCAATGCATCACAAAAATATCTTGAGTTTACTTGTTAATAGGGTGAAATGCATTACTTGTTACCAAACTGTTATTATTTGTCAATAGGGAAACGTTGGTGGGTAGCAGAATTTAGTATAGTTGGGGTTGGATTAGAGGTCCACAATAAAACTACCTCAAAGCAAAAATAGCCTTTGGCATGGTTTGGTTGTTGAGACTTTGAGGTAGCAACTATTGGACCACATTCCTTACCTTGGGAGGATTTAACATGGGGTTATATACGTAGGGTATGACATTTTGTCAATGTAATAGCCAATGAATATGGTCTTGTCAGGAGTTTAGGGACTTAATACAAGGTTAGGGAGGGTCTTAGCCAAATTCGAGTTCATGTTCGACCTGATATGTTGATTATTTCATATCCTACCCTGAACCTTGGCCGATAACCGTGTCAAATGTCAGTATTAGGCAGCAACACCGACCAAGCTTTGTTGGACTATATGGGTCACAATTTACTCTCAAATTCAAAAAAAATTGAGTTCCACAAGAGACTCTCAAGGTGTCTTCTTTTCAGCAGAGACTACAGATTTACAGTTTGTGTGCCCCACTCCTCAAACCCAAGGACTCTACAAACCACAACATACTCCTAAGAACTGGTGGTGCAAAATGTTCATTGGCCAACATTGAACAATAGCTAATTAACTTGGGCCCATGTGTGGCAGTTGTCAAAGGACTCGTACTCTTTCAGTACTTGGCTACTTCAGTTTCAAACTTCCATCTCCAGAAGGCACTCTCAACAGGCAGATTCTTTCAGTGGATCTTGGACAATGAGGATTCAGCTGTCTGGTATGATTGGTAGCTTTATGGAGAAGTTTACAGATTGGGAGTGACTTTGCTTTTGTGGAAATAGCTTTAGGGACTGGCCAGAGTGAACCAGCACTCACCGGCACATCATCCAATGGATGCCAATTATAACTCAGTTGTGGATGAACCTCAACCAAGTTAATATCTGGTTGTGCCTTTGTAACCGATTACCTATGAAGTATGTAACATACATCGGCACATTGGTGAAGAAAATAGGTGAATATTACGTACGAACGTAGATGTTTTTAAAATTTTTATAGGTAAGAACTGCTTTTTTTTCCTACCTACCTACTACCAACCCATTTTCCAGTTGTTAGAAGGTAAGTAGTAAAGTTTAAAAGCAACTGAACTAACTACCATGGTTAGCTGGGGAACTGGAAGCCAACAGAAAAACTGTTTCCTCACAGCTTACTGTCCATCCTTCATGTTGTGCTGGTGGGTGCTCACTGCTGGTTCACTTCTGGCCAGTACGACTGGTCTACAAAAGCATTCTGGGGGTTTCCTCCTTTTCCCTATTCACTTTCCAGCTCACGAGCTAAATCACCCCCAGAAATCATGAATCCATTTTGGCAAACGCTCATCTTTGATTGCACCAATTGGCAGATTCATTCCATTCCACGAGTAGTTAACAACACCACTCTATTAGAAGCGTGGTCCATGGGTACCAATGATGGCTGGTCAATACCTTCTGGATTAGTCATCGTAGTACTTGGTTTTTGTTCTCGCATTCCTACATTCTACGTATACAAAAAAATTAAAAGGTTACTGGATGAATGTTTGTCGAAGAGATAATTCTCTACTCAAAGGTGATTTGTGACAAATTTTCATTTTCATGTCACAATCTTTTTTGAATTCTGCTTTTTAAAGAAATTCCCTACACCTGGTGGGTATCCAATGAGTACCCATTGGGTTTCACAAGAATTTGAAAAAAAAAATCTTATGGAAGCTATATCCTTTGTCAACTAACTGGTTTTTACCCTTTTTGGATGAGAATCTCCAAAGGAGATTTTGAAGGTGATTGCCTTGACAAACTGATGCAACCGTGTAAAACTTTATTGATAGACACACCCTATACTAGGAAAATGTACAAAGGGAAAAGAAAAAAAAAGAACAAAACTCCTTAGTTTGATAACCAAAAGAATTCCTTTATTTCAAGGAATCCCGCAAAGGCGGGGTGCCATGGATATGGAGTTGGACACCTGAATTTATCCTTGTTTTTCTTCTTTTTGGAAATGTGAAACACCAATGGAGCACCCCATCCTCCACACGTGTAGTTCGGTCTTTTGATTTCAATGGCTGTATATATTGTTTTCTTGGGACCTAGTCTCGTAGATTGATCATCTTCTTTCTTTTGAGGGGTACCAGATTCATGAAGGTGCAATACGCAAAGGTGCCCATGTTGCATGCATTGCCTACTCCTTTTGGTTATTATTGTGCAAATAACATACGGCATGTACACCTTACGTGTCTGGACAAAGCACAACATTTAAATAAAGTCTGAAACTGAGTTTGAACTTGTAAAGATGCACATGATACACCAATCCCCAAAAACCCCAGTAACAGAAAATCACTACTTTTGAATTGGCTGATCATAATGATTGGCCCAGATCTGACATTAAAAATAATTTATCATTTTATATTGTTCAATTTTTCATGTTTTTGGGTAGATCTGTGACAGTGCTTTTTTCCCTGACAAATTCTGTCATTTGTTTTTGACAAAAAAAATTCTTGTTTGTTAAACTGGAAGACTAATTTTGATAACTCATGGGGAAAATTCTCCAGGTCAATATATTAAAAAAATGAAGGAAAAAAAAAGAAAAAACACCTTGCACCCCAATGAAATTCGTGGGATGAATTAATGCTCTATATTGGATGTGCTAATGAATGGTAGAGCCCACATATGGGGCTGCGAGTGGAGATGCTCTAACATCCCATTTCACACATGCATTCTCTCAAAATGAGATGAAGACGAGGTGTGTGACTTTAGCTAGTGCAAGCAATTTTGAGGATTAATTATTGGGGGTTCTGGGATGGGACCACCACATGAACCCATGCTCAATCAGTACCCATTTGAGTGGAAAACTGGATTGATTTTCCTTCTACCATGGGGGAGCATTTAGGTAGGTTAACAAGAGCAAAATAATAAGTGCAACTCCTTTTTCCTGGAGTTATGGGGGGGGGGAAAGGTAAGTAAGGTTCAAGTAACCAACAACAAGAAAAATATGCGGACTATGTGACAAAGTAGGAGGCTTATTTAGAGGAAGAACTTTTTAACAATTGTAGTACCTGAATCATTTCTGCATAAATTAAATTATTTTTTTGTTTTGCTGAATTTTTGAAATTTTATTTGTTCCAAAATTTTTATAAAGTTAAGAATCTACTAAAGGTCAACTGCGAGGTCTGAACCACAGACCTCAAAGTTCAAGGTTTTAAAACTGAAATAGTCTAGACACACTAAATTATTCATTAGAGTTGTAGTAAAATGTGCTTATTATTTTTTATACCCATTATCTGCCAAAATTTTCAAATTAAAAAGCCAAGTGCTGAAGTTAAGATTAAAATTTTAATTAATTATTTCGCAGTTTGTTGCCGAATCCAATCAGGGAGTACTGTAAGCATATTTCAAACACCCTGGGTGAATTGATAGAAATAACTCATTGCAAACATCAAACTACATGCCACAAGGCACTCCAAGGTTTTATTTTATTACATTTGTATTTGAAAGCATCTCCTTGCACAGAAGATTTCATAAGTCAGTTTAAGGACCCTTCCAGTGATCACAAGCAGACCTTCCACCATTTGAATAAAAATTATGCTTTTTGCTTGGAAGGCATGCTCCCATGGGCCACCCCTAGTTTTTGGGATTACACCCGCAGGCTACTATCCTCAAGGTTACTACCAGTGTTGGGCGGTTCTCAAATGCTCACTTGGTTCTAGACCTTGGTTTTAGACCGTTTCTTCCAATGAGAACTAGGTGATACCATTACATGGGAGAACGAGAGTGAGGACTAGTTTCAAGTTTTCACATGCATGAGAATTGATCATGAGAACTGGTTCTTTTTATTAAAAATTTTCGAGAGAATCGAACAAGTTTTGTCATAGAACCTATCTCCAATTCTCAGGTAGATTAGGGTTTTTAAACAATAGTTGTGGAGGTACTGTTTAGGGTTAGGTTTAACATAGTGTTATGAAAAAAGCTCATGCTCTTTTCTTTCGTCCTTTTTGCAGTTTTAGTTGCTTTGTTGCTTCACGTTGGTTGTTGCTTCACATTGTTTTTTGCTATTATTTTGTGTTATTGCTATTTTTTTCATGTTAGTGTTGTTTTTTCACACTAGTGTTATTTTTTGTGCCAGTGTTGTGCTACACGTTGGTGTTGTTTCGTGCCGATGCTCTATGCTAATGATGTTGTTACACACGTGTTATTACTACATGTTAGTGCTACTATGTTGTTTCCTATTAGTGGTGCTACTTCTATTTCATGCTAATGTTGTTAATGTTTCATGTTGGTGGTGTTGTTTCTTGTTGGTGTTGTTGGTGTTACTTCGCACTAGTGTTTCGCGATGGTGGTGTTATTTTTACTTTGCACTGATGGTGGTGCTTCGCATTAGTGGTGTTGATTCTACTTTGTGTTAGTGCTACTAGTGTTTGTGATATTTCACACTAGTATTTCACATTGGTAATGTTGCTTCTACTTCGTGTTGGTGGTGGTGTTTCGTGCAAATGGTATTACTTTGAGCTCTAGTGGAATTGTTTTTACTTTGTGTTGGTGTTGTTAGTGTTTCACATTGCTATTGTTACTTTGCATTGGTGCTTTACACTAGTGTTGTTATTTCGATTAAATACCTTTTGGCCTAAACCCTATTGTTGTTTCACATTGGTGGTGTTATTTCACATTAGTGCTACTCTTGTTTTTGTGGTTAAAATGGTACCTCCCCTGCTCTTGCTATAAGTAGGTGGGACCTTGGAATTTGGAACATCAAACTCTCAACAAAATTTGACATAAGTTTTTTTCATTTTTGTGTTTTTGAGTGTTTTTTTCATTTTTTTTTGTTTTGTTTCTTTTGAGAATGTTCCTTTTTTCTAACTTGCATATTCCTATTAGTAAACCCCATTACGTTTTTTTTTTTAAAAATTTAGAAAATATATCTCATCTTGTTTTGTAAATGCTTAGAAAGTAGATTGCATTTTGTAATTGTTTGTAATTCTTAGTTTTGGTTTTGATAGGATCAGAAAATTGTTTAGTTTTTTTGGTTATTGATCAAGGTAGTAATTTTTTATTTCAAAATAAACATGGAACAATCTTCTAAAAATGAAAATACACGTGATGTACTTATGAATGAAGTGAGGATGGAAGATGAACCTTTGTAAAAACCTAAAAATAATGCACGAATGCAAATAAAAGGAAATAGGAATCCAAAAAATAATGAAGAAAATATAAAATAAATTTGAAGTTACACATGCACAAAGATTATTTTAAAAACCAAATAGTAAAAATGCATTGTGTTGGGCATTTTATTATGTTAATGATAACAAAGAAATTAATTGAACAACTTCTCAAACCATGCATTATATTCTTTCTCACAGTAATCCAAATTTGAATTTAAATCCAAAAAATCAAGTGAGGAAAGAGTTAATCATATATAACACAACTAATGGTATAAATGCATTGAGGAAACATGTTAATTAAAACCACTATAATAGTTTAAAATTTTTTTGAAGAAGAAATTAATTGTCTTTTGAGGGAAGATGAAAGACAACCTTTCAAAAAAAGATCAAACATTTCTTCCAACTCCATATCCAATTTTTTTGTTACAAAAGAACCTTTCAAGAAAGATGATGTGCAACAAAAACAAAATTTGGAAGACTTAGGTTTTTTAATTGTCACCAACCATCTTCCTTTACAATTTGTGGAAAATAGTTGGTTGAAAAAGTTTAATATGCATTTGTGTCCAAGAATTATTTTTCTTTTTAGAAAAAAAATTTTAATGAATTTTTACCTGAATTAGTGGAAAAAATTAAACAATTGTAAGTTGTGATGTGTTGGGTTTGGAAGAAAGTTTTCAAGGCATTTGTTTTGGTCATGCATTTTTTAAAGCTGCCAATATTCTGCACATAGGAAAATATTTGCAAAGACTTACAATATGTGGCAATCAAAATTGCTTAATGAGATTTATAGAAATGCATAACTTGGCCAAAAAAAATCTAGAAAAGGTGAGGAATAATTGAAGAAGGCATATGTCAATTCAAGTCTTCCCCCAAGGAAATCGAATATTCTAATGAAGACAAGATAAATTTTTATATTTCCACATATTTTTGTGTTCACATTTTTTTTTTCCAATTCTTACTTTGCATAGTTTAACATTTCTTTTTCTTTTGCAAATTTGTTAATAAAGTTATCTTTTTTCAAGAAGTTTTACAATTCAAAGAAATAATTATATTATGTTACAACATGTAGAATTTTTTGAGGATGAGTGAAAGAATATCACCTCCTTTGACATGGCACATTTGTTAGATTATTGGTGATTCTCTTGGCCCTATTATGTCTCCTTGTATTTTGAACTAGTCTAAGGGTCATTGGTTGTTAAATCATGCATTAAATTATGCCATATCCATGAATCTAAAATTCAAGAATGAAATTGATTCTACAACCTTTGACAATTTAATGGAAGAAGATGGAAATGTTATTTATGAGCTATTGTGTTTGGCCTCCAACATAAAAAAAAAGTTGTTCAAGTTTTGGATTTTTTTTTTCTTAAAAAAATATGAAAAAGAAAAGGCCCATAATATATTTTCTTTAATGTTGGACCCTAAGTTTAAAACTTTTTGTCTTGTGTCCTCACTTATTGGTCATGAGTAACATAAGGTAATTGTTGAAGAATATGATAAAAAATCTTTGTTTCCTCTGCTTCTTAAATGTCATTAACATTTGCATTCATTGGTTGAATTTGAAAAAAATGTTGTTAATCAAAGGGTTGAAAAGGATATGAGTTTGGATATCTTTAAAATGACAGTTAACACAAGTGAGCCAAGAAGAGAATTGGTCAATAGAGAGCTTCTGATTTTCAAACATTATCAAGTGGATGTTAAAGACATAAAGTGTCTAGTATAGTGGTGGGAAAAACATGAGAGCATGTTTCCTACAATTGGTTTTTGTGTTAAACAAATCTTAGGGATAATTGTATTTCAAATTGAGACAGAAAGAATATTTTCATTAGTTGGAATCCTTATTAGTCTTAAAAGATGTGTTTATAATCAAAAAATTTAAACAAATTGAACTTTGTCAACAAAAATAGCCCAATGATCTTAGGAGAGGTTGAAAATCCCCTTTCAACTTAGTAGATTTTATTGAGATTGATATTAATTTAGAAGAAGAGTTTGAAGAATTTGAAAAAGCTTTTGAAAACCACGAAGTTATGAAGTTGTAAATTTTGGATAATTGTTTTTACAAGTTTCCATATATTTTCAGTAATTTTAAAGTTATATATATATTTTTTATTAATAAATATAATTAATAAAATAGTTTAATTTAATTTCTGAAAAATGTAATAATTAGTTTGTGAAAATTGGATTTGAAAACCAATTGTTATTATATATGCAAAAACCGCCCTATTTGAGAACCAGGTGAATTTGAAAAAAAAAAAGAAATCTTGATACCCGGATCAATTCTCACCAGCCCAGAAACGGATATTAAAGAATCTATCAGGTTCTCATAACATGATGTAAGAACTGGAACCAGTCGGTTCTCACAAAAAAGTGAGAACCACCCAACACTGGTTACTACCCTCAACTTAGGGGAGGACCTGGGGAGCAGGCATTCCCCTATACATAACTGACAGTAATGAGAATCTTGATGCTCTGATTAGCTATCAGGTCACCAATTATAAGCCATAACCTTCAAGCTTGATTTCATTAGTGGCCTACTAGTTAGCACAAGATATCAACATTGGCCCAATAATTTTGTAACCCTTAGCTTCTTAGTTGGAAATGTTATAGTCACTTTTTTTTTGGATGAAGAGAGGGCATCTTGATTCTCATTATAGTTGACCGTGCCCAGGAACGGGCTCATGGCCACCAGTTCCGTAGTCTGTAAAGTAATGCTCTTTATGTTCTTATTTTGGTCATGTGAGCTTTGAAAACACTTAAATCATTTCAGTGGTGTACTTGTGGTATGTAGAAAAGGAAAACAGTCAGGGCTATTTGGGCCATGCAGGTGAGGCAAGGACTTGGGGAGCCAATTTTGAATGAGCAAAAGAAACGTGAAATGTGCTGTCTTTGAGGCCAGTGGCATATAATTGGCATTCCATTATGAAGTGGTCAATGGAAACAATGTGAAATGTGTCCCAAAATGTGCCGTGCTGTCTGCCCAAAATCACCATGTGGTCAGTTGGGCTTGTATGGAATGAACTTGAACTCCCTCTGTAAAGCTGGATTCTGACCTTACTGGCTTCTGGAATCTGAATCCATGCGTTGTGTTCTGAAAGGTAGCCTCTGTAGCATGCCAAAGACAAGATGATAACAATTTCTAAATAGTTTATAGGGTAACTAATAACTTTGCTTATGAAGTCACACTCAATATCTACTCCAAATGTACATCACTGCAACCAGAGGAATACCAAACTCAATCAACAAGCTATTCATGAGGAAAATGAAAAAATAAACAACCCGAAAAGCATCTGTCATTACACACCTATTCAGCTTTCCCTCTCCCTCTCGAAGAACACACATGTTGGGGGGTGGGGGTGGTGGAAGAGAAAGAAAGAGAGAAGAGGTTACAACCTTCGCATGCACCAAGGAACATGCAAGAAAATAACCAAAGAAATGTACAATGGGAGGAATAATAATACATAGTAGTTTGTCAGTAGGGATCCAACCGCAGTTACCAGCACCCTAATCCCAGGCAGCTTACCAACACCAGGGTGGGTTTTTAGAACTAGGTATTTAAAATAAACCTGTCACCGACATTTGTGTAACCCTCTGGCAAAACCATGCGGGCATCAAATCAAGGGTGTTGCTTTGACCCGTGAAGTGAAGTTTGATGAGGGAGGGGTGCTGTTTACTGCTGTGCATATTATGTTATAGAGACTGGCAAAGAACTAGACTAAGCCCTAATGTGGATCCACAAAGAACGAGACTAAGCCCTAATGTGGCTCTGTGGATCGCTGGACCTCCTGATCAATTAGGTGTTTGGTCATCTGGTTCCAGATTCAACCCATCAGCAGGACTTGACCCCCGATGCCACTTATAATGAGTGAAGTCCGACTTGTCTGATTTCTACACAATGATTTACAATTGGGTCCTTAACCTTGGGTGGATAGGTAGTGATTTTTAAAATTCTGGCCATTATGATTTGAAAATTATGCACCCCAATCATACCACAACACCAAAGTAATAAAATTGGCTCATTTAATATTTGTTACCAATCTTTAAAAGAAGAATCAAATTCTGAGTGTTCTCTACTCTCTGAAATAGATGAAAAAATTCTGTTGGCCTTAATTTAGTGTAGGGCAAGGACCCAGAATGGCCCTGTTCTTGGTCCTTAACCTGTGTAAAGATCTGTTAGAATTTGAAACGATTGTGATTCGTTTGGAAAGGAGAGAACACACCTTATGTCCTCAGCCTGAGGGACTTCCTGTAATGAGGTTACACCTGTTAGGGCAGTAGCCCAAGGAGGGCTTAAGAATTCTCCAACATTTCATGGAATGAGGACTTCCCTTGCATAAAAACAGTGGAATTTTTTCTTGGAATTTGGACCTTATGCCAATTCTGAGGCATCTTATGGCAAATCCCAGGGACCTTATGGCACTCCCAAGGGTGTAACGTGCAAGGCATGGGTGGCCCTGATTTTGCATTAGAACTCACCCCAGAAATACACTTGGAAAAGTTTCCAAGGTTTGTTCAAAGAATTTATCAACTGCATGGAAACACACGAAGTCCCTGCATCCACAAAATGTTGAAAGTTTGACATACTTCCTGGAATGCATGTAATCTTGTGGTTAAGAAAATGTTAACACTTAGCTAGTGTGTAGGCTTTTTTCCTGCAATACCCCTGCAAGCCTTAACAGCTAAAAGAGAGGGATGAGGGAGAGGGGTCCCTATCTATAGTTTAGAAGGAAACAAACAGCTTCAAGATTCAAATTTTGTTGTGTGTTAACTACTTTTAGCTTCAAATTTCAGTTATGACCTTTAACCGCCAAAAAAAACTATAGTGAAAAGCTAAAAAGAGGAGAAAAAAAAGCGAGAGTAGCCCAAAAACTAGAGTACCCACATAAGTAAGCAAATCCACAAAAAAATTACCTAATTAAAAACTCTTAGTGGCAGCCAAGCAAATGGGAAAAAAACCCAAACAAAGACGAGTCAGCCATTTACTAACTTATTAGTTAGTCACTAGTTAGTAGATAACTGACGGTTAGTTTGCTAGTTTAGGGTGTGTGGGTAGACACTTAAACTGCAGTTTATTAATTTTAACCTGCTCAGAAGCGGGCCCGGTCAGGGGGAAGGAAAAGTAAAACAATGTGAGTGCTGTCATTTTTCATCCATGTGAGTACAAATATTTTGTAAAAGTGCTGTCATTTTTCATCCATGTGTTTTGCTCTCTGTTGGGCAGCTTGGGTTCGGGCTCCCATCCCCCCCCTCACCCAAATCTTTTTGTTTTTTTGTGTTATGTTTATTGGCGATTCAAAATTCAAGAGTAGTCAAAAATTCAAAATTCAAAAATGAAGCGATTTGTGTGTGTGTGTGTGTGTGTGTGTGTGATTTGGGATGTTTCCATCGCGAGAAGCCAGGAAAACACTAATAATATAAATCCTTAAATTTCTCTATGTAGTTTTCAATCTGGAGCCAAAAATATAGAAAGATGATTAAAGTTTAGTACATCATAAATTCATAGCCAGATTTGGCTAAATCTTCCTTTAGATGATAGCCCATTTTTTCTACATCTTCCTCTGGATGGTCGCCACTTTGCCTTAAAAAAACATTTCCTGAATTAACACTGGCGAGGGCCCCGGGGGTGGGGGGAAGATAGAGCGTGTTTTTTGGTTTTCTTTTAGTGTAAATTCCAAAGTTTTTGAAAATTCAGCAAACTTTTGAAACCACAAAATTGCAAAATAAAATAAAATCCTGGTGGGGAGCAGTGATATTTTTAGGAATTTTTGTTTGTAGCCCAATTGTTTAATCATCCTTTTATTTTTTGGCTATATAATGAAAACAGAATATTCGAATTTGGCGACTTTTACTTCTTTTTTTTCTCACTTCTTGCTGGCGACTGAAGGCATCGAAAACCACTTTTTTCGAGTTTTTAATTTCGGCTTTTTGGCGAAATTCACCATCCAAAAAAACTCCTCGGGGGGTCGGGGGCGAGGGAGGGAGTTTTGTGTTTTTGTCACCTTCGCTTGTGGTGATGGCGCACAACGAAAAAAAAAGCCGTGGGCCTCGCTGCTTCGCTGCCGCTTTGATCGCAATAATGAGGACGAAGGAGGAGGGCCCCAAGGATTTGTTCTTGTTCCGTTGCGATTTTTGCGCATGCTCCCTTGCATTGCGCTTGCTTGTACAGTCTTTTCGTTGAGCTGCTGTTAGTTGTGTGAAAGAGTAGTAATTATTACTATTGTCTCCTTCCTTTTGATGCGCTGAATTATTATTCTTGTCTTCTTTCTTGAATGCGCTCCTCCTGTTTAGTATTTACTGTTAAGTATTTAGCCAAGGATCTTGCTCCCGCTGCATTGTCGGTGCAGCTGCTCTCTTTCCCTACGTCTTCTGTGTACATCATTTTTTCTTCTTCAACCTGATTTGCGTTTGTACTTAGTGTTTTTTGTATTTTCCTTGATCTCTCTCTCTCTCTCTTTTTCCCAGTCATCTTTCGTTCGTTTTTGTTGCGCTGGATTTGGTGGGGTGTTGTTAGGTTCTTCCTTTTTTTCCCCTTTTTTTTCCCTCCACTATCTGTCTTCTTCTCATCGCCATTGCCCGCCAACTTCCTTGTGGCAACATACATTTCTGGCATCTGGCAGGGCAGAGAGAAATTGTCGTAGTAGCTGGTGATGACAAACAAACCTGGAAGGGAGTGCCTGTGCGCGGCGACGTTGAAAGACTCTCTGCTTGATTAGGCACAAGCTGACAGAGAAACGAGGTGTGCCGGTGTCAGAGCTTTGTCTCTGTTCTGAAGCCTTTCTTTATTATTACCCATATCCTCGGCTTCTTTCCTAATGCTTGCACTCCATATACCTCATGTGCTGCATCATATTTGCAATCGGATTTCAGAGGGGTCTATCTGCCGGCAGCACACGCGTCTTTGAGTAAACAGGATTAGATCCTTCCTGCGCAGCTAGAGTGCCTCGGGTTCCTTTGGAGAAGGAGAAACGAATTCTGAATCCTAGTCAATGTGTGTACATACGGATGGATGCCTATCCCTCTCGGAGCTGTTAGACTCGGCATTTTGCGTTTTCTGGATGCCTTGATCTTTGCATCGTGAAGCCTATCTGTGCACTGGAGAATCAGGTGTTGGAATGACGAGGAAGATTCTGATACGATGGTAATCGGTTTCTAGAGGACGCGCTCTGTACTTCCGGAGCTAAATCTAGCGCTGTTTGTTTTGTAAGCGCCTTCTTCTTGCTGCTGTCATCGTCCATGGAGAAAGGAGATATTGCCATTACCGTGGATATTGATGTCGAGCCCTGGGGAGGCCAGGTATAATCTTAATCTTCTGAATTTTTGCCTACACATGCGTGGTTTTGCTTCCGCCTCTCTTTCTGTTTCTGCTTCTTCAGTCCCTCGCCCTTCTTCCTTCATTTGGATTGGTTTCACACGTCACGATTCCTGGAGATTTTTGACGAATTGCAGTCTGTGTCAAGTACTAGAAGGCGTGGTGCGGAAATAGAAGTAGTGCCGCCGTAGACAGGAAAAAACAGTATTCTAATGCGGTTTCCAATATCGAACCAGGACCGGAACGCCTGACTGGGGAAGCCTTTGGTTCCATTGTACTGTTAGTCATTCAACCAGTTCGTCAATAGTTCCAGACACTTCTGCCCACTACCGACGACTCCTTCCGTGTCTTTTCTTCCTAGGTCGTCGTCGATAGCATAGGCGATGCCCTTCTCAGCTCCATTTTCTCGCCATCTTCAGTGCACAGGGTTTGAATGGCATGCACGCTCCCTTATCGCTCTCTTTGAACCAGTGCAGAATTGCACGCTGTGTGCAATTGTATAGCAAAAGAAACAAGTCACAGGAACATTGAAGCTTCCACTCTACCACAAAGATGTCCAATTAATGATGTAGCTGTACTGACTTTTTGCGTTGGTTCTCCAAACAGAGGTATTATGTCCCTACTGCCTCAGGGGCAATCTCAGTGGTCGTGTGTGGTGATCCAGACAAACCTGCCCTCCTCACTTACCCTGATGTTGGACTGAACTGTGAGAACCTAACCTACTCTTGTTACACTTCCATAATTTCTCCATCCTTGGAAGCTAAGCTTCTTCTGCTCCCTCAAAGTTATGCAAGTTTTTGGAGTCCTAATAGCCACTGCACACAAAGATCTGATGAGATTGTAGCAGCTTCCATTAAACTTTCTCTGCCGTGGCAGAGAATTCATGGTGCATGAGGAGTTGCATTGCTGAAAAAAGAAAAAAACACGCCCACTGTTTAGAATCTGGCATTCACAACATTTGGAAGATAAATGGATTTTTTGGAAGTGCATGCCCTTGATTAATGGAGCAAAAGGTGTGGGCTCCCGCACTTTGATATTTACCCTGGGTTTTGTGTTTTGTTGTTTGCAGATATCTCATGCTTTGAAGGGCTTTTTTCATGCCCTGAGGCATCATTGGTGCTGTACCATAATTTTTGCATTTACCATGTTGATGCACCAGGTCATGAGGTGAGCACCTCACATGATAGGTACTGGCAGCACGCATCTGGAGTAGGACAAATTGATAGTTGCAACCAAAGCCAGTCTTCCGTTAGATTCAGATGTCCAGTCTTGCATACCTATTCTATTTTGGATCCAGGGACAAGGGTGCAGGTTGCCACTTGAATTTCCTAACCCGTGACTCTCTTGAAATGCTGTCAGACTGGGGCTGCTGAAATCCTGTCGGATCAAGCTGTGTTGAGTGTGGATGACCTGGCAGACCAAGTGGCTGAAGTCTTAGATTATTTTGGGTGAGTGTCAGCATCTGGACCTTGTCTTCAACACTCTACATGAATTACGTTGTTGGCTTCTTAGCCCCTGAGGTGGAGCTAAATTTGTCCTGCTGCAAGCATAGTCTTCATACCAACACCTCTGTATTGATAGTGCCAAAACATAACTGTACTACAGTTGGTTGAGAATCAGTAGTTTTGCCTGCCTGAATTTGATGGACTTGCTGAGCGTTCTTGCGTGTTTTGCAGGTTGGATGAAGTTATTGGCCTTGGTGTAACAGGTGGAGCTTATATCCTTGCTCATTTTGCGGTATGAATCTTGGATGAAGATCACTCACTGTCCAATTTTTGACATGTTGCAGTGTATTGAAAAGTCAGGATGGCAAGAGGCCAGGTTTCTTTCAGTTTTTGGGACTCTCATGCTGGAGATGATGTCATAGGTGCCATGGCATTCTAGATGTTGTAAGACTTGTAAACCTAAGCAGAACTTGCCCATTCGTTATGCAGTTGAAGTATAGGGAACGAGCATTGGGACTGATACTGGTTTCACCACTCTGCCGAGCACCCTCGTGGACAGAATGGATTTATGATAAGGTATGATTTGGGATGGTTGGCTTTTTTGACTTTGCATCAATAACTCGGCCTCATAGACTGCAGTGTTGGTCTCTATTCATGATTTTTATTTGGGGTGTAACAGGCCATGATAAACCTGCTTTACTTCTGTGGAATGTCAAGCTTTGTAAAGGATACTCTCTTGCAACGCTACTTTAGTCAGGTACTGACAAGGCTTGATTGCAGTTTCAAACTACAAGTTTTGAGACATTCTAATTTCACCCATGCCAATCAATCTACTGAAGTCTGGAAGGATCAGGGATGTGTTGCACTTGAGTATGAGTCTGATGCTTTTGTGGCTCAATTGTGACAGGAAGTGCGGAATGCTGCAGGTGTTGGGCCAGATGTTATTACAACTCATCGCAGAGTGAGTGAACCCAACTCTTTAAACCAAAGGATGATTGTATGTTCAGTTGAAAGATGCTCTGCTTCATGGATTTACTTTCTTTTGATGCCTTTGAAAGTATTCTGTTCTGATGGAAGCTAAATGTCTATACTAATTTGTTTTATTTTTCATTGTCTGCAGCATTTGGATGACATGCAGAGCAGGAATGTAATGCGCTATATGCAGGCAATTCACCGGTATGTTTATCCAACAGCAAATAGATTGCTAATTGCAGATGTCATGAATAGGTCTAACATCAGATGTGATAGTGTCTGGGAAAAGTGGTCTAGTCAAATGGCTGATTGAAAAACCAAGTCTGATTACTGTCATTTGTTCCTTGCAGGCGGATAGACTTAAGTGAGAGCTTGAAGAAGTTAAAATGTCGCACGCTGATCATTGTTGGGGAACATTCTCCTTTTCATGACGAGGCTTTATACCTCAGCAAACAGATGATTAGACGATACAATGCATTAATTGAGGTAAAGCACAACCCCTTCATGAACTACATTTTCTGTGCAGGAGAACAACTACAAATTCTGCAAATAACATTTCATGTTCTTGTGGGATATTGATTTAGTTTGCTAAACTTCTCTTCTGCACATGCAGGTGCAAGCTTGTGGCTCTTTGGTGACAGAAGAACAGCCCCATTCCATGTTTGTTCCGATGGAGTTATTCTTCATGGGTTATAGCTTTTACCAACGACCTGTTTACTCTCTCTCCTCTTCACCCACCAGTCCACTGAGTCCACCCTGTGTTGCCCCGGAGCTTCTGTCGCCTGAGAGTCTTGGGCTGAAATTAAAGCCCATTAAGACTCGTGTATCTGTACCTGAGGAATAGATCCCTAGCCCAATGTATTTTCAATGACAACCTAGGTATATATAACTCCTTCCCATTGTCGGTACATTGAGAGCTTCAAACTGAATGTTCTCTGTGACTAGTCTGTCCTGGTAACTAAGAGGGACCAAGAAAGACAGAGTTGGGTGTAGTACTGATGGTAATAATGTGTGGTGTGAGCATCTTTTCACTAGATCTGCGCATCCAGTGAAGTTGTGCCCACCCACACAGGGCTAGGAATTTGCCATTTTTGTTCAAGATTTGTTACACCTCTGCACACAATTGTGATGATACAGCCATTATCAATAAAAAGGGTGATGTATATTACTGCTTCTTTCCCAGTTTTTCTGACTTACGGGACAGGATCTTTGTCTATGTCTCTGTACTTCGCATTTTATTTCAATTACCTTATGTTATTGTAGAGAACTTGTGGTCAACTGATAATGCTCAAGATCTGTCTATGAAGTTATTGATGATGTAGGGGATGCTGGGGGGTGGGAGCAATGAGTACAGAAGGTCTTCCATAGATCTCCCCATCAACTATGGCAGCAGAAGACTGCTGCAGATCCATACAGCCTTGACATACAAGGTTTTCAGTAGCACCATTTGACAGTAATTATGCCTCTTTTATAGTCATAACTTCCTCACTCAAAATTTAGTTTGCAGGGGATTCGCATAAAGTGCCTCTGTTATTTATGACAGGTTGGTTTTGTGAAAAACCAAGACCATCATCCTTCACACAAGAATACTGTGGTTTCTTTAGTTACCTTCACTGAAGTTTCTGTGGTAGAGGTGATTGGTGCAGGTGCTCCTGCGATCAATCCAGAGGAAGTAAAGCTTTGCCTAGTTCAACAAAGGTACCAATGGCCCCACTCTCAATTTATGTGTCCAAAGATTCCACACTCAGTTTATGAGCACAAAGATTCAGTGTTTCTGTAGTCTGTGACTATGGGAAGTTAAATAGTTGTTTCAGTTTACTGAAGGTCTTTGGATGTGGGTTCCAGTTGGCAACTCCAGTTGGCCTGGCCTGATGCAGGGCCATTTACAATGAGATTATCAAATCATGAGTTTTGTAATTTTCATTTTTAATGTAGACCTGGGTAATATAGATGAACAGCAGTTCACTTCATACTTGTCATCCTTGTTTTGCTGCTAGAACAAGATGCCATTGCTATCTTGACTTGTACTCTGGTTCAAAAATCTACACTTGGACTGTGTTCTTCCCTATGCAATAAAAGTGCTAGTCGTAACTGACTTTTAATACTCAGAAACTAGGGTTGGATGTAAAAGGTCTGTTGGCAGATCCAAATTACAATTCACAGGCCATTATGTGCACTGCTGCTGCTGAAGCTGCCGTGAGTGTCCCAATATTTGTTGTTTGCATGAGAAAATTGGCATCCTCAACAATGCAATTCATAATTGCTTTGCCCAAATAATGAAAGTCGAAGTGTACATAATAGGCATGCCCGAAGCATGACCTTGGTGTGGTCCAGAGCCCTGTAGAGCCACTCCTTTTACGAGCAACCCATGTGCCAAGGGAGTATTTTGTGTTGTATGTTCAGGGTGGGCTTGGTAAGCCACCACTACTTTACTGCTCTACAGTGCTAATTTTGTCTCATTTTGTGAGAATAATATTTTCCTATTCTGTTTAGATCTTGAGTTCACACCAAAAGGTTCTTATTTTGCTCTCTGAAACCTTGCATCACAGTCTTATGTACACTTCAAGTTTCATTAAATGTTGGGGTTTCAAGTTGAAAGGCAGATTTTGACATGTGTTTCCACTGCTGCTAGCATTTGTTTTCACTGCGAGGTGGCAGTGAAAGTGTATGTAGCTAGTTTTCTTTATAGTCTTCAGTGGATTTCGGAAGAAAGAAATCTGAAAATAATACTCACATTCGAATTATATATCATATTTCTATCATTTTGCATCAATGTCTTTATGACTCAAGATTAGGTACAAAAATTATGGGTTCATCTCTTTGGAGACCAGTATCAATGCGGTTTCACATCTGAAGAGCAATTGACAGTCAAAAGTGAGGCCAGACCTCTCTCAGCACATGTCCATCCATCTTCCCCTCCTTCTGTGGGCATTAGAAATTGTGGCTAACCACTTTAATGGCTTGTGAGCTATGCATAAAGTGAAATGATTTTTATGCAAAAATTGACAAAAATGCATGAGTCCCCAGATCAAAGCTTAACATTCACCTTCGAAAAACCTTTGCTTGCATAGGCTATGACAACTTCCCTTCACTTTTATCATTGCAACAACATTGCACACACTCGGGTAGACTAGTCCACATCAAGTATGGAAGGTTTTTAGAAATTAGGTCTAGCCAAATTGGAATAGTTACCAATTTCTGCTTCAACTTTTCAAATCTTGTTGACACTTTGTATTCCATTGAAAAGGCACATCCTTCTTGGAAATCTCGAACAAAGGAGAAGCAAGTTTGGCATACCCCTTCATAGAATTTCAATCATACATCATCTTGGTCCCATAAATGTTCTCGCATTGCTAGGGGTTGTAGACCTTGGAAATGCTTGAACAACCACCACTTTTCTAGGATTGAACCTATCAACATCAACATGCCCTAGAAACAAGATGTGTATTTTTACACTAAATTAGCACTTGTTGGGATTCAATTTGAAATTTGGCTTTTTTAACTGCCTAAGCACTTGATGTAAACTCAAATTCTTAGGCATATTCAAATCATCTACAACACCTTCATGAAATGCTCCAACTCCTCCTTAAAAATTTCATTCATAGTTTGAAAAATGTATTAGTGGCATTTTTTAGTCTAGATGGCATGATATTTCACTCATAGAACCTTCCATTTGTAATTGCATCTATTTTTTTAATGTTTTCCTTTGCCATCAAAATATGCCCAAAAACCTAACTATAGGTTTAAAACATTGAAAATATATGAACACTCAATTGTGTTAACACATTGTCCATTTGTTGGTTTAAGGGACAATATTCTTCATAAAAATGTCTTGTGCCATCATGCTTGGTGGGCGGAGTCAGCTTGCATGCATGTTTAGAATGCAAACTATTGAGGCCATCATCCACAACATCTAAATTTTCTCACTATTAAATATCATGTCTTATCCACTATCTTTTATGATTGAATTTTAATATTAAAACAACCCAAACAAGGTGATGAAATATCATAAAAAGAACCAATATTTACAAAAAAACAACACAAATATTTACTAGTAATTCAATCAAATCAAACATGATAGAGTGTTTAGTTGTATCAATTGTGTAATGTATCCATGATAATGTTTTAATCATTAACTAAAAATTAGAAAGTGTTATTTAACGGAGCTTGTCTATTTTGACTAAAAATTAACATATAGGTGTTAGTCGATTTAATTGATACGCAGTGTATATAATGCCTAGGATTCTAAATTATTTATTAAAATTTTAAATTTATTAAAGATATTAAATAGGTATAAAAATTTCAAGGAATTGGTATATGGGTATTTTTTGGAATCTATCATATGGTCATCCTTGAACAACACCACAAACAATTTTTATCTTATGGTCATCCTTGAAATTTTCCAAAGACAATTCCAAAAACAACTATTTCATGTCCAAGCTTAATTAGCTCATTTTTCCCCTTAATAATTAACTTCTTTTTTTCTTGATAACTATTTTGATCTTTATAGTTGTTTCATTCCTTTTCCCTACCCACCAACATGGATATATCCGCCTAATTTATTTTTTTTGTAAAAACAAATTAACATGTGTATTTTCATGTCCATGATATTTATATTCTAAAAAATTACAAATGACATTGACATAAATAATGAAAAATTATTGGAAACCATATGAAAACATTAAAAATTTAACAATAATTGTTCATTGGTAGTGCATAGTAACATGGAACCCAAATTTATTTATTTATTTTTGAAATTTATTATAATTATTAAATAGGTATGAATAATTAACCTATATATCCTAGCCTACCTAATTTGACCTAGTCTATTTATTCATCATAAACTTAACATCTCACGACTTAATGATGGAAATCATGCAAAATTTGTTCATTCATAATTTGAACGTTTCACACACTGATATCATGCATTGAAAACACCTTTGACACATGGATTTATAAGAAGATGTGAAATTCATTCATTCATACGTTCATACTTCATTGGTCAACACATTTATCCATGTGTCAAACATGTTTTTAATGCAGATATTTGTGTGTAAAATATATAAACCTATGAATGGATGAATTTCACATGATTTTCATTATTAATTCATCACATGCTAAATTTGTGATGTTTTACTTATTTAATTTACCTAGGTTAACCACTTTATAAGTTACAAGTATGAGAAATTGAACCCTTCACTTCCACAAGGAGAAACCAAGTTCTTAACCAATGCACCACACCATGTTGAAGGTGTTAATGTTTATTGACATATTATTATGAACATGTTTATTTCACATTTTCTAAACTAAATTTATGTAGGTAGGTAAGAAGGTTAATAATAAGTAAATAGGTTGTAAATTGGTAGATGTTGAATGTTTTGATACACCTACTAACCTACCTAAATTTCAAATTTTCAATGTCATAAAATTTCAATAGAATTCATGTGAATTTTTTTTATAAAAATGTTCATGCAAAATCCATGGGCTTCAATGTGTAAAAATGACATGAAATAAATAAACATGTATATATATATATGATGTGTCTTTTCTACTGATCATGTTTTGATGAAAAATATGTACAATTTACATTTTAACTAAATCCATGCAATTATTGTGATGTAATATTGCATAAAATTTGTACAAACTTATGAGGTTTAATAAGTTTGTGATGTACTCACCTACTTACCTACCCACCTACTAATTGCATACATGATGATGAGGTCAACCTAGGGGTGGCCTACACACACCACAACTCAACTAGGGACATCAAGTCTTTTAAATAACCTTAAAAATGACTTAAATCTAGTAAATGTTACACATCACATGCCACATTGTATTTGGAATGACTTATATTAATTGTTATATTGTATGCAACTACACCACATAGCACCACACATGCCATATGTTAACGTTAATGTCAATTTGACCAAAAAAATTCAATTTAGTCATATTGGACATATCTACCTTTGGGGGGGAGGCAAAATGAACAAAATTTACTACTTTAAAAGTCATTTTGGACAAGTAGCTTAGCCATGTTAATCATTTCAATCACAATGTTAAGGGCATTTAAAACATGTTTTTTGTAAATAATGTTTTCTCAAATATTAGTTTGTAAAATTGTAAGAATCAGATATAAGATCCATTTGTTCATCCTTAACATTTTGCAAACCTCGACTTTCATGGGATCATTGAAATTCACATTTGATCATCATCTTTCTTGATAATCTTATTCTACTCCAACCTTAGTTCAAATGTTACTTGATCTAATTTTGATCCCTTTGGTAGCCATTCCCATTCCCATTCCCCATTCTTTTCACCTTGGTTCAACCTTTGGCAAATTCATGAATGCACCTTTCCCAACATCTAAAAAACTCACCACATTGATCACATTCAAAGGAAGAATCTAAACATTTAAACCTGACCCACTATAGACTTCAACTAATTCATGTTCTACATCAACAAGAGCTCCCATGTTGAGCAAAAAATCAAGCCCATCAACATATGGTAGCCACTTGTATTTATTATCATGGCACTTTATCATGCCCATTCAAATCAACAAGTTTTCATGCATCCCATCATATGTATAACCATATCAAATAAAATCTAATAACTCTTCAAAACTTGTGGGGGTGCGTGGGGGTCACTTTTTATTTTCTTAAGGTACCCCCTACATTCAAAGGGTATTATTTTTCCACCTAATTATAAATGAGATGGATGTTAATACATACCTTTGTTTCTTCATAAAAATGGTAGTTTTAGCAATTGATAAATATCTACATTTTTTTATAAATGAAAAAGATGAAATTATGTATTTAAATGCCTTCTTTATTTAATAAATATTTTGAAGGTTTCTTTAGGGGCTAATTTATTTTCTAAATTTTTGATAAATTTTACCTCCAAAATAATAATAAAATATTTTATTTTGAATTGATATTTTTCCCCTTTCAATTGTTGGGTCATTTTTTTTCTTTTTTCTACCAAGTAAATTAGATGTGCAATGCATGGTCATAGTCAAGAAGGAACAAAACAAACATTTTTTTAAAAACCTTTTTAAATTGATGTTCAATAAATACAATAAACAATGCAAAATGGGTGAGGGGCATCTCAATTCATATTTTTATAAAAAATCAAAATTCTATAAGGTGTGTAATGATTCTCAAAGTAATGTGTGTTTTAATATTGTGGTTGGTTTGGAAATTGAAACACCAAAATCCAATTAACATTCATTGGAATTTGGATCACCTATTATTGATTTTATTAATTAAACGTGGGTACATCTCATATTAATTCTCAAAAAATCTAAACTTTGAAATAATCATGAGCAAATAAAAGTTCAAATGAATTTTAAAATATCTATATACATGAAGGAATCACATAAATCAACTATGAGCAGATGTAAAAAATCATGTACATAATCAAAAGGTTTGTTTTTTCTGTGTTACTTTAGCCTAGTTTTTATTTTTAAAAATTTTTGTCATCTATCTAATGAGCACAATAGTAGCTATTCGAATTTGTTACAGTCATTTTGTAAGCCTTTAAACAAGTTATTTATACAACAAGCAAGCTCCAAAATGCTGAAATTTCATCTTTTGTCAAAGAACTGTTGCTCTTCTTCATCATAGCACCGTGAGAGAAAATGCAAATAATCCCACCACCTACTATACTTATGGCAGCAAGAAAAAATAAACCCAAACATTCCCTTATTGTAATTATGGCAGCAAGGACAAGATGCTTGTACAACAATCAAGCAAGTTTTAGAACACCAAAATTTTGTCCTTTGTCAAAGAATTGTGGCTCCTCTTCATCACTACACTGTGAAAAAAAATGCAAATAAATCTTACCACCTATTGTAATTATGGCAACAAGAAAAAATGAACCCAAACTTTCCCTTATTGTAATTATGGCAGCAAGGACAGTCTGCTTGTACAACAAGCAAGCAAGCTCTAGAACACCAAAATCTCATACTTTGTCAAAAAAACTATTGATTTTCTTCATCATTGCACCATGAGAAAAAATGCAAATAAATCCCACCACCTATTGTACTTATGGTAGTAAGAAAAAACGAACCCAAACCTTGCCTTATTGTAATTATGGCAACAAGAAAAAAATGAACCCACCTTGACCACCTATTGTACATATGACAACATAAAAAAACATATAGCTATTGAATTCCTTTTATTGTCAATGTAATTAATGATAGTCACAATAATTCAAGGGTTGTGAAAGGAAAGCAGCAAGAAAAAAAAACTTATTGTGAAGGTGCTTGTGGCCACATGGTGCTTTGAAATTTCAAATTGCGTTTTGAGCCCTTAGGCCTACCTCCACTAAACACACATTCCTATTTGATCACAAATTGTTATTCATTAAATTCACCTCCATTTGCTTAGCAACATCTTTATGCCATTTTCACCATACCTTTTAGGTATTTTTATTTTTCAAGGATAATCATAATTACATACACATGAAACGTTGAAATTTTACCGTAGATAAAATGTGTTGGAATTTTGGATCGAATAGGAACCTATAGTCTATTGAGTTTTTTTGGCACCTCCCTTGCACGCACTATTTTTTCATTGACTCTTTAATTCCCACCTCTATGGTGGCATCAAAACAAGTATTTTCTTCTTGCAAATGTGTCGCAACCCTTGCTTTGGGCTCACGACTAAAACAAAGGGGTTACAAGGTTGCGGGCCAAGTGAAAGCTCTAGAGTCAAGGCAAAGGAACCGCAAGGGTGCAGGCCAAGAAGAAGCCTGGGAGTCACATCACACACTCCCAGGAGTGTAAGAAAGTGTGAGGGAGTATGAGGGAGTGAACCCTCACACTCCCAAGGCAACTCCCACTTTGGGAGATGGAGTCCCAGTGGACTCTCAAAATTTCAGAGAGCGATTTCAGGAGACAAAACTCAATGGCTTGTGGAGTTCTTTATATCATTGGAAAGCTCTTGGAACGTAGATGTTTAAAATGGGCTCACATTGCTCATTTGGACATCTGAAACACAAGTTATGGCCAAAAGAAGGGTTAGGAGTCAAACTGTCAGTTTGACTCCCGACCTTTTCAGTTTGACTCCCGACCAAAAAAGGTCAGGAATCGACCCGATCTACTTTGCTGTAAAGGTCATGCGACATACCGTTAGAAAGCTCTCAACGAGAGCTACAACTTTGCTTCAGACCACACCTCGATCGGAGGTCTACTCGCAAAGTTATGGGGCTCCAAAGTCGCAGGAGTCCCAATCGGCGCGATTTCGAGACTCCCACTCGGCAGTCCCAAGAAAGAAAAATCATTTGGATGTAGGCTCCATGGCTAGCCATAGAGTATACTATAAGGGGGAAGGTGGTGGCTTCCCCCAAGTCCAGGCCATGGTGAGTTTAGTGTGTCCGTGTTGCCCGTGATTCGTCTTAGCACCAAAGGTGCTCCAACTATGCACTAACCATTTTGTGTGGGTTGTGTGTAGGCCCATGTGAGTGAGTGAAGCTTGTCAACTATTCCTAATCCCATCCCGGAGCTCCAACACGCCCCTCTACCCCTCAAAGTGTTGTGAGCTAAGGAGTGTGCTTCGACTCTTCCTTCTTCCACTGTCTTTTACTTAGACTCACATTTGAGTCCTTCAAGGAGTTGGGAGTGCATCAAAATGTGTCTTCCTTAAAAAATCTATTGGTTTGTCTCACATATATTCAACTTAGTTAATCATGTGTTGTTTTTTCATCGTCCACAAGAGCTTCCAAAATATTTGTTTCTCAACTTCCTATTACACCTATTTTCTAGATGTCCCCACCACCCACATTAGTTGCATTTCATGCCAAAAAATTCTTGATCTTGTGAAGATCCCCACATTTGGCACATTTAAACTAATTCTCCCCAATCTTTGAACAATTTTTGACCTTGTGTCCACTTTACTTGTAAAAGGAACAAACTACAGATGTAATAATGTAGCTAGTAGTGGGAATTCCATATCACACCTCAATATCTTTATTGAAAAAGTTTATTAATGTGGTGTTCAAAACATTTACTTGTTTTTTAAAAACTATCTTTGAGGATTCACCTTTTCCTTGTTTTTATTTTAAGGGTTCAAATGGGTCTCCTCCATTTTACCCAACACCTTTTCAATATTTTCAATGGTTTTCATTACTTCTAACAAATCAACAAGTTTTCTTCCCAAACACACATGTTTAATCTCAAGTTGGACACCAAAAAGGAACCTTTTGATCTATTGCTTTGCTTCATCAATTCAACCATTATGAAAATATTTTTAAGTTGATTCAAGTAAGTAGCTATGTGTTGACAAGGCCTTTGGCAAATTGCTTTTGGCTTCATTATAATCTCATCATCATAAACCAACCCAAATTTGGCAATCATCAAACCTCTAAGTTTGACCCAATTTGGAGGAGTTGGATTCTTGAACACTTAACTAATTTTTAACTTTTCCTTTTAAATGAAATTTAATTGACAACCTTGAAAATTTTGTTGGCATTCAAGTCCTTTTTAAAATTTCACACCACTCCATGACATCTTTATGTTCAAGTCCAAAAAAAAAACTCATCCAAGCTATGTGGGCTTGCCATTTCTTCCACAATATGAACTTATAATTTAGTTGAAGCTCTTCATCCTCTAACAACTATTGTAACCTCTTTTGGTTTGGTCTCAAACCATATGTTGTGTAATCCTTCCCAACAAATCACTACTCCAAAGTTCAATAAGGCATGTGATACAACGTCCAACAATTCAATAGGGATTTAGCTCCTACTTGTTCTACTTGTAGGATGCGATCATTAGCACAAAAAAATTCTTCTAATTTTGGTGTGTAAAATTTTGTAAAGGATATCAATTTCCATAAATCAACCACTCTTGGCATCAAATCTTGTTGATCTTGGGTTATTTATAAATATTCAATGTGGGTAGGGCCAACTAGAATACAAGTCACTTTTCTTATAACAAGTTGGGTCGACTGGAATCCATCATTCCCCACCTTAAGCCAAACAATTGTTCTCTTGAAGAATTTTGAATGTACAATGTTCACAACAATGTCCCCAAATCTTGCCTCTTTGGGATCAAAACCCATGATCCCCACAATACTAAAACTTGTAATGCTTAGGATCAAGGTTCTTGGTCTTAATTCATGATCAAAGCGGTGCTTTGTCAAGTGGTAAGGCCCTCATATTCATCTTGCAACTATTTCATGCTCTTCATCAAATGCACATCACACAAGCACCTTTGTTGAACACACCTTGATACCAAAAATGAGTTCCAAAAAATCCACAACATGAATATTTTATATCTTATCCTCAACACAATCTATAAAAATTAGACCTTCTAGAGCCTTTTTTTCCTTTCATAACAATCAAACTTCAAATTATCGATTTCAACTCAATCAATTGGTTTGTATGGTATGGGGATATAAGTTCATGAACTTAATAATTTAAAAATTATGTCATTCTTTCTTCATTTCGGATCACCAAAATGGGATATTCACAACATTGTTAATTTTGATGCACTATGTCATGCTCCAAAACAAATACTTCGATTCACCTTATCTGAGCCCTTGGACCTATTTCTCATAACATTTCAACATCATAGAGTCACAATTGAGCTCAATGTTCATGCAAGGAACTTCACAAAAGACTCCGTTTGCATTAGCCAAATAGGTAACAAACTTGTAGGGAAAATTTGAAAACAAAACTTTTTGAACATTCTTGAACCAATCTAGTGAAGATCACACACAAATAAAAAAAAATCAAAATTTAAAAATCTCTACATTGTTCAATTCTAGTGAATTCACATTCTCATTTATGTTGAAAAATTACATTTCTCTTTGTTTTCACACATTTGTCCTTCTAGAACCTCTTTCCAAAAAAATGTGTTTTGCTTAGACTAAATTGTTTTACCAATCCCTTCACTCTCCTTCAAACCCTTTCCTTTCTTCCTTTTAGTCTATAATCCAAAAGTTCTTGCTCTCTTGCCTTCTTGTAAAAATTACCAAAAAAAAAAAAAAAACATTAATTAGATAAGAGCATCCAAGTAATCCTTGGTTGTTCACAAGTCGCCACTTATAATGTAAAAAATAGACTTAAATTTGTACTGGTACAAATCCATGAGTATCAAAGGAGAATGAGTGGATAATAAACAAACTATTCAAACAAAAGAACATACATGACACCATTTGCTGTTACAAGGGGATGTAACTAAAGACATGCTCAAAGATGCAGAGGAGATTAGTAGGAGCATCATAATGCAATGCTTGGTGGAACAATTTGCCCTATGATGTGTTGTGTCTCATCCACCTCATGCATGAAGACCAAGTTTTTGAAGTTGGGATGCTTGTAGGTTGGTGGTGTGATGCCAATTTGAAATTGCTCACCTCCTAAGGTGTGTTGGTATCTTTGACACCATGTGTGTTAAAGTAGGACTACCTTGAATAGCTCCCATGGAGTCTCTGGTTAATTGCAAGTTATGTTACTTGATGAATCAGGGGGTTTGATTGGACTATCATGATGTTGTGAGGATTAAGATCTCCCCACATGAGCTAATTCCATATGAGTATTTTTTGAGGTAGGTTAGCTGCATCCCTTAAGCTATATATTGCTCAATATTCTTTGTTTATTGCTGGAGGAGTGACAAACATTTGACTTTAAATTTGGATATGATCATTAATGATATTATCCCAAATACAATGGATCACTGAAACTACTCTTTAGTGTAGGGGAAGTACTGGAGTAAGTCATCATATCAAGAGATGATCCAATATTTGCCAAGGTGGTTTAAAGGCCCTTGAAAGGATCGAGTCAATTGACGATATTCTTCAATAAGAGTAATGCAATTTCTAATAATCTATTTTAGCTGTTCCTGGTTCAAAATGATCACCATTTTCTTGAGTAGCACTAAAGGAATTTCTAATCATCTATTTGGCTGATCTAATTCTAATCAATCTGACTCATCATATTCTTCAGTAGCAATGAAATTTACATTCTTCTATTTAGCCAATTCTCATTCATTGGAGCAAGGTATGATAGCAGACCACCTAGTTGCCAAGATATGGCTTCCATCACCTTCATCAGGTTGATCCCAAGGAACAAATTTCCTGGCCAAAGCTTCACCAAGGTCCTAGGAGTGGTTGTCAGTGAGCAATTTGGTGCAATTGAAGAATAAGTAAAAATTCACTGATTGCTGCAGCTACCCTGCTTGTATTCAAGAGACAAGAGAAGGCAACAGGCTACACAAGCAAATTTCAATGTAGCGCATGATTTGTGAAAGATTGAATCTTTGCAGAGACATTGTATAAATTGCATGACATCCATATAAGGGAAACTTCATTGGACAAGAAAACTAAGCTTGGAACCACAGTTAACTCCATAACACAATAGGCAAATGTCCATGCAATACAGGTGTCCTGTAGATACAAAGAATGAATTTTTTTTTGCATATACTTATCCAAGAGATTTAAGGGTTCACCCACTAGTCTCCTCTTGCAAAACTTGAGTCTAAAACTCCTGCTTTCAAATTGCTAAAGATTAGAGAACTCTAACTCCACTCTCACACTGCTCTTAAAAAAAAAAAAACTGGACTCTGCCTGCACAGATTGCTTATTTGTATCTCTATTTGACTTTGTTCTCACAAAACCTTACTGTGACACATAAAGATTGCGGGTCCAACATCAAACTGCAAATCACCTGAATTTTGATCTACTTTACTGCAATGCTAACAAACTAGGAGAAATGACATTAAAAAAGACCTCTGCCAGTGTACAGTTTAACTGACAAGAAAGAAAAAAACTCTGCCATGCTGAGATGACGAAAGAATGCTATTCGCACAGCTCACAAGTCGGGCCCTCTTTTCAAACTAGACCTCTTGTATTTATCAAGTTTACTTGACTCCCACCCAATTATATATCTGCTAGACTAGAGTACAGCAAAGTTTCTCTCAACTATGCTTTCTAATAAGGATTTGACACATTTCCATTGTTTCCATTGGCTACAGCACCCACCTCTTTCCTCACATTGTCAAACCCGGCATTCAACCAGATTTTCTACTTCAGTGGGTGCTGCATCAAAAATCCTCCTGCCTCAAATGAAAGGGTGTGTTTTGCTGAGTAACAGCCATCCATCCCACTTCCACGGATTGACATCAGGGCTGATCAAGTAAAAGGCATATGCCATAGACACCCCCACTGCAATTGTGAGAGATGCCTTGGCACAAGCTGGAACCCAAGACATCTTCCCTGCAAGGGCTTTGCAGGTGCGGTCTGCAGCTTTCAGCTGTGCCTCTAGTTCTGGGCTCTGTTTAGCTGTCTGGAGCAGATGCTTGTGCTGCTTGACCAAAACAATCATAAATCAGTGTCCATCCTTAATACTTGAGAAAAGCTTGAGGATAGGAAGATGAAGGAAAGTAGTAAACCTGCTTTAAGGGAAGTAACAGACAGTCAACACATAGCATGTACTGTACATTCTTTAAGTCATCCATGCACCACAAAAGAGTCCAAATGGTTGTATGTTTGACTTGCAACTGTCCATGCCAACCAGGATGATATACATTGAATTAGTGATTAGGACAGCTATGGAGCACCCTGTCTGAATACCTTTGTTCTGAAGGCCTGCAGTGTTCTACGCAGGTCAGACACTGGTGTGAGTCGTGCAACTGCATCTTTCCAGTCATTTAGCAGATGACTGAGAACATAATTACTTGCTTTTTGATTCTCCAAGTACAATTTCTCCTGCAAGAAGCCAATCACCACCAGATTAAACTTCCTTGAAAATGCTGAAAATAACTTCTGACACTAGCCAAGAGGGTAGTTGCTTGAGGATCTGGCAGAAATCCAGATAAGGAGTTCGTGTCACAGCAACCATCATAGATAGCAAGTTAGCAAAGAGACAAGGCACATACCCACTGTTTGTAGCACTCGGGATTCTGTGACAAACACCAACTAAAATTGTTGTAAGCTTCTAGTGACAGTGTTTCCACATCTGCACCAACACATATTAACTTCAGATTACTGTGTTACAGACCAAAACCCAATCAGTGCCATGAACAACAATATGTGGTTCTTCATCTGCATTTTAGGTTCAAAAACTTGATATCATCAGCAAAAATGGTGGCCAGCAACAACCTTCAGAGAGAGCTGCCAAGCTCAAGGGCAGCAGCTGTTGTGCAACTGCTCGTGTGGCTTTGCTCCGAAATGTCCCTGCCAGTGCAAGCTCCCTCACTACTGGATAAATAGATTGAAACCTCTCTGTAGCCTGTTCCCCCCATATATTCAGTAGTTGGACAGTGTAAGCTGTGCAGACCATCTTGTGATCATCTGCAAATCAGCATCTCAAAAGCCAATTGAGCACAAGTTCTGCTAAGGCTAATCATGAAGACTGCACCAAAATCAAGTCAGGAAAACAGTTGGAAAAACAAAAAGATGACCCTTCAATCCTACAACATAAAGCCATCTGCAGTTCACCACCAAAACCCAATGGACAAAAATGATCACATCTATTCAGAATGCCCACCTTTGTCACAGTTGAGTCTGCAGGAAAGGAAGCTCGCATCACTAAGTCGAGGGACAGAGGGGGCACCAGTCTTTCTCCTTTTCGGAGATGACCATTGAGTAACACAGGGCGTGCTTTCTTTAGGTTTGCAAACAGAACACTGCCAGGAAAAAGCTGACTGTTATGTCTTGAACTAATTGGATTACTCGAAAACCCAATTTTGTTGTCTGAAGCACACATTTTGCTTCACAACTATAACTCCTGTTGATTTTGAAGGGAGTACCATTTTAAAACCACTCACCAGAAGGGTGGGTGGTGGGGAGCTCTCGAAACATGGAAAACATGCCTAAGTTAACCAGTTTGGAGGGGAGTGTCTCAGACCTCTCAACAAATTGAAGGACAATGTCACGAGAAGAGGGAGTGCTGAACTTTCCAACAGCAAATGGCAACAAGTTTTGCACCCACAGATACATTCCTGAAACCAAATCTCCTTGGGCTACCTGTCACAGGTGAAGAAGGATACACACAGAAAGAATCAGTGTGCTTGTTACTTCACAACATCAACTGCCTCATTGCAGCTAGAAAAATTGAGAGAAGTTGTTTTGTGCCAATGGGTGAACCCCCAATATTCCCATCATAGGCTTGTAAAGCACCTCTTGTCAGATTCTTAGGACTTGATTATCTGTGTTGCCTCACAAACACAGGCAGATGGTATGTACCCTTCCTACTGAATTAAACCAGCCACAGAGAGCCCTGACACATTGGTACCTTATGGGTAGAATCAGGCCAACTCCAAAATCTACTGTCTATTAGTTGTGAAATAAATTCAGGCAACTCTCAAGAGCTGAGGGTCAGGACAAATAACCTGGCCATATGTCCACACCAATGTGGGGAGCTTGTCCTGCCCCTGAAACTGAGACCGCACTGTGCCAGCTTGTTGATGCAGTAGGTCTGGCCTTCTCCTCAATGCAATGGCCAACAGTACTAGAACACCTACCTGTGAAAAAGGCTAGCTTGTGTCAAAAGCCACATGCAGAAAGTCTCTGCTGCACTGTACCAAAAAAATCCACAGTCTTAAGGATCTATTGCAACCACCATCGTTTAGTATAATTCTCCTACACAAATGGGCAAAAAAGATGAAAAATCACAAGCCACTTGACAAACAATCAGAATAACCATGAAATAGATCTGTTGAAGCAAACAATTCAATGTTAGAACAACCTAGCTTCTAACATTGGACTGAAATAATCTTGATCTCAGATAATCTGAATTGTGATTCTGGATTCTTATCAGGATAACTCCACTGTACTCACCAGAAGCGCACTAAGATCACAGCACACCATACACAATTTTACAAAAGCCCTATCTCAAAAACTGGCATTCTCATGCAAGACTACCTCCATTAAATACAATCAAAGTCAACATGAATAGTACTAAGACACAACCCAATACTAAGGAATGGAGATTTCAGATCTGTCAACATATCAACAGTCACAGAGAAAAAAAAAGGATAGAGAGAGAAGAAAAAGACCCAACACCAAAAACAAAGAAGAAACTGAGGAGTGCTTTGGACAATAGCAACAATCACAATCTTCTCAGTGACCTTGAACAGCAGCATGTATGCTAGTGACCAGCTACCATACATCCTCACTGCGTTCACCAGTGCCAGCAAGAGGGTGGTCAATACCATACATTAACCAATTTACTGGGTTTCTGTGACAAGACTGAACAGGAATTGCCTACTTGCAAAGCCTAAGCGAAGCAAAACCAGTCGACCAAAGGTACGTAACAATATCACAGAGGGAGAATGAAACTTGAAGAGGTGCATTAGACTTACTTTAGTTTTTCCAGAAGGTTGGGGGATGGCTTTGGCTCCTTTGTGAGATCCTGATTGCTGAGATTGTGAGTCCTCCAAAACCTCTTTCAAAAGCCACAGCATGAACTTGGAAAGTGCTTCTACAGGTCTTTGTGCAAGCCAGTCACCCATCATCTTGCTCACATTCTCTGGGATGTAGCACAATGGTACCTGCAGCAACTCCAAATGTGAGAAACAATGCACTGCAAGCACAGGGCAACACTCTTTAGCACCACACAAGAGACACATAAGTTATGTGATCTAAACACAACAAGACTTGTGAAATCATGGAAATGTAATGGACTTTACAATTCACAAGAATGCTTCCTAGAATGGACTTCCAAGGCCTTAAAAGTTAGTAGTACCATAATCAACAAAGCACAGGAAAGAGAGTTTGTTACACAATATACAGGCTGACCTCAATTGTCTTGGCAACAGGAGACTCGCGAAGAATTTTGTTCCAAGCAAACTGGGCACTGGTAACAGATGCGAAGGCACGGGCAAAGTAATCTGCACATCGCATGAGCTGCACATCGGGAACAGAAGCAAAACTCTCCTGCCAAAAAGCACATGGATATCCCAATCAGAGGGGCTGCAAGCAAACAATCATTTACACTCCCATCTGCTGCCAGTGACAATGTTTGTCCCACCATGCACTGCTGCTCTTCTCTAGGACTTATACGTACACACAACCATCACATCCTGCTTTCAAGTATCAAAAAGAAAACCCATTCAAACCATACCTAACCCCATTCACTCTGGCCTGGACCATAGCAAACTTTAGGGCATAGTTTCATGTTACGATCACTTACAGAGGCAGCTTCCTGTCCACATTGAAAAGATCAGTTTCTCATCTAAAATAGTTTGCTGAGGAGGAGAAGCGGCAGAAAAATGACTGCAATTAAGCAATCCAGAGAACTGTCCCAAATGTCAACCCAAATACAAAGCCAATTGTGTGCCCCCAATCTACAAAGTAAGCAAAACAGACTTTGTGTATGGCTAGTTGAAGACATCATCACAAAGGGAAAGCAAGCAACTTCTTACTGTGATATCTGCAAGGAACGTTGAAAGATCAGATGGATCTATTGCAGCTGCAGCATCCGCAACAGTTACTTTGGGCTTATTTGCCTTCTTTGGTTTGGACTTCTTCACTTCTCCAGCCACTACTGTACCATTGGCTTCTTCAGGCTGATGCTCCCCTGCTTCTGCGCTTGGTTCCTCTTCCCCTGATTCTCCTGCAGCCAAGGCAGCTGCAATCCTTGCCTCCAGTCGATTCCGCCTCTCGGCTGCCTCGGTCTCTAGAGCTTGGAATCCCTTGAACTCTGCTGCTGCTCCTGCCTCTTTTGCTCCATTCTTCTCCCCCTCCTGCTGCTGCACTGATCCTGTGATTCCCCTCAACTCATGCCGCCGCCGCTTCTTCACATTTGTCACTTTCTTCCACCCATGATCCTTTCCATTGTTGCCATTCCTGTTCTCCACTCCATTGCTATGGCTCCCTCCATTGTCCAACACCCCACTGCTGTCTACATCCAAACCCTCTGTCGCCATGATCCTTGCCTAATGCAAAAACCCCACATCAAATCATCCACTATGTTACTTTACCAACCAAGCAAGAAACAGTCCGACACAAATTCCTTTCCGTCTGATGGAACATCCGAACTCTCTTTCTTCTCTAAAACCAGACACCCAAGCCAAATAAAAAAGAGCACGTTCACCCATATACGAAGATCCGCATCCGAAACCACTCCACCCACAAGACAAGATTGCCACGGCAAGAAGATGAGATCTCCAAAACCCACAAACCCGAAACTCACACACCCCCGAGCAAGCAATCTCACCCTAAAACAGAATAAGAGACCCAAAAAGAAAAACCCTAGCTATCTATCCACTATACAAAGAGCGAAATCTATCATAACCAGGAACAGGGAAAAAAGAAGGAGAAAAAAACACTCCCGAAACAAGAAGAGAAACGACGACTCTGAAAAACAAGTGATGAGATCCGCAGACAAACAGACAGATGCCCATTTCCTAAAATCGAGCTCACTTACTCACTCACTCACCTGTGAAGACGCACAAACCCCGTGGAGACACACCAAAAAGCTCAGCAAACTCCGCCGAATGCAAGTCCAAAAATCTCCCGCAATACGCCACCAAAAGCAGCGAGATTTGAGACGAAAGCTCCTCAGGCAGCAGTGCAGCAAGCAAATCTACAACCATGAGCTACAACCAGGGCAATTAACTCATCGAGAAAAAGGCGGTGTAATCAAAGCTCGTGTGTGGAAGAAAAAGACACAGTGCGCGCTGGCGACGACGGGACAACACCAACGAAGGAGAAGAAGAAGAAGAAGAAGGTCACGAGGAAACAAACACAGGAAGCTCCTGACTATCTGACGTGGCACACGTAGATTGGTCGAATCAAGTCATTGAGCAGTAATTTTGCGCTGCCCGTCTCGGTCAGCAGTCAGTACGGGTTCTTGCCCCCGCAAAAACCGCCAGTGAATTGTCAGCTGACGACACAGTTACAAATATCTGGAATGCGACGAATGAGCAGAATACCAACCGTAATCATTAGTCAACGCCGCGGAATGGTTCATTAAAACCCCCTTTTTTTACTAGTATATTATTATGGCCTTCTTAATTGGGAAAGTGGGTAGGTATTTTGAAGTTGATTAGTGTAGTACAGGTGGTGTTTTTTTTTTTTTTTTTTTTGGTTCAAATTTAAATATTTTTTTTAAAAAAATTTACCACCTTTTAAAAATAAAATAAATTTAAAAATTTAAAAAAATGACCAAAT